>ENA-OFCI01000366-OFCI01000366.1-metagenomes-genome-assembly--contig:-NODE-366-length-28041-cov-3.459373_pt1 | contig 28041 bp, 25 predicted proteins | sample MGYA00153391_OFCI01 | MGnify analysis MGYA00153391
AGCCGGTCGAGGTCGTAGCGCGGCATGTAGGCGTGGATCATCTCCACCGCGCAGCAGGCCAGGCCAAACGTCATCGGCCACATCGAGCCGGTGCGCGCCCAATTGAGGACACTGTCGACTGAAGTGGTAACAAAACCCTGTTGTGAAACGCCGCCTTCAGGCATGACTGCTTCCCAAGTTGATCGCAAGATTTATTTGCGCAATTATCATTTTATCGCGGCAATTGGACATTTACTCCCAATCCAGCGCACCTTTTTTCCACTCGTAAATGAAACCGATAACAAGAATGGTTAGAAAAACCACCATGCCCCAGAAACCAAACCAGCCGATTTCCTGCAGCACAATTGCCCACGGAAACATGAACGCGATCTCAAGATCAAAAAGAATAAATAGAATCGCCACCAGGTAATAGCGCACATCAAATTTCATGCGCGCATCCTCGAATGCCTCAAAACCGCATTCGTAAGGAGACAGCTTTTCCGAATCGGGATTGTCGTTACCGAGAAGTATGGTCAGGCCTTTGGTAAGCACCAAAGGCAGCACGCCGACCGCAACGCCAACGATGACAAAAATCAGAAGGGGGAAGTAATTTTCCAGCATGCTCGAATTAATAATAACCTTGGTATCGGGCGACCAACATCACCAACCCGGAAAATCATATTCACGATGGGAATAGCGGCAATCCAGCATCGTGAACCGGGGCAATGCCCACCATGGTTTCGTCGTCTATCCGCTATTCACTAATACTATCCACTCTATCCATCACCACCTAAACCTGGTGCCGTCGGCGAGACTCGAACTCGCACAGCTTTCGCCACTACCCCCTCAAGATAGCGTGTCTACCAATTTCACCACGACGGCTAACTTTTTGATGCTTAAAACTGACAAACCAAATTTTACTTTGGAATTTGCTGCGATTTTGAGTCTACCTTGAGGTCTGCTCTGGGTTCTGCCTTGGAATCGACTTTAGGATCTGCTTTTGAATCTACACCGGCCGGCACTACGCCAGATGTCGTGCCCAATGTGGCGGCAGGGACAGGAATACTATTCACATCCGTTTTTGAACTATCGGCTTTTATTGGCGTTTCATTTGGCTTCATGTCACCCATCACGCCACCACCAGTCTTAGGCGCATGATTGTAAGTGAGGCCAAGGCTGGTCAGGAAAAACAGCGTTGCACAAACCGCAGTTGAACGCGACAAGAAATTCGCGGCGCCCGAGGACCCAAACAAGCTGCCGGCGGAACCGGTACCAAACGCAGCACCCATATCAGCGCCTTTACCATGCTGAACCAGCACCAGTGCGATCATGGCAACGGCAACAGCCACATGAAAAATCAGAATAATATTTGCGAACATAACCCGTTCCTAAACGAAAATTTGCATTGTTGTTTTAAAAATCAAAGCGACGCCCAGATTCCTAAAAATTCATCTGCCACCAACGAAGCCCCACCAATTAAGCCACCATCAATATTGGGCATCGCAAACAATTCAGCAGCGTTTGATTTTTTAACGCTGCCGCCATACAAAATAGGTAATGCATCCGCAACTTTTACGCTGCCTGCCGATTCAACGTTTGCCACATACCGCCGCAAATATTGATGCACTGATTCTGCCTCGGCAGGTGTTGCTGTTTTGCCGGTACCAATAGCCCAAACAGGCTCATAAGCCAATACCGCACCCTGCAACGCTGCAACACCGTAAGCTGCAATAACAGCATTCAACTGCCGCGCTACTACTTCTCCGGTTTTACTTGCGGCACGTTCTTCAAGAGTTTCACCGACGCAAAGTACAGGCATTAAACCAGCCTTCTTTGCGGCGCCAAACTTTTGCGCAACAAATTCATCCGTATCGCCAAAAATTGCGCGGCGTTCCGAGTGTCCAACCAGGGCAAATCGGCTTTTAAACTCAGCCACCATAGAGGCTGCAACTTCACCGCTATAGGCCCCCGACTCGAAGCGGCTGACATCCTGTGAGCCCCAATGAATCGATGTATTTGTGAGCAGCGTTTGAACCTGCGACAAATAAGCATACGGCACACAAACCCCGCAAGTTCGCTCTTTGTGCTCTTGATTAAGGGTGATTTTACTGGTTAATTGCGCAAGCAAAACCGTATTTTGCGTCAGTCCGCCGTTCAACTTCCAATTACCCAGTACTAGACGATTCCGCACGCTTTAATCCCGCAAACTTTCAAACAGGGCGATTATAGCGTGACCAGCGCCTTCCCGGCAAATAGACCGAGATATTTTCTATCCGAACAGTCTGCTAGCGCTGGAGATCAAATCGGCTTAGCAAAGGTGGCATGCCAGGCACATGCGTGGACTCCAGTGTTTCCTGAATTTTCTGCCTGGACAGCAGAAACTGTGATTGCTCAGCACCTGCACCCAACAATTTATCAAGATCACCATGCTCGCGACGCAAACGCGACACCAGAGCCAAAAATTGATCCGTGAGCCTGGGTTCAAACTGACAACCCCTCAGCGCCAAAATTTCATTCAACGCACTATCCACGGTCCACGCTTGCTTGTATGAGCGCATATGGGTAAGGGCATCGAATACATCCGCCAATGCCGTCATGCGTGCATGCAACGGAATATTGGTACCGGATAAACCATTGGGATAGCCCGACCCATCCCACCATTCATGATGATAACGGGCGATGTCTTCGGCCATTTTCATGTGCGGGATTTGGCTCTGCGCGAGCACCTCCGCACCAATCGTGGCGTGGGTTTTCATAATTTCGCGCTCGGAGTGATTGAGAGGACCCGGTTTTAATAAAATCCCGTCCGGAATACCTACTTTACCGATATCGTGCAAACGCGCCGCAATATCAATCATGAAAATTTCGCTGTCGCTGCTGCCAGTCGAACGCGCCAATAATTGCGCCAAACGTCCCACCCGATATGAATGCTTGCCCGAAGAGTCATCGCGCAATTCTGCCGCCACCGCGAGCCGTTCCATTACTTCAATACGCGCTATAAAAAGCTCTTGGTCGCGTTTTTTGAGCTCGCCTATCGCTACCCTGCCTTGAAAAACTTCGGCGCGCGTTTCCAGTTTTTTCAATGCCTGCTCGACATCCTCAAGCGGTGCACCCTGCTCGGCCGGATGCAGTTGTTCCAAATGGCGCTTCACATGTTGAAGAACATTAATTTGCTGGGTTTTGCGCTGGGCATCCAGCATTTTATTTAAATATTCGAGCGCTTTATCGTGCTGACCTAGGAATTCGTACGCCTTGACCAGGGCCACCAAAACCTCGCGGGCGGTAACTTTTAACGCAATCGCCTGTTCAAGCGTTTTGGTAAGCCTGGAAATGCCCACATCAGCCTGACCGGAAAATACCTCCGTCAGACCTTCTGCGACCGAAGCAGAAATATCAGCGCGAGGCGATTTTGATTGAGCTGCAAAATGGCGCGCGGCTCTAGCATGGTCGCGAGCACTTTCAAAATTACTCACTTCCAGCAGCAAGCGGGTGTAATAATTTTCAGCCAGAACTCGGTTGAGGACTGAATGAGCATCAGATGGATCGGCGGACAACTCAATCGATTTTTTGATTGCCACCAAGCCTTGGCCGATGTCGTCCAAGTTTAAGTTACATAAAGCGATATTCGTATAAAGCCCTGGCACAAAACTCTTTAGTTCCGGGGTGCGATTAGCAAAACTTAGCGCTCGGGAAAAACATGCGAGCGCCTCCTTGAAAAGGCCGCTATATATCAACGCGACGCCTAGGTTTTGCCAGATTTTACCCTCTTGAACAAGATTTTCTCCCTTTTGCGCGAGAGAAAGCGCGTCAGCATAGGCTTCCATAGCCAAAGGCAAATTTCCCGTATCAGCTGCACACACGCCAATCAACATTAGAGCTATTGACGAAGAGCTTGCATCGGCAACCTCCAGCGCAAATCTTCGGGTTTTTTCAGCAATCACTAATCCACGATCAGCCTTGCCCGAAATATAAAAAAATCGGGCCGCATCAAGCATTAACCCCAACCGTTGAACCTTATCCCCATCAATATCGTAAAGCTGCAGTGCCAACGCCTCTAAAAGGGGAGCGTCCGCACTAACTCCAGTCTTCAAAGCTAACGAAATTTGTTCCTCCGCTTGCTTTAGCAAGCTTCTACTCTCGATGGTTATTTTTGTTAAATCAGTCACGTTTAAAAACTCCTTGCCAATTAAACAATTACCACAGTATGCTTGCCCACGTTGTGATGTTGTTCACAAATTTCACCGTATTTTAACTTTATTTGGAGATCACCATGAGCAAAGAACTTTTTACATCCGAAATCACTAACGACATGGTTCACATCGCTGTTGATGCAACTGTAACCGAGCTGGATGACCTGCATCTGGCATTAATCGGCGGTGGCGAAGGCGTTGTTGCACTTTAATCGTTTACTTTAAATCTACGGAGATCACCATGAGCAAAGAACTTTTTACATCCGAAATCACTAACGACATGATTCACATCGCTGTTGAAGCGACTGTAACCGAGCTGGATGACTTGCACCTGGCACTAATCGGCGGTGGCGAAGGCGTTGTTGCAATTTAATTGTTTGCTGCTTCTTTTAAAAAGTCATTTACCTAACTCAATTTTCCTCACTCCCGCAACAGACTCGGGCCGATGGCTTACCAATACGATCGTTGAAACGCGACCGGCTAAATTTTGGCGGATAAGCCCTTCTTGACCGGCATCGACTTGGTCCAGGGTCTCATCCAAAAATAGTATTTGGGGGCGACGATAAAGGGCGCGGGCGAGCAGGACGCGTTGTTTTTGGCCACCTGATAATGTCGTACCCAGGGCACCGACCAGGGTGGAATAGCCCATGGGGAAGCTGTCGATTTCTGCATCTATCTGGGCAGCAATTGCGCAGGCTTTGATGTCATCCATATCGAATTCGCCGCCGAAGGCGATAGCGTCGGCAATCGATCCCAAAAATAATTGATCATCCTGCATCACAGCGCCCAACTTGGCGCGGTATTGTGCAAGATCCCAGTCACGCAGATCGCGACCGTTTACCAACACCTGGCCTTCGGTAGGGTGCAATAGCCCCAATAAAACCTTTAACAAAGAGGTTTTGCCGCAGCCGGAAGGCCCGACCAAAGCCACCGTTTCGCCAGGCTTAATCTCCAGATTGATATGCCGAAACGCGAAACCTTCAGGGCCATATGCATAACCTAAATTGCGCGCTTCAATCGTCAGCGGCTCGGCCTTTTCAGCAATCACCATGGCGGTACTGGATGCGCGCTCACCTTCCGCCAATGCAATATCGGCAATGCGCTCGGCATGCAGGTCAAGCATGCGAAATTCATTCCATTTTTCGACCAGATTATTTACCCGCGTCAAGAACACCAGCTTAAAGCCCAGAAATGCGTACAGCATGCCAACTGAAAAAATGCCGTCCATCACCAAGGTCGCGCCGATCCAGATAACAATCACGCTTTCCAAGCCGAAAATCAGCCCGCCTGATGCGCGCTGAAAAATACCGACGCGCTGCACTTTTACACCGGCATTGATGTGTTCAACCACCAAATTTTGGTACGCACCGCGTCGATCATTTTCACGCAGGTTAAGTTTAATCGCCATCATGCCGCGCAGGGTCTCGATGAAATGGGTGCTGGCTTTAGCTTCATGCGCAAGCTGCTCATCCGTTGCGTAGCGCTGCGGATAATAAAAATACCATCTCACCAATGCATAAGCGGCTGCCGCCGAGACCACAATAATCGTCAGCTTCAAGCTGTAAAAAGCCATCACTGCCACGGTTAACAGTACCATCACACCGTCAATAAATGTTTCAACAAACGTTGTCGACAGGGTTTTTTGAATCACATCGACGCTGCGGAATTTCGAAACGATATCGCCGATATGACGCTTCTCAAACCAGGCCAGTGGCAGTTTCAGCAGATGATTAAACAGTGCCGTCAATAATCGCATATTGAAATGGGTACTAAGATAGACCCCAACCCAGGCGCGTACGCCTGTCACAAGCACCTGGATGATGACCAGTGCACCGAACGCAATACCCAGAACAGTCAGCAAATCACGGTCGCGGCCCACCAGTACCCGGTCTACTACCAGCTGTAAAAAGAACGGCATGGCAATCGCAAATACTTCCAGCGCAAGCGATAGAAACACCAGCTGGGCCACGCTGCCACCTAGCCCGCTGCTCACCGAAAATAATTGCCACGCGCTGATTTTTTCACGCTCATCAACCTTGCGGAAACTTGCCGTGGGCGTGAATTCCATTGCGATGCCAGTGAAATGTTTACTGGCCTCAGCGAAAGTTAATCTGCGCCGTCCGCGCGCGGGATCATGCACCAGGATATGTTTGCGACTCACCTCGGTCAGCACCACAAAATGGTTCATATCCCAGTGAAGAACGGCGGGTAGCGTTAATTTATTCAGGCTTTCCAGTTGCACCTGAACGCCACGCGCGGCCAGCCCCATAGCCTCTGCTACCTGTGACACATGTTTTAAGGTAACGCCTTTAAGCGAGGGCGAAAGCCGAAGGCGCATCGCGGAAAGATCCGTTAAATGCCCATGAAACGATGCCACCATGGCAAGGCAGGCGATGCCGCATTCAGGTGCTTCGCTTTGCAAAATGACGGGCACTCTGCGCCCGAATAATTGACCCATGTTAGAAGCGCCCCCGCAGCTGCATCACCGGCTCAAATATCCATTCAAACAGGCTACGCTTTTCGAGCAGGATATCGGCGTTGACCAACATGCCCGACCGCAGCGGCACAGTTTGTCCCAGCGCAGTGACGGTCTGTTGATCGAGCGTTACGGCTACCCGATAGACAGGCTCTTTCACCATCATCGGGCCAATTTTTTCGCCCGCCGACCAGACGGTCTGGCTGACATCGGTAATCACCCCCCGATATTGCCCAAACCGCTCAAACGGAAACGCCTCGTAGCGCATCACCACTTCTTTGCCCTGGGTAACAAAACCAATCGCGCGGGTGGGCACCAGTAGCTCAACATGCAGCACGCTGCCCTTGGGCAGCACAGTGGCAAGCAATGCATCGGCAGCAACTGACTGGCCCTGGCTAATCGCAATATTGGTTACAGTGCCTGTAATCGGCGCACGGATGATGGTTTCGCGCTTGGCGTCCTCGGTCGCGAGCGTCTGCTGAACCTCGCTGATTTGACGCGTAATTTGATCCACCTGTGAGCGAGACTTGAGCGTAATGGCGGGCTCTTCCAGCTTGGCATTGGACAAGTCGCGATCCAGCGCCAGACGCTGGCGTTTTAATGCTTGCAGGCGGATTTCCTGATCGGTCACATCATCCTGTTTTTGCCTTACCGCCACATCCGAATAAAACTTGTCTTTCGCCAAATCCACAAAGCGCTGTGCTTGTTCGCGTGAGGAATTCAGGCGTCGCTCCTGAAGCTGCAGTTCGCGGTCAAGCTGCTGAAGCTCGGTTTGCAAATCCACCACTTTTTTACGTTGCTGCTGCGATTGCTGCGCACCAAGTTCGCGAAGCTGCTCCTGCTCTTTGGCAAGGCTGACACGGCGCTGCGCAAGCTCACCCGATACCAACGCACTGGTAGACGATGAAGTCTCGGTTGAACGATCATAGGAAATACGCGCCAATGGCGTTCCAGCCGTCACTTCCAGCCCTTCTTTCACCATCAGCTCTGCCACCCTTCCCGCATCCGGGATTTGTACGCGCGCAGCCCCGATGTCGAGCGCGAGAAAACCTTCGACTCGCTCCCGTCGGGTGTACTGCCCCCACACCGCCACCATAATCATCACAGCTGCGGCGACGATGGCAAGTGCGGTCATCGCCCACATGGTGAGTGGGCGCGCAACGGTTGCTTCACCAAAGAATTTTTCGCGCTGCGCGTCAATAGCTTCTTGCCGGAAAAGTTTTTGGGTCATTTTTTCAAAATGTCACGAATAAGGACACATCATGTGCGCAATGCTGAGGGTCGTTAATGTCGTTAAAGTCGATAAAGCCACTAAATTAACGCCCGCTGCCAAAAATAACATTCGCTATCAAAGAAATCGTTACCCATTCGGCAATGAGGTTCGCAAGAACTTCCTTGCTCAATCTTAAACAGCTTTCTCATATTTTCGCGTTATTGCCTTGATTGTAAAACAATCCGGGCATATTAAAACTGACTTTTGCGATCTATCAAAATTCAATCTGCGAACAACCCAGCTTGCTTCGCCAAAAATGTCTTAAACACCCTGTTGAGCACTCGTACAGGATGGCCAAAAAGGATGGACAAAACTCAACATAGGCGCCATAAACAGTCATCACAAACGAGTGTCATAAAGCCGTCATATTTCAGCCCTATCCTTGCGAGGTGATTAAAAATATTCAGGGTGTATTTACATTTTATGTTTAACCGGAGAGCAAAAATGACATTGAAACAAATCCTTTCGGGCATGGCCGCGGGCGTCTTCGCGACCGCCAGCCTGTTCGCTATTACCAGTCACGCAACCGATATTACGGGCGCAGGTGCTACCTTCCCATTCCCGATTTATGCCAAATGGGCAGATGAATATAAAAAAGTTTCGGGCAACAGCATGAACTATCAATCAATTGGTTCAGGCGGCGGCATTCGCCAGATCGGCGCCAAGACGGTTGATTTCGGCGCATCTGACCGTCCATTGACACCGGAAGAGCTTACCAAAGGTGGCCTCGTACAATTCCCCGCCATCATTGGCGGTGTCGTGCTGGTCGTTAATCTGGATGGTATTGCACCCGGTGCAATGCGCTTGACGGGACCCGTTGCTGCAGATATTTTTTTGGGCAAGATCAAAATCTGGAACGACAAAGCGATTGCTGAATTAAACCCCGGTTTGAAACTGCCGGCTGACCCTATCACCGTAGTGCGTCGCTCTGATGGTTCCGGCACCACATTTCTGTTTACCGATTACCTTGCCAAAGTTAGCCCAGAATGGAAAACTAAAGTAGGTGCGGATCAGTCGGTTGCCTGGCCAGAAGGTGTGGGCGGCAAAGGCAATGAAGGTGTTTCTGCCTATGTTCAGCGTATTAAAGGCTCGATCGGCTATGTCGAATACGCCTATGCCAAGAAAAATAAAATGGCTCACACGGCATTACGCAATCAAGCCGGCAACTTTATTCAGCCAGATGATTTGACTTTCCAGGCTGCCACCGCGAATGCCGACTGGGCCAAAGCACCCGGATTTTTTCTGGTGCTGACAGACCAGCCTGGTAAAGACAGCTATCCGATTAGCGGCGCGTCTTTCATCATCATGCACAAATCACAGGACAATCCTGAAAAAGCGCTCGCGGTTCTCAAGTTTTTTGAATGGTCATTCAAAAATGGCGGCAAATCTGCCACCGAGATGGACTATGTACCGATGCCTAACAGCGCAGTAAAGCTGGTGCAAGCGATGTGGAAAAATGACATCAAATCAGCCAATGGTCAAGCTGTCTGGAAGTAATGGGATGGCATGACAGGCCAGTCATTTGTTTGAGTGCAAAAATATTATTAAACGCTGAATTCGGGCCGCTTGTGCTTATTTGTATCGGGCGGCCCGATCTTTTGCAGGTTCAGTAGAATAGGGATGTAGCACTTATGAGCATCGCCGAAATTGATGCCTCTTCCCAATCAGCCGTCAGGGGCAAGTACGTGTCGCGAGAAGAACAATTACAAACCTTAGCCCTTAAATTAGCCCGGCAGCGATGGCAAGATACGGCATTCCGTCATGTAACCCTTCTATTCGCACTATTCGTGCTGCTTATTTTGGGCGCGATTATTTTTTCTCTGGTTCAAGGCTCAATCCCCATCTTTGAAAAATTTGGATTGGGATTTTTAACCAGCACCGCATGGAACCCCGTAACGCATGAATACGGTGCCGCAAACGCCATTTATGGCACCGTCATGACTTCACTGATTGCACTATTGTTTGGCATTCCTATCAGCTTCGGCATCGCAGTATTTTTAACCGAGCTTTGTCCGGCTTGGCTCAAACGTCCCCTGGGCACAGCGGTAGAATTGTTGGCGGGTATTCCCAGCATTATTTATGGCATGTGGGGCCTGTTCGTTTTCGCCCCGCTATTTGCTGAATATGTTCAGCCTGCATTAACCAAATATTTGGGCCCTGTTCCCGGTCTGGGTCAATTATTTCAGGGTGCTCCCGTCGGCATAGGGGTGTTATCGGCCGGTATTATATTGGCCGTGATGGTAATCCCTTTTATTGCTTCGGTCATGCGCGACGTCTTCGAAGTAGTACCGCCCATGTTAAAAGAATCAGCTTACGGGGTAGGTGCCACCACTTGGGAAGTCGTGCGCTACATTGTTTTGCCTTACACCAAGGCAGGCGTAGTGGGCGGCATTATGCTTGGCCTGGGGCGCGCGCTTGGCGAAACCATGGCCGTCACATTTGTGATTGGCAATGCGCCCAAAATTGCCGCTTCATTGTTTGCGCCGGGCTCATCAATTGCCTCCACACTGGCCAATGAATTCGCTGAAGCGAGTCATGAATTGCATATTTCAGCGCTTATCTCGCTGGGCCTGGTGTTGTTCTTGCTAACCTTTGTAGTGTTGGCGCTCGCCAAATTAATGCTCGCGCAACTCGCCAAAAAAGAAGGCATGAAAACATGAGTGCTCTTTACAAAAAACGTATTCTCGTCAACCGCCTCGCACTATTTTTTGCAGTAGCCGCGATGTCAATCGGTATGGCATTCCTGCTTTGGATATTATTCGTTCTGGTATCAAAAGGTATCGGTGGATTGAATGTTGCGGTATTCACGCAGATGACACCACCACCTGGCAGCGAAGGCGGTCTTGCCAATGCTATTTTCGGCAGCCTTGTAATGGTCGGTGTTGCCACCTTTGTCGCCACCCCGATTGGCATTCTGGCCGGCATTTATTTAGCAGAGTTTGGTAGTCGCGGGTGGGTAGGGCCAACCACGCGCTTCATCAATGATATTTTATTGTCTGCGCCATCGATTATTTTGGGCTTGTTTATTTATGCGGTGTTGGTGGCGCAGGTAAAACATTTCTCCGGTTGGGCCGGCTCTTGTGCGCTGGCGTTGATTGCTATCCCCGTCGTCGTACGCACCACTGAAAACATGCTGGTGCTGGTGCCCACCAGTCTGCGTGAAGCCGCTGCCGCGCTCGGCGCTCCACAATGGAAGACCATTTTATATATCGCACTGCGCGCTGTTAAAGGCGGCGTGATGACGGGCATTTTGTTGGCTGTTGCCCGCATCAGTGGCGAAACCGCGCCACTGCTGTTCACCGCACTCAATAACCAATTCTGGTCGGCAGACATGAACGCGCCGATGGCAAACCTGCCCGTGGTTATTTTTCAATTCGCCATGAGTCCTTTCGAGAACTGGGTGTCGCTCGCCTGGGCTGGCGCCATGCTCATCACCTTCTCGGTGCTGGCGATGAATATTCTGGCCCGTGCATTTTTTGATCAACGCCAGAAAAATTAAAAATACTTTGCTGCACCCCATAAAAAACATGGAAAAAACATGACCGATATCGTCTCCTCTGCCCCCCCTGCTGTCAAAGTAAAAGTCGACAACCTACAATTTTTTTACGGCAGCTTCCAGGGCTTGAAAAATATAAATCTTGATATTCTTGAGCACAAGATCACGGCATTTATTGGCCCGTCGGGCTGTGGGAAATCGACGTTGTTGCGGACCTTCAATCGTATGTACGATTTGTATCCCGGCCAGCGTGCTGAAGGCAGGATCATGATGAACGGAAAAAATGTGCTCGATAAAGGCCAGGATTTAAATTTGTTGCGCGCCAAGGTCGGGATGGTGTTTCAGAAACCCACGCCTTTCCCGATGTCGATTTACGACAACATCGCGTTTGGTGTGAAGCTTTATGAAAATTTGTCCAAAGCAGAAATGGATGAGCGCGTTGAATGGGCCTTGAATAAAGCGGCTATCTGGACTGAAGCAAAAGACAAGCTCAAACAGAGCGGTTTGTCGCTATCCGGCGGACAGCAGCAACGCTTATGTATCGCGCGAGCGGTGGCAGTGAAGCCGGAGGTGGTGTTGCTGGATGAGCCAACATCAGCACTTGATCCGATTTCGACTGCCAAGGTTGAAGAGCTTTTGCATGAACTGAAAGAGGATTACACCATCGCTATCGTCACTCACAATATGCAACAGGCAGCTCGCGTGTCTGATTACACGGCCTATATGTACCTGGGTGAATTGATGGAATATGGCGTGACCGATGAGATTTTTATCAAACCCAAACGCAAGGAAACTGAGGATTACATCACCGGACGATTCGGCTGATTCTGGTAGCAAGTTGCTTCCGAATGTTACAAAAAAGCCTGAATAAAATCAGGCTTTTTTGTTTCCGCAGCAGCCGCGCTATTTCTGTTTGTATTATTTTTTTGCCCTAGCGTTCACCATCAAGTTCGCGACTGTTTTTAATGCTGTCTCCGCCGCGCAACATTCGGCATTTACGCTATCGATATCTTTAACAGTTTCACATACCGATAGAAATTTATGCCTAACCAAAAATATTTTAAACGCTCTATTTATCTTTTGACCGACGCATCAGCTCGCAACATTTTACCCGCCCTGCTACTACCCGTTTTTTTGTTATCTACCGCAATTGTAAACGTCTGGGCACAGGATATTCGAGTTGGTATCGTGACAGATCAAACCGGCATCAACAGCGATGTCAGCCGCGATTACGTCGCAGGGGCTCGCACCTACTTTGATCACATCAATTCGCTGGGCGGCATCAAGGGCCGTAAAATTTCGGTCCTGGTGAAAGATGATGAAGGCAATGCCACCAACACCGTTAAGCTGACCCGGGAGCTAATTGAAAAAGAAAAAGCTGATGTACTGTTTGGCTACATGGGGGATGAAGGATTACAGGCGCTGGCAAACGACAGTGTTTTCAAAGCATCAAAAATAACGCTATTCGCGCCACTCAGCGGCGTTGAACTCGTCAGCGGCGCAGACCATATTTATTTTGTCCGCCCGACTTACCGTGATGAAGCCAAACACATCATTCAACATTTCAGCCCGCTCGGCAACGCGAGCTTTGCGGTTATCGCCATCAATAATTCATTCGGCACCACCATCGCCAGTGAAATGGGCGCCCAGTTAAAAGCACGCGGACTTACGCTCACCAACAGCAGCGTGCTCAATGCAGATCTAAAAAATATCGACGCGATCAATCGCGAGCTCAGTCGCTTAAAGCCGCAGGTGATTGTGATTGCGGCGGATACGATTTCAACGGCCGAGTTTTTGAAACGTTTTCGTCCGCTCAATAAAGGCGTCAACATTGTCGGATTTTCAACTGTGAACCATCGCACCTTGATCGAGCTGGCCACCCCTGATTTTGCGGCTGGCGTGATGCTCACCCAGGTCGTGCCACATCCTGATGCCAACACCACTAAGCTCCAGTTTGAGCATCGCACCCTGATGAAAAAATATCGCGATGAGCCACCCTCGCACGTCACGCTCGAAGGTTTCCTGGCTGCCAAGGGGCTGGTTAGAGCGCTCGAACGCAGTGGCCTTGATCGTAGTGGTCGTGATTTATCCAAGGCAAATATCGCCGCCGCATTGGCTGGCGAGAAACGTTTCGATCTTGAAGGCATGACGCTGGTGTTTACGCCGAAAAATGATCGGGGTTCCAACTATGTTGATCTGACCTATTTGCGCAAGAGTGGCCGCCTGATTCAATAGCCCAGCATCCGTTTTTTAAAGCTATCTAGCAGCGGATCAAATAATGCCGACCGCGTTTAATTGCTTTTCCGCAATCGGCTATTCACATCATCGAAAATCGGCATAATCGCCAGCAATAACACCAGCGCGGCCAGCGGAATTGTAAAACCAAATCCTACATACTTGAATCCCAACGCCCCGATCACACCGCCTGAAAAAAACAGCGCGACCAGCGACGCCAGAATTCTAATTTTCTTTTTATCCGCAATCACTTTCTGTGCTGCCTGCGGGTGACGGGCGAGGTTCCAGTAAAACAATTTACCCAATTCAATACCCATATCGGTGATCAATCCGGTAACGTGCGTCGTGCGTATTTCTGCTCTGGATATTTTGGTGATGAGGGCATTTTGCAAACCCATAATGAAGCACAGCAACATCACCGTCATCGACACAAACAGGCCCATGTGAATATTCAAATTGGCCCCGGCGATCCCAAAACAAAGCAATAAAATGGATTCAACAAGCAACGGCAATGCATACACACTATTGAGCAATTGACGACGGCCCCAATTGACCAGGATAGCGGTGCACGCGGCACCACCCAGAAATGACAGCAGTGCACCCAAACCAGCCAGCGCAATATGGCTATTGCCGATAGCCATATTGTCTGCAATGGAGGCGACAACACCCGACATGTGCGAGGTGTATTGCGCTACTGCTAAAAATCCACCCGCATTGACCGCGCCCGCAACAAAAATCAGATACCGCGCCAGCGCAAGATCGTAATTTTGCATACGCGTTTGACCTGAAATTTTTCTGAGATAGTTAACCGGCATGTTTTATCAGCAAAGGTGATGGCGCAGAGTTTGTAATTGATAGTTCAAGATGTATAAATTTCAGTGTAGCCGTAAATACCAAGGGCCAGATAATTGCGGCCGGGGAACCAAGCACACATAATATTAAATCCAGCACCAAGCACGCGTTGCGCAACACACGATTTAAAAAGCAGGCTCTTTTATTGACTGGCATCTACAAGCATTTTTGCCTCAAACAGCGCTCCATAGCTAGAGTTTGGTCTTAAATTAATTCATCAAGCATCATCGATGCTTGCTTCATTCCCCATACATCTTCGTCTTTCCACCGCGTATTATTTAGTCCATGACTACTGCTCTTAATCCTCACGTCAAAAAACGCGAAGTATTCGCCTGGGCCATGTACGACTTTGCCAACTCGGGCTATACCACCGTCGTCCTTACCGCCGTCTTCAATGCGTACTTCGTCTCCGTTATTGCTGCGGGCGCTGAATGGGCGACCTTTGCCTGGACGGCAACACTGGCCGTGTCGTATATCGCCGTGATGATCGCCGGGCCGCTCGTCGGCGCCTATGCGGATCAGCAAGCTGCTAAAAAACGCGTGCTGCTGATAGCCACCATCGGCTGTGTGATCACCACCGCCCTGCTTTATTTCACCGGGCCCGGCTCGATGGTACTGGCGATTAGCTGCATCATTGTTTCAAACTTTTGCTACGCCATCGGCGAAAATATCACCGCGGCTTTTTTACCCGAGCTGGCCAAACCGGAAGCATTGGGCAAAGTTTCAGGCTGGGGCTGGGCATGGGGCTATGTAGGCGGCTTGGTGGCGCTGGGACTTTGTCTGTTGTGGATGATGGGCGCTGGCGCACGCGGTCAAAACACCTCGGACGCAGTGGCATTTACGATGGTGATTACTGCCATCGTCTACGCCTTGGGTGCATCGCCTACTTTTATCTGGCTGAAAGAGCGCGCGGTGGCCGCACCCGCAGTTGCCAATGCCGACGCCAATGCCACAGCCAACACCAAAGCCAACACCGCAGCCAAAGCAGAATCATCAATCACCCGACTCATACGCAGCGCACGAGAAGCGTCGCGCTATCGCGATCTGCTGCTGGTATTTTTATGCGGCACATTTTATCAGGCAGGCGTATCTACCGTGGTGACGCTGGCCGCCATTTACGCACAGGAAGTAATGGGTTTTAAAACGCAGGACACTTTAATTCTGGTACTGGTCGTTAACATTACCGCGTGCATCGGCGCATTCGGCTTCGGTTATATGCAGGATCTGATCGGTAAAAAACGCGCGCTGGCGATCACGCTGGTGGGTTGGATGGCGATGGTGTTTTTTGCCTGGTTCGCAACCACCCCGGGGCTGTTCTGGATTGCGGCTAATTTAGCCGGCGTTTGCATGGGCTCCAGCCAGTCTGCGGGCCGGGCACTGGTGGCCTATTTTTCACCCGCCGAACGCGCCGGCGAGTTCTTTGGGCTGTGGGGTGTCGCAACGCGGCTAGCCGCCGTGCTGGGTCCGCTTACCTATGGCGTCGTCACCTGGATCACCGATAACAATCACCGACTGGCAATGCTGATCACAGGCGTGTTTTTTTTATTGGCGCTGGTGGTGTTGATGCGGGTGAATGAGCATAGAGGGCGCGCGGCGGTGGCTGCATAGTGCTACCGCTGCTGATGAAACAACAGAAATCATGGCTGCATTCGCATTCGCCTACAGCGTGTGCGAAAATCGTGGTTTACGCCCATAAAAAGCATCATGAGCAATCCCACTGAGACAAACCCCGCTGCTGCCTCGACTGATGGCGCGCACCTGACCAACTTCATCCGCAATATTATTGATGATGACCTGGCCCAGCATAAATACGCCAGGCGCACCTGGAGCGGCACACCCGGGCCTGCCGCTGCACAGGCGAATGCAGCCGTTGACCCTGCCAAAATTCGCACCCGCTTTCCACCAGAACCGAATGGCTATTTGCACTTTGGCCACGCGAAATCGATTTTGCTGAATTTTGGATTGGCTGAAATTTATGGTGGTGTCTGCCATTTGCGGTTTGATGACACCAATCCTGAAAAAGAAGATCAGGAATATGTGGATTCCATCATCGACTCTGTGCACTGGCTAGGCTGCGATTATCAATCATTCGGACGCGACCATCTTTATTATGCGAGCGATTATTTTGATTATTTTTATGCCTTTGCCGAAACCTTGATCGAACATGATCTGGCCTATGTTGAGTCGCAATCTGCTGATGAAATGCGCACTAATCGAGGCACCCTCACCGAGCCGGGCATTGATTCACCCTTCCGCACGCGCAGCATTGCTGAAAATTTAAAACTGTTCCGTGAAATGCGCGCAGGCCAGCATGCGGACGGCACGCATATCGTGCGCGCCAAAATTGATATGACTTCCCCTAATATCAATCTGCGTGATCCCGCCATTTACCGCATCAAACATGCGCATCATCATCGCACCGGCGATAAATGGTGCATCTATCCAATGTATGCCTACGCGCATCCGATTGAGGATGCGCTCGAAAATATTACGCACTCCATCTGCACGCTTGAGTTTGCTGATCAACGGCCTTGGTATGACTGGCTGCTCGCGAAGCTGGCCGAGTTTGGCGCGGTCAATACCCCGCTGCCGCAGCAGATCGAGTTTTCCCGCTTGAACCTCACCTACATCATTACCAGCAAACGTTATTTGAAACAGCTGGTTGATCAACAGCATGTCGATGGTTGGGATGATCCGCGCATGCCGACGCTGGTGGGCGCACGCCGACGCGGATTTATGCCGGAAGGATTTAAATTATTTATACAACGTATCGGCGTCAGTAAATCGGATTCATGGATTGACATGAGCGTGCTGGAAGACTGCCAACGCGAGGTGCTGAATGTACATCAGCGCCGGATAGCGGTTTTAAATCCGGTCAAGCTTATTATTGATAATTACCCTGCGGACCAAAGCGAAGAATGTTTTCTGCCCAATCATCCTCAACAGCCGGAACTGGGCAAACGTGGGGTGCCGTTCTCGCGCGAGCTGTGGATTGAGCGGGAGGATTTTGAAGAGACACCGCCGAAAGGCTACTTCCGCTTATTTCCCGGCAATAGCGTGCGGCTGCGTTATGGCTTTGTGATCAAATGCAGCGGCTGCGACAAAGATGCGGCGGGCAACGTGACGGCCGTTCATGCCGAATATTTCCCCGATTCAAAATCAGGTACGCCGGGCTCAGACACCTACAAGGTAAAAGGCAATATTCATTGGGTATCGGTCAAACATGCGTATGCATGCGAGGTGCGATTATTTGATCGCCTGTTCAAGGTGCCCTACCCTGGCCGCGGGTCTGAAAAATCAGAAAATTTTCTGGATGATCTGAACCCGGATGCGAAAAAAATTATTACCGCCTATCTTGAGCCCTCATTAAAAGGGGCCCAAGCTGAAGCCTGTTTTCAATTTGAGCGGCACGGTTATTTTGTGGCAGACCGCGTCGATTCGGCGCCGGGCAAACCGGTTTTTAATCGCGTCGTCACGCTGCGCGATAGCTGGGCCAGTGCGCACAAATAAGCATCGGTTAATGTTAGTTTTATCTTTTACGTTTTAACAATGGGAGTTGCGATGCTACCGAAAGTGCGCATTGTTTTATGCCTTGTATTGATCGCATTAAGCGGCAGCATCACCTCTGCCTCTGCCTCTTCCTTTACCTCTACCTCTACCTCTGCCTCTGCCTCGGTGTATACCCAAGCCGCAGCAGATGCGCTGGCAGCATACAACCTGAAAGAGCATTACACCAAGTATGAATACAAGGTGCCGATGCGCGATGGCAAAACCCTTTTTACCGCCGTCTACGCACCCAAAGATGGATCAAAAACCTATCCCTTCCTGATGGTGCGCACGCCCTATAGCGTGGCCCCGTATGGGGTAGATGAGTACCGCGAAAAGCTCGGCCCTTCGCTGGACTTTGACAAGGCGGGTTATATATTTGTGTTTCAGGATGTGCGTGGCCGCAACATGTCGGAAGGTAAATTCATCGACATGACGCCGCATCAAGTGAATAAAAAATCCGACACCGATATCGATGAAAGCACCGACATGTTCGATTCAGCCGAATGGCTGCTTAAAAATGTTTCAAATAACAACGGCAGGATCGGCCTCTGGGGCATTTCCTATCCAGGTTTCTATGTAGCGGCCAGCATCATCGATTCACACCCCGCGATCAAAGCCGCTTCGCCTCAAGCACCGGTAACCGATATGTATATGAACGATGATTCATATCACGGTGGTGCATTTATGCTGGCGGCAAATTTCGGTTTTTACACCAGCTTCAAGCAGCAAGCAAACCCTATCGTCGCACCCAAAAAAGGGGATGCCTTTGAATACGGCACCGAAGATGGCTATGAGTTTTATTTAAAGCATGGCACGTTGGCCAAGCTCGATAAGCTGATTGATAAGCCTGAGTATTTCATGTGGAAAAATAATTGGCAAAATGATCGTTACGATGATTTCTGGAAAAGCCGCAATATCGCCAACCACTTAAAAAATATCAAAACCGCGGTGCTGACGGTCGGCGGTTTTTTTGATGCCGAAGACCCGCAGGGCCCGCTGACCACCTACCGCATGATTGAAAAAAATAACCCCGGTATTTATAACGGCCTGGTGATGGGCCCGTGGGTGCATGGCGGCTGGGCGCGGGTAGATGGTGAATATATCGGCATGGTCAGCTTTGCAGCCAAGACCAGTGAATATTTCCAGAAAAATATTGCGTTCCCGTTCTTTGAAAAAAATCTGAAAGAAAAACCCGACGCAAAAATAGCGGACATTAAACTGGCCAAGGCCAATGTGTTTGAATCGGGCACCAATATCTGGCGGCAATTTTCAAGCTGGCCGCCCGCGCAAGTGCGTGCGACCACGCTGTATTTTCAGGATGGCGGCAAGCTCGCCTTCAATGCGCCCGCCATCTCTGAGCCGGTGTTTGATACTTATGTGAGTGACCCTGCCAAGCCGGTGCCTTTTATTAACTACACCGCTATCAGCGTGCCGCAGGAGTACATGGTCGGTGACCAGCGTTTCGCCAGCACCCGCACTGATGTATTGACTTATCAAACTGAAGTTCTAGAAACCGACATCACGATTGCGGGGCCGATTTCACCCAAACTATTTGTCTCCACCTCAGGCACCGACAGTGATTGGGTGGTGAAGCTGATTGATGTTTATCCCAGCGAATTGCCGGATCAGAAAAATGCGGCCAGCGCTGGAGTTACCGTGCCTCCGCGCAACGACGTCGCCCCACCCAAAATTAAACTGGCCGGCTACCAGCAACTGATTCGCGGTGAGCCGTTTCGCGGCAAGTATCGCAATAGCTGGGAGCAGCCTGAACCGTTCCAGCCTAATGTGCCTACCGCTGTCAACTTCACCATGCCGGATGTGATGCACACCTTCCGGCGTGGCCACCGCATCATGGTGCAGGTGCAATCATCGTGGTTCCCGCTAGCGGATCGTAACCCACAGGTATTCATGCGCATTCCTGCGGCCATGCCAGAGGATTTTAAAGCGGCAACGCAGCGGGTTTATCGCTCGGCGCAATTGCCGTCGGGCGTGGTGTTGCAGGTGATGCCGGGGCTTACGAAATGAAGCTTGGCAACTGTAAATAAGACCCGCAGGACGAATTGATTCCAACCGAAATTGAACCCGCGTTGGGCAGCGTAACGTAGTTTGTAGACTTCATTACGACCGAACCTGAGCGCCTTTAAAAATGGCGAAAATAGCGGGGATGAAGGCGGATCACTAAAGCTGATCGGCAGCGACCGTCAGCGCGTATTAACTCAACCAAAAGTGAATATTCCGTATGACTTCAAACGCCAGCGACCCCAATGAAACACCAACACCAACCCTGCCACCCACCGCCGCGAGCGAGCTTAAAAGCGCCGATGGCTTTAACCGTATCGGCAAGGCGCTGCGATATTCAGCGCAGGGACTAAATCATGCCGTGCGCTTCGAAGCGGCGTTTCGGCAGGAATTGATGATTGCGATTCCGGCTGTGATCGGGTTATGGTTTTTGCCCGTCAGCATGGTTGAAAAAATAATGCTGTTCGGCAGTGTATGGCTGCTTCTGATCGTGGAGCTGCTCAATTCCGCGATTGAAGCTACGGTTGATCGGGTATCAACTGAACGGCATCCCTTGTCGGGTCGCGCGAAGGATTTAGGGAGCGCTGCCGTGCTGCTTACGGTGGTCTTGATGACGGCGTCCTGGGTGTTGATTGCAGGCCCGGTTGTGTTGAAATTGTTTTAAAGGGTGCGCAACCATCAAAGGGGCTGACATCTAATGGGCTGACATCAAACGGGCCGACCTCAAACGCTTGCTGCTAAGAATCGAGCATGATGATGCGCCAGAAAAAACCCGTTGAAGAAACAGTAAGTGGGCTTTTTGCATGACGCAAACAATAAACAGCACATCGCAAAATCAGCCACGTTGAAATATGCAGTCTAGCAATGGCGGGGCGTTTGAGGGCATTTTGGCTTGAAAGTACCGCCAAATGGCGCTCTACGTTTTTTTCTGCAACAACGTAGCTTTCGGCAACATTAAATAACGGCAGGCAGATTAAGATTATTTCTTCGTCGATTAACGCTGATGATCTGCCGCAATCAAATAGCCTCCGGCTAATAGTAGTAGCCAAAAATGATCCCCATTTCGTCTACGCTGGTGAGCCCGAAGTTGACGGTGAAATCGGTCGTGTTGTTGTAGGTGATTTCGGAGGTCAACCCTTCACCGGCCACCAATACAATTGCCTGGTCATAAGTAATGATGGCCGGGTGTTCCCAATCGGTATTTTCGTACACGATCTGCCCATCTCTGGTCCCGCCTTTAATGCGAATAACAAATCGTTCGCCCAGCTTATGCATGTGCGAAGTCAGCATTAACACGCGGGTGGTGGCCGAGAAGATAAATGTCTTCTTGTGGGTTGTGCGCTGCTGGGGCGGCAATGGAATATTGGTATTGCCAAGGTTGAGTGTTTGCGCGACCTGCGTGACCTGTGCCGCGTCGACAGTGTGCAAATTGGCAAACGCCTCGCCGGTGATGTTGGCGGCGCCCAGATTTACGTAATGCGCATTGAGATCCAGCTTTGCGTTGGCCGGCAGTTGTAACGCAATTCCGGCGGGAAATGTGTAGCCACCCTCCGGTGTCATCGAGCCGGCAAAAAACGTGTGGTATCCCATCGCCAACGCATTCACAAAGTTCAGACTGTTATCGGGATTTCGGATGTCCCGAAGCAGATTGGGTGTCGGCATCAGCAACGCGGGCGTGTTGTTTTGAAAGGTGTACAAAAGAAAATGGTGACTGTTCGCGCGCATCCGTGTCTCGATTCGTGAGACGTATATCGGCGCAGTATTTTTTAGTTCGCGCAGCACAAATAATTCACGCTCAAAGTTGGGCTGGACCTGGAACGGTTCAATCACCAATTGGAAACCGTTTGCCGGCGGTGGCAGAGGAACGAACGGCGCATAGCTCGGTAGTATTTTGTCATCGAGCAAAGAAGCATCAATGCTGTCACCGGTTTCAGATGCGCCTTGTTCGATCCAGCGTTTGATAAATTCAATCTGTCCGATGCTGAGTGAAGTCGTGCCGAGCGGCATTGGGCTGCCAAAATGTTGCGGCTTGGTTGAATCCCACAGCAACAGCTTTTGATAAAACAGACTATTGTCAAGATTGCGTGGCTGCACCTGCTTCATGCCACGGGCAACGGCGACCGAATTTTTCACGGGCGCATTCATTAAGTTGGCATAGGCAACCGGCTGATCAAGCACCAAACCAGACTGGGTCGCAAACGGCTGCCCCGCACCATGGCAACTATTGCAGCTTGGTGCCAGAACCTTTTGTTGCAATCGTGTAAAGCTGGTCGCAACGGGTTCGACCATTTTGGTTACCCCCTGAAACGCCGCAAATCCTCCGGCACCGGAAGGCGCACTGCCGGCGTTATTGATCACACTCGGCATCGCACTATTACGATTCATTTGCCAGAGTGTCAGGCTGCCATCAGTGCGCTGCCACACCAGATCAAAAACACCGTCGCCATTAAAGTCACCTGTTCCGAACAACTGCCAGCTTGGGTCACTCGTCGGCAGGTTGATGATGGTGGTTGGCAGTGAGGTGGTGGTAGCCGTGCACGACGCGTCAGCATCTTCTGGCTTACCGGTGAACGCGGGCAACACGATACCGGCGGCATTCAGCGACACCAGCGCCACTTGGCCGGTAGTGGCATGGCGGATCAACAAATCACCGCGACCGTTACCCGTGAAGTCCGCAAAAGCTTGGGCCACAAATCCTGCTGGAATCACGCCGCCGGAAAAATTGGCACAGGTACGCCCCGCTGTTGCCATCAACACACGAATATTATTATCCGGGCTGACGTAGACCATGTCCGCCGCGCCGTCACCATTTAAATCCGCGGCACCGAGTAACTTCCATGTCAATGGCGCACCGCCACGTTTGCGAACGGTGGGTGGTCCGCTTGCATTGGTAAACCAGATATAGGAAACACCGGTGTCGCCCGGTCGCGCCGGGTCAAAACCAAGGTAGCGCCAGACCAGATCACCGCGACCATCCCCATCCAAATCGCCGACGGCCTGCACATCCCAGACCTGCTTGACAGATTGGAGCGCGCGCTCACCGGCTGGTTGAAAATCAATCCAGCTCTTGACGTCCCCGATTGCGCCCTGGTTAATGTTTTGAAAAGCGAGATCGGACTTGCCGTTACCATCAAAATCAGCTGCGCCGATCAGGCGAAAATTGATGCCGGGATCGGGCTGTGTTGTGAATTGAAATTGGCTACCAACCAATCGGCCAGCCAGTAACTGCGAAACGCCGGTGTTGCCGGTTGATCGAATCAACAACACGCTTTTGTTGCTGCCATCAATATCGATGCCGCCGCGCTTTGAAAGCGGCAGGCTCGATTGCGCGTGAACCACCCCGACCGAGATAACCGTTAAAACAGTCGCGGCCGCAAACAGAACTCGGTACATCGTGTGCATAATTTTCTCACTGAAGCTCAATTGCCGTTTGTCAAAACACATTGGTATTACCCCGTTTATCAAGATGGTTCCAAACCAAGACAACATACCTGCGCCTGAAATTTCGTCGGCACATTCGGCAAGGTTCACGCTGCCGGCAACCGGCACGCTCAATTTCCCGATTCTATCGCTTGTAGCGCCGACTCGTAATAATAGAGGACGACCATGAGGTGAGCGAGGTTTGATTTAGTGGCCGCGCAAGTCAATAGATTATGCAGCCAATTGAGCCTCTTTTTCGTTGAATTGTTTTGCACCATTAGCGGGTGGCTGATTCAAGCGGCAGCGTGCATTTACAAACCAGTTAGCAGCGCGTCACAGGGGACCTTGCAGCAATTGGTGTCGCCAGCAGGTGAATATGATTGGTCATCCATACGTAAGCGCGAATGGCCAAACCAAAACGTCCAACCGATTCAACCATGGCATTGCGAAAAAATTGAACCCCCGTGCCGAACATACCGACTACAACTTACAGAACATGCGGCTACGGCTGCAATATTCCGCATTTTGCCCAATTTGTAACGCTCAAAAGCCAGCAACACTTAACCACCAGGAGAACCACCATGCGTCTTATCAAATCCTTAACCGTCACCGCAATTGCCTTGGCATCCGTAGTGGCAGCAGCACCCAGTATTAGTTTCGCGGAGCTGCCACCGCCGAATACCAGGATGCCTATTAATCCGCAATTAAATCAGGCCGTGTCGATCTCAGCCAAGGTAAAGCTGACCAGTTTTACCTTGAAAGAAACCAACATCCCGTGGATGAATCCAGTCTCCATTAATTTCAGCTTGCATTCCAGCAAGCCGGTTCATAAATGTCGTTTGGAATATGAGATTCATACGAACGATGCGGGTAAGCCACCTGTTCAACTAGCGCCCCCGCTAGATTTTCTTCCAGGGTTCAACTTTGACGTGTCATTGCCCTTGCAAGCGCAGCAATTTGTGATAGGCACTCTGGAAATCAACAACATACCAATCAATAGCGGCCCATTTCGTTTCACCGTTCGCGCCAAAAATACACCAACCAACACTTGTGTTGGGGAAGTTCACGCCGATTTTGTGTTGTTGCCGAAGCCCTAACAGCAACCATTTCTTTGGTCGTTCATAATTTGGCAACGCCACAGGTGAAATTTTCTTCCATCGTTGTGCTGTCAGCATTATTGTAGTTTGCAAAACGCCGCAAGCCCAAGGTTTGCGGCGTTTTTATTGCGCCATGCTCAGGCATTGCGGTTTCCTGTTTTTCATACGTCCGAATCAAAGGGGTGCGTGAATTGTTTTTAGAAATAACGTAACCCTTTTTATTCAGTGCAAGGTTGCGCCTCGCTTGAACCATGCTCAAGCCACTTCCAGACGGCGCCGTCTTCGGGGTGGGCAATCTCGCCATCGAGATGAAAGCCGATCTTGCGGAGTATAGAGGTGGATGGGCCCTTTTCAGGCAGCGTATGGGCAATCAAGCGGATGCCAGCCTGAATCGCCGTCTGCCTGCTGATACGAAGAAGTTCACGGGCCATTTGGCTGGCTACTCCACGACCCTCATTGCCTGGGAAAGTGAAATAGGCAATCTCGACTTCTCCTGCCAACGGTGGGCCAGCGAAGCCGCAACCACCGATGAATTCATTGCCTTCTACCGCCAGGTAGCCGATCCACGGCACCTCATAGCCGCGACGGGAGTAGAGGGCGACCGTTGCCTCGATAACTTGAGCCACGACCTCTCGTGCGCCTAGCGCCGATGTAAGTATGATGCCGGTTTCATCGATGGGAACAAGATTCATTGAGGGGGGTTTCCGAGGTCTGACGACTAAGGTAAAAGGCGCCGCGCTTTTGCGGCGTCCAGCGACCAAAGACAGCGATTTTCACCGCAATAATAGGCGTCATCTTAGTCATATCAGGGCGATACCATACGCCACTATGCGTCAGATGCAGCATACCTCGGGACTACTTTGACGAAAGCAGCGCGGACAACTCATCGGGCCGCAAATAGAAGCCGACATAACCGCAGGACGAACAAACCAAGGGTTGTGGTTGCGCCCCAGGATTGATGAGTGCGCCAATTCGCGAGGTTTCAGCTGCCTGCAACCGAAGCGAATGAAAAAATTGCTTTACAGCAATGAGTGGAGTCTGATCGTGTGGGCATGTGTGCGAAAGCATAATTAATCCATTTGTATTTAAGGTTGAGTACGGGCGGAATGTTTGTCGCTTTTTGTGGCCTGACAAGGCTATAAAAAACCTAATCATATCTCGAACTAGAGTAACGATGCTGAGTCGTATTGGAACATCAAACTCTCGTAAGTCGACAGTCACGGCACGTTACAAAACTATCGCCACCATCCCATGATTTTTTGCTATGGATTTGTAACGGCAGATGGTGGCTGGTGAGTTCGAGCACGCACCCGATTGGCAGGGGGATCATGAATTCGACTTGACCGATCATGCAATTGAGGTCATTTTTTTATTGTTACATTTCATGATTATGGCGGCGGGAAAATAATAGCGTAAATGCTAAATATGATAATGAAAGACCTGACTCCGGCGTCCAAGGCGCGCTGGGTATAAGCGTCGCGACCAGCGCGCAAATAAAGGCAGCTATTTTTTTGCTTCTGTCTTTGCTTCTGCTTCCCGTGCGATGCGTTCAGCGTAAGGGACGTACAAAACTTTGTAGCGTTTTGCATATTCAGCCATGGGTTCATAGCCAAATTCGGCGCGGCGTTTGTCCACGTTGGCTTCGTCTTCAATGGGCCAAAAGGTACGGACACCTTTTTCGTCTGTGTTTAATTGGGTGCCGTAGCGTTGTGGCTGGCCACAATTCATCCTCAGCCTGTCATCGAACATGGCAAAGTTATCTTTTGATAAATCACCGCGTTCCATCGCCTCCTGTAACAGGGGAGCGTAGCGTTTCATATATTCGCGCGGTGAATGTTGCACCACAATGAAAGCGGCATAAGCGGCTTTGGCACCAACATCATTTTTTTCGGGCCAGCCGTGTTGCTTTACGATTTCATCCAGCCGTAATTGATTGGCCGTGTCAAGAATTTGCATCTTCTCCCACATTGCGTGCATGGCCTTTTGATCCATCACGACGTCAGGCTTGTAGCCTTCCCGCGCCCTCGCGTCATTGTCTGCTAATGCTTCCAGCTCAGCTTTGAGCGTGGCCAGCGTTGAAAGTCTGTCCGCATCGTTCAGTTGAGACGCTGGCGTAGCTATGGGCGTTGCCGCTTCCTGCATGGCGGTGCAGCCACATATAAAAAAGCTCGTTAGGATCGCAAGCAATATATTTTTCATTAGGTTTCCCTGTTGATTAACAATTAATGGAACGGACAATCTAAACGGATGCCTTGGCTTTGGCAATTTAACTTAAACCAAGGATGTCTATTCAACGAAACGCTAAATATGATAATGAGATACCTGACCCCGCCATCTGTGGTTAAGGATGATCAATAGATATATCTTTTTTAAAGTCCTTGAACGCTTCTCGAAATTCGTAGCTAGCACAGTCAATCATTCTGAAAAGCTGGTCAAAAGTATTTTTCACTTGAATAGCCTGCGATACGATGTCGTCAGTCGTTTGCCGCAAGGCGAGTTTATGCACTAAATCAATTCGATGACTATTCAATGATGCCGCCAATTCCAGAATCTTGTCTTTTTTCGAGAAAGATATCGTTTGCTTTAATTCATCGATAACCTGCCCGAACATTTGACGCTTCTTCTCTGTAAAGATTATTTCGGCAGGGAATACCGACAACTGAATAAAAAACTGCGCACTTCGAAGTAAGAGCTTCAATTGTTCCTCAGTAAGTTGGTGGTAAATCAAGACTGCCGCAAGCGCCCCCTCAATACTTTTCTTTTTAAGTGACTTATCAGCCAGTACATTTAGCGTAACAAGGAAATCTGAACTTCCATAGTCAGGCCATAGGTCTGAATTACGAACCCTATTTATGATGTCTTTTTTGTAGCTCATGATTGGGCGCTAACAACGGAGGTCCAGCGGACAGTCAGACGGCTAAGCTGGCTGCCTGTTCGCTGGACAGCATAGTTGGCGAGACGATGGCTAAATGGCATTTGCACCGATGTCCGTTCGCGCGATTACGTACATTTTTTCTCGGACACGCGATAGTTGGTCCAGGCGATCAGACCAACTCATGCCAAGGTGAGAACCATTCATCTCCTCCAGAACGTCCAGCATTTCCTGGGGAAGCATGAAAGATGTCTGTGCGATAAGACGACTCAGTGCGTTGAGCGAATCCCAGGCTATTATCTTGGTCTCTTCAGTTAGCCGGTCTTCATATTTCTCTTCCATTGAAGCCGGAAGCAAAGCTGAATAAGCGGCACCAAACACTGCGACGAGCTCACGATAGATTGAAGCTTTCGCTACACCTGCTGATGCGCCTGGGTTAGGAGTATCTTTGATAAATCGACGACCAAAGAAGTAGCCTATTGCTGCAAACACAACGGCAATTGTGACATTTTCAACAGACAAGATTCGCTCCTTTGATCGCTAATATTCGAGCTCAGCGGTCGCCAACGGCAGGCCACCGGCC
>ENA-OFCI01000368-OFCI01000368.1-metagenomes-genome-assembly--contig:-NODE-368-length-28002-cov-3.483272_pt1 | contig 28002 bp, 21 predicted proteins | sample MGYA00153391_OFCI01 | MGnify analysis MGYA00153391
TGTAAGCACAAATGATTCAGCCTAAAATATCCTTAAAAGAACCGCGTCAACTCTCCCCAGAAAAAGCTGAAGCGATATTAGCTGGCGGAATGCAGGAATTCTTGGCACATGGCTATGCAGGCACTAGTATGGATCGGATTGCGACGGCTGCTGGCGTGTCGAAAGCGACTGTATATAGTCACTTCCAAGATAAAGAAGGCTTATTTACTGCTCTGATCGAGCAATTAGTTCAAGGTAAATTTCGATCGCTCTTCGAGCCTAGCCCTGAAAATTTACAATTGGAACCAAGAATTTTCTTGCACGAGTTAGCAAATCGCTTTTTAGATATGAGCGCAAATGAACCAGGATTTCTCAATTTTATGCGGCTCATTATCGGCGAATCAGGACGATTTCCTCAGCTAGCGCGGGCATTTGTGCGAAATATCGAGCGGAATTCTTTTGGGATGCTCCAGCAGTATTTAGCCGCTTGTCCACAACTCAAATTAGCCGATCCTGAAGCTACAGCTCGAATTTTTATCGGTGCAGTCGTCCATTTTCTGATCGTTCAAGAGATGTTGCACGGTAAAGATATCGTACCGATGGAACGCGATCGGTTGATTAACAATTTGGTTGACTCGATCTTGTTGTAAACAGAGAGTCTTGCTGCCTGTCGATTATAGCAGTAGCCAAGATCGAATAGTTGAAAGGAGTCCCATCGCCCGCTCAAAAGCAGCGAGCGCAACATGTCATTCGATCGAAGCGGTCTGGATTAATATTAGAATACCGTTTATCTATCGTCCGCAAGCTTCTAGCTCGAACCAAATCAACATTCAGGAGCTTTGACACCAATCTGTTAACAGCGACAGATAATTAGTTAATGTACAATAGATATTTATAAGCGGGAGATGGGACTCGAACCCACGACGTTCACCTTGGGAAGGTGACATTCTACCACTGAATTACTCCCGCAGTCTGCATTTACTTTAACATAAAATCCGCTCGATCGTCTACAACTATTTTGGGCAGATTTACTTGTGATTTATTACAATTGGAGTAGTTTGCTTTGTTGGCGTAGCCACTGAGGATCGGCATCACAATTATAACAAGACATCAGCATTAACTAATTGTTATGAACCAACTGCATCGGATCTCGTTGGCGCAGCCGCTGAAAATCAGCATTATTGCTCATCGAGGTAGAACAGCTACAGTTAAATCTGAGAATACAATTGAAGCTTTTCAAAAAGCGATCGAGATCGGCATTCCACAGATTGAATTCGATCTGCGAATGTCTCAAGATGGTTACATAATTAGTTATCACGATCGGTCTATTTTACCCAGTGGCTGCGACTCAAGCGATCGGCTGGAGATTAAAGATCTTCGATATCACGAACTTCAATTAATTGCTAGAAATAAAGGCTTTGAAATTCCTTTATTTGAAGATATTCTCAAGCTGTGTAGCGATCGAATCGTGTTGGATATCGAAATCAAAGAAGAAGGCTACGAAGAGCAAATTATTGCACTGACAACTCAATATTTAAAGTATTCTAATTTTGTACTCAAGTCATTCAATGATGGCTCTGTTCGGAAAATCAAAGATTTAGACCCACAGATTAAGGTTGGGTTATTACTCGGTAAAGTTAATGGTCGGTTTCCTTTACTCAGTATTTTAGCTCAGTTTTTCCCTGAATATAGAATTTTTAAAACTGGGGCAGATTTTGTTGCACCACATTTTAGATTGTTAAGATTTGGATTTTTGTGGCGGATGAAGTTATTAAAAAAAGAAGTTTATATTTGGACGGTTAATGACAAGTGGCGGTTGGCTAAGTTGATGAGGAGTAAATATATCTCAGCGATAATTACTGACGAGCCAGAATTGGCATTACAAGTTCTCGATTCTCTCCAGCCGACGCGGAGCATCACCAATCGAGAATCGAAATTGCTAAATAGTGCGGATGATGAGATCGGATGATACTCTTATAAAAATATTAGTAATCAGCGTAGATCCAGGGTACCCATTAAGGGCACCCCTACACAATTAACTTGTAGGGGTGCCCCGTCTTGTCGTTTTTTTATGCGGGGGGAACCCCCGCATAAAAACGACGCTTGTGGGTACCCTCAGATCTACGCTTTTACTAGTCTTTATGTATTGATGCAACATGTGAGTACCCACGGGTTGTAGGTAGTAACTTGGGTTATTTAGACATTGCTGCCGGAGGTAATTTAGCCGATAATTTCGATCGGTTCGATGTCTTCGGCTGGCTGGAAGCCGAAGATCTGAGCGTAGAAATAGAATTCACCAGTTAGAGCGCGTTTGATATTTGCGGCTTGACGGAAACCATGTTGCTCGGTAGGAAAGGTGACATAAGCAACGCGGATACCTTTCGCTTTGAGTGCGGCTACCATCATTTCGGCTTGATTTGGCGGTACGACTTTATCTTCCAACCCTTGGAAGAAAGCGATCGGACAGGACAATCGATCGGTAAAATACAGGGGCGATCGATCGTGATAGATATTCGCACTAGCTGGATAGGGTGCAACTAATCGATCGAGATACCGCGATTCAAATTTGTGAGTATCTTTGGCTAGTGCAGCTAAATCGCTCACCCCATAATAACTCGCACCCGCTTTGAAAGTATTCCCAAAGGTTAATGCGGCTAAGGTAGTATAACCCCCCGCGCTACCTCCAGAAATCGCCAATCGATCGACATCAGCTAAACCCTGCTCTACCAAATAAAGTGCCGCATTGGTGCAGTCATCGACATCGACAATCCCCCAGTTACCATCGAGGCGGTGCTGATAGGCTCTCCCATAACCCGTACTCCCGCCATAATTGACATCTACTACTGCAAAACCGCGACTCGTCCAATATTGGGTTTTGAGGCTGAGTTGGTTGGAAGTAGCGGCGGTAGGGCCACCATGACTTTTGACTAGGAGTGGGGGTTTCTCGCCCAGTAACGGTTGATAATCCCGATTGGTAGGTGGATAATAGAACGCATAAGCAGTACCCTCAGTAGTCGGAAACTCGATCGATTGTGGTATCGATAGATAGCCAGGATCGATACTTAGTTTGTTAGATCTTTGGAGTACTTGGCGGGATTCTGTCAGGAGATCGATCGAAATTATTTCATTTGTCTGGGTAGCTGAAGCCGCACAGCAGACGACTAAATTACCAGCCGCGCGAATACTGGATATATCGGTATAAGGCACATTCAGAGGTGTAAAGTGCCCACTGAGGGTATTAATCAGCGCGAGATACGAGACACCACCTTGACTATAGGTGCAGACAATTCGATGCTTGCCAACTAGCGCATAGGTAGACATCCCAAATACCCATTGTGGTAGCCCAAATTCAGCCGCCAACTCATATACAGCCGCAACCGTCCCATTATTCCAGCGATAGAGATTGCCCCAGCCCGTGCGATCGCTGACGAAATATAAGCTATCATCTGAAGACCATTGAGGTTGAAATATCGCTTCATTCGCACCACCCGCAATCAGTGTTAGTGCAGACAGAAAACCATCATTGACAGTAGCAATTTGGAGATTTGTACCATCCCAAGGTAGATTCGGGTGATTCCAACTCAACCAGGCTATTTTAGTACCATCGGGACTCAATCTCGGCGCAGCATAAAAATCACAACCCCCCGCCAGAACGTACACATCATCAGGGTTAGTAAGATTGATACTGACGATCGTATTCAACGACTCGAAGTCCGCCGAATCATGCTCCTCCTGGACGCAAATCAATCGCTGATGAAGCGGATCGATCGTCAAATCGGCATATCTTTTAGTCTTATCGTGGGTAAGTTGAAGAACTCGCTCCGGTGTCCGCAAATCCTGAACGTACAAACAATTATCGCTATTATTACTAAAATAAACCCGCTCATCGACGACTGTATAAGGTGCGCCGCCATACTCATGCACGCGATTTCGGACATTATATTCCGGCGGCGTGATATCAGTCGTCGTCCCATCTGTGGTGCGCCTAACGATGACGCTGCGCCCTGCTTCTTGGGGGCGGGACTCCAACCAATAAATATCTGTCCCATCTAAGACGATAGAACTAAGTCCGATACTATCAGCCACGATCGCATCAGCAGTAATCGGCGATGTCCAGGAACCAAAGGGAGCTAGTTGCATTTTCGATCGATGTAAAGTGTAATAGCGATCGGCAAAATCGTACCGATTAAAACTCGCCTACCAGGATTCTAACCGATCGAGTAGCCATTATCGATTATCAATTGTCAACCGTTGAAGATATCGATTAATTGCTGTTTGTTTCTACTCACTAATATTGGTGATAGTTGTTCGTTGAAAAGAGTTTCATAGAAGAAACAAGAGTACCCCGCAAATTGGTTGGCAATAATTACATCTATCTGTGCTGCGATCGTCTCACTAGAGATCGATCGAGTCTTCAAGCCTGTGAGTATCCCAATTAGCGTGGGAATTTTTGTCTTAATTGCTCTAACTTCTGGCTTGTTAAGTTCGCCAATAAATACATCCAACCGATCTCGATAAACTTGCAATACCAACTCATCAATTAAACCGAGATCGTGCCACTGCTGCCAATCTACCAAATAACGACTCTTGGAAAAGCTCAGTGGATTGGGAGAAATCGAAATTAGACAATCGCTTCGACTCGACTTGACGGAGCTGACAATCTGGCTGAGTAAGGCGGTGAGCTGTGCCGCTCTCCACTGATTCCAGTTGAGACGAGCGAGGTTTTGGTGTTGAAATAACTGTTGCGTCAATAGATCGTAACCTAGCTCCACTGGGAAGGCAAAATGGTCGTCTAATTGAATCCCCGCGACGGGATATCTATTGACAACATCAGTAATCAGATCGACCATAAATTTGCGGACTCGATCGCAACTAGGATTCAACCAAGCATGAGGATCTTGCTTGCCATTAGCACCTTGAATCCGCTGGATATTTCCATGTATGTCTAGACTAAGTAATGAATATTGACGTGCGATCGCAGATTGTGGCGGTACCATCAACCCATACTCAAACCACGGAATTACTCGCATTTCTAATGGTTGAGCCAACTCAATGATTTCGGCTAATAGATCTCGCCCCCCGAATGGACTGTTTGGTAATACACAGGCTCCCGTCAATTCCTGAGCTACTGCACTCGGATATAAAGTATATCCTCGCTGCCATACCGCTGGATAAATAGTATTAAATCCCAACTCTGCCAAACGCTGCAATCCTTCAGACAGATTGGCACGAGAATTCATCACTTGACTATCAACATTAGTCAACCAGATAGCTTTTAATACTATTTTGGATTTGGGATTTTGAATTGCTTGCACTAAAGTCATCACTCCAGCTAGATAACCTCGGCTACCTAGCTCGATCGTTTTGATGATTACTTACTACAATCACCACTGAAAGCCATGCAACTTTGGTAATGGTGCCGATGTCGATGTCACCTGCAATAAACGCGGAATCGTACCACTATTGTAGACGCGAAACTCACTCGTTACCGTAGCTTCTACGTCCCGTACGGCTTGATTCATCACCGTCGAGCCACTTTTATCGGAAACAGACCGATGGAACGTCCCTCTGGGAATCCGCAAAATCTCGCGATCGGTCTCCAAACGTACAATATGATATGGATAGTTCCAGGTAAAATTGACCAAGTAAAATGTCCTTCCCCCCGATATCGCCAAGAGATTGTCCTCTTGATGGGGATGTAGATAAAATTGCCAGTAGCCTTGGTCGCTATCGGGTGGGCTGATTGCAGGACCTTGATGGACTACCAAGTCACGAACATTGGACTCAGGGACAGTAATATCAAAGAACCGGACACTCGGCGTATCGCGAAACTTTTTATAACTCACCATTTCAAACATAGTCGTATCTCACACAAATAATATCGATTTACCTATGAGCGTCGCACATCCAATTTTGTCAAACCGTTAACTATGGACATTTTACCCATCTACTCCCCATTTTAAGACATTAAATTGGCGATTTACAGGAAAAACAGTCGATCGTTGATAGTTGATTGTTACAGTAGATGCTGGCGATGGTTGCAGTTCGTTCGTGTAGCGTGAGCTTTGCTCGATCTGGATACACATCAGCGCGATTGCATCTGCAACTATCAACTAACATACATGAATAGATCGATCGCCGCTGGATTGGGAATTGTGACTATTGCGCTAGTTCAACCTGCAACAATAGCTGCTGAAGTGAATGGTGGTCAAGCTCGCAGCCAAGAAATATTTCGCTGCTGGAGTGAGTAAGTATCAAAGTGGGGACAATCAGGGTGCGCTCGCCGATTACAATCGGGCGATCCAGCTCAATCCTCGTTACGCGCTAGCATACGTCAACCGTGGGGTAATCCGTTCGGCATTGAGAGATTCGCGAGGGGCGAGCGCGGATTTCGATCGGGCGATCGAGATCGATCCCAACTATGCCCAAGCATACAATAATCGCGGCGCAGCTAAATATGAAGTCGGGGATAAACGCGGTGCGATCGATGATTACGATCGGGCGATCGCGATTTCACCCCGATTTGCAGCAGCTTTCTACAATCGTGGTGCTACCCGTTATGAGTTGAGCGATCGTCAAGGTGCTTTAGACGACTACAATCGGGCAATTGAAATCGAGCCTGACTACAGTGCTGCTTATTACAGTCGTGGAGTCGTACGTGCTGACTTGGGTGACAAGCGCGGCGCAATCGATGACTATACCCGTGCGATTACCTCTCGGCGCGGCTACGCCAACGCGCTCGATCCTGAGTATGCTAGTGCTTATTACAATCGCGGGGCGATCGAGTCGGAATTAGGCGATCGTCAGGCGGCGACATCCGACTACGAGCGATCGGTATTGCTCGATCCTCAATACGCCCAAAAAGACTATCGAGTTTCCATTACTTACGATAGTCCCACCATCATCTATAGCCCGTATTATATCGGCGGTTACTATCGAAGTGGGGCAGTTGTTTACTACAACACAGGGATTTTTTACGATCCGTTCTATAGGGGCACATACCGCAATCGACCCCAGATTATCAACATTTATAATAGCCCGATCATCCAAGTCGATCCCAGCCATCAGCGTCGCGGTGACGGCTCACCACGCACGATTATCATCAGAGATCGGACTATTAATAAAGCCACAAATGGCATCAATCCCACACCCGTCGGTACTGTCTCCCCCCGCCAAAGCGATCGCCAAGTGACCATCACCAATCCAGTCAGTCCTCGACCCATTACCATCCCACTAGAGCGTCGCGATCGCCAAGTGACCATCACTCAGCCCACCATCGATACCGTGCCATCGGAGCATCGCTTCCGTCGCGAACGACCAGAAACCGATCGTCAACCAGTTTTCGATCGAGCTATGCCATCACAACAATTCCGCCCAGAACGCGGACGCTCAGAAGCTGCACCAAATATCCCAGAGTCAGATCGTCATCGCTCCAGACAGCGATAAATGTTAGTGCGATCGGCTCTAGCACTAAGTTGTTTGGCGATGACAGATCCCCGACTTCTTCGAGCAGTCGGGGATCTAGCCGCAATGGTCGCAATCTAAAAATTTGGAAGATCGATCTAAATTCTTGTAGCCACTAACTCGCTACATAGTCGCGGAAACTGCTATGACGGCGGCGGAAGTGCGAGAGAGCTTGATGCTCCAGTTGACGCACCCGTTCGCGACTGAGATTGAGGATTTCGCCTACCTTTGCCAGCGATAGCTCCGTACCACCTTCCAAACCAAATCGCAAATTAATCACATCCCGTTGTTGATGAGTAAGTTCTTCGAGAGTGGATTGGAGTTCTTGGCGGAGTGATTCTTGAACTGTGAATTTTTCTGGGGAGATGCCACCGTCTTCGAGCAGCTCCGAGAGTTCGGTATCCTGACGCTCGCCAACTTTGACATCAAGCGAGATGGGTTGACGAGAAATATTGAGATAATCGCGAATCTGCGCGGGTTCGAGTCCCAGGGCGATGGCGATTTCGATCGATGTCGCACTCCGCCCTAATTGTTGGGACAGCTCCCGTTGGGTTTTTTTAATTTTGTTGAGTTTTTCGGTAATATGGATCGGCAAGCGGATCGATCGACCTTGTTGGGCGATCGCTCGTGTGATTGCTTGTCTGATCCACCAGTAGGCATAAGTAGAAAACTTGTAGCCTCGGCTGGGATCGAATTTTTCCACTCCCCGTTCCAATCCCAGCGAACCTTCTTGAATCAGATCGAGAAATTCGAGGTTGCGCTTTTGATATTTTTTGGCAATCGCTACCACCAACCGGAGGTTTCCTTCGATCATTTTCTGCTTGGCTTGATGTCCCAAGCTCAATATTCGAGCGAGTTCGGTTTCTGTGAGTGTCGATTTACTCGCCCATTCTGTTTGAGTCGGCGGACGATTTAAGGTCTGTTCTAGGCTGTCTTTGATGCCTTGTAGGATCATCATTTGCTGCACTTGCTTACCGTAGCAAATCTCTTGCTCGTGGGTGAGTAGTGGAACGCGACCGATTTCATGCAGATAGGTACGCACCATATCGCCTGTAGATCTATGTTGAGCGATCGTTTGAGTTTTTACACTAGGCATGAGTTGCTATTTAACTCCCTTTACAAGTGGCTGGTAAAACTTTTTCTACACTACTATTAGTTCATCTTCACATCCGGCGGCTTGATTTCCGAACGCGATCGGATTTAGATCGCCTTCGCGTAGTGTCTCTACTGCACAAGATGAGTCGATTTAGTGGTAGATATGTAATCTCGGCAAGATTTGAGCTGGGGTTTACTCTGATGCCTTGGGAATTTAGACGTAGATCCGTAGATTAAAGTTCTCCAATACCTAAAAACATAGCAGTTTAACAGTTCTCAAATGTTAATTAATCATTAAATTTGCTAGTGGCCGTTAAACAAAGTATATTTATCCGACTCATGAATTACTCAATTTTGAAACCATAGAAAGCCTGTCTGTAGTAAGCCTACGATAAAACCCAGAACGCCACCGAGATTGACAATACCCTGAAGTTCGCTTTTGACAATGCCTTGAATACCAGCTTCTAGCTCGGCGGGGGAAGTAGCTTTAACCCGATCGATAATCACTTGGTCGATATTCAAAATCGGGATGACTTGAGCGACAATTTGTTCGAGATCGCGTTCGAGATAGCGATCGATAATGATGGCTAATTCAGAACTAACAACATTTAAAGATGATGTCAAAATCGTCGAATTGCGGAGCCGACTAATCACAACATTAGCAATGCCGTTCCAATCTGCCGAATCTGTCAATCCTTGAATTAATTCGATGCCTTTACTCTGAGTGTAGCTGCGAACATTTGCACCGATCGTTTTTCTAAGTTGTTTGACTGTAGAGACAGGTAAATTTTGGAGCGAAAGATCGCGTAATAATTCTTGAACGCGGTTACGAATATTTAGAGCGACAATTAGTTGAGAAATAATTTGATTTGCTTTTTCGCGATCGTCCAAGCAGAAAGTCCGCAGCCGACTCAGCGCATTTTTGATCCCAAATACATTGGCAACTACCCAATAAGTCCCGCTGCTCTGTTCGCGCAATCCTTCATCAATTACTTGAATATTGCGATCGGTCAAAAAATCGATCAGGGTCAACCGCAATACTTCGGGTGGTAAAATTACAGTAATCAACCACTCAGCTAATTGAGCCGCTTGTCCTTCCGTCAGCTCAAATTCCAGAATCAATCGATCGAAGATTTGATTGATTTGTGGCTCTAAAAAGTCGGGCTTGCGCGCCAAAACTCTCAGCCAACGGGGAAAGGATTCACCTAATAAATCTTTGAGAATATTTGCGAGTAATTTAACAGTTTTTTGTTCCTTATCGGCTTGAATCTGCTCTAAAGCTAGTTGGAGTAGCCAACTAATCGCGGCTTGGACGCGTTCCACCTCCAGCAATCGCTTGGCGATCTTTTGCAGCTCTACTGGAGTCAGCAAAGAACCCATAATCGTATCGGATATCCGCGTCGCCAATCGCTCCTGATTGCTGGGAATCAATCCAGGCGTAAACGGAAGCTGATATTTACCGATATATTTCGCCGTATAGGGACGAAACAACATTTTGATGGCGACATCGTTGGTAAAATAGCCAACAACAGCACCAGCAAGCGGAGGAGTTAAGTAGAGCCACAGTTGGAACGGGGACAAAGTATTCTCAAAGATGTAGTCTGGGTTTATCTTCCAATTATACCCACCAGGTCGATTAGTTGAGCATGAGTATCCACGCACTCATTGGCGGTTATCCACATCAGCGATGTGTAGTGTCTCGAATTACACGCGATTCGGTAAATGCGATCGGTTAGAAAGTTGTTTCGAGTAGTTTAACCCAATGATTAAGTCAGTTCTTTTCGATTTAGACGGCACATTGCTCGATCGGGATACCTCCATTAAACAATTCATTTGGGCACAATATGACAGACTTATCGATCGATTGAGTCATATTCCCAAAAGCGACTACATTACCAGATTCATCGATCTAGACTGTCATGGGCATGTGTGGAAAGACAAGGTTTATCAAACCATAGTTGGAGAATTTGAAATTAGCGGCATCAGTTGGGAGGAGTTGCTTGATGACTACGAGACACAGTTCCAGTTTCATTGTGTGCCATTTCCTGGTTTGATTGAGATGCTCACCACATTAAAACAGCAAGGCTACTTGCTAGGTATCATCACAAATGGGCGGGGGAAGTTCCAGGATCGCGCGATCTCTGGATTGGGCATTCGCGACTATTTTGACACGATCCTCATTTCGGAAATAGAGCAAGTTCGCAAACCGCAACCAGAAATTTTTCACCGCGCGATCGATCGATTGGGAGTATTGGCTCAAGCGAGTGTGTTCGTAGGTGACAATCCCGAAGCGGATATCTTGGGCGCAAAGAATGCGAAGATGCGAACGATCTGGAAACGCAATTCTCATTGGCTAGAGCCAAAAGAGGCAGATGCAACTATTGATGAACTATGTGAAATTCCCGCGATCGTTGCACAGTTTAAGATTGTTTAGGGATCGAATACTGGTGCGTTACGGCAGCAACCCAACACATCCTACGTCAACTGTTGACAGCCGTAGCAGTAATGTTGTCATTCGTTCGCATCCCCATCTTAGAAACCCAATTATCAACTATCAATTATCAATTATCAATTAATTTAAATATCTAGTAGTCCGTAACGTTTCTGGAGCGTGAGGAGTTGGGATCTGGCGGCGGCGGCGTTGTCGGCGAGATCGGCAAATTCGATCAGTCTGAGTAATTCTCTTTTGAGTAGATTGCGTTCGATCGCCAGCGTATCTCGATCTAATTCTGGCGGCAATACGACCATATCATACAGAGTAGCGCGATCTTTGCCTGGATCTGGTCTGAGAATTCGCCCTCGGCGTTGGATGAATTGACGTGGATTGGTACTGCTGGCGAGGATCACGGCATGTTTGATAGCGGGGATATCGATTCCTTCATCCAAGCAGCGGATGGCTACCAGCCCTTGAAGTGCGCCAGATTCAAACTGCTGGCGGAGTTGTTCTCGATCGAGAAGTGATGTTGCAGCGGTGTAAGTATTGACGCGGTAGCCGAGTTCTGTGCCGAGCAGGTGGGTGACGGCGGTAAGCTGTTGGGTGCTGTCGCTACTCCCATCGCCACAATAAAATAGAGTGTGGCTGGTGTTCAAGCGAGTCTGCATCAAGGCTTTCAGGGCGGTAAGCTTATTGGCGGCTGCACCGACGAGTCGGGCGCGTTGCATCAGTAGTGGAGTCAGATCGGGAGTGTCGAATTCTTCGTGGTTGACAGCTCGATCCTGGCTATTGTAGAGGAGTTTGCGGCTGATGGCGCGGGTGAGTTTGAGGTACTGTTCGCTCTCATCTTGGGTCAGTTCGACCAGGATCGGATAGTATAAATAGTGGACTAGGGCACCTTGTTCGATCGCGTCTTTGAGGGTAAATTCGGGCTGTAAGATGTCTCCAAAGTAGTCGAGGATATTTTGTGTGCCGATCTCGTCGTAGTGGCGTTCTGGGGTAGCTGAGAGGGCAAGTCTCAAGCCGACATTGCGGGGGAGACTAGATTCTCGCTTTTTCGCACCAAGGTTATGCACTTCATCGCCGATAATCAGGGTACGATCGGGTAGATATTTTAGTTGGGATTGAAATCCTGAGGTAATCAGGGTTTCATTGGTAGTGACGATCGTCAGGAATTTTTGTTGTCCGGTATGAATTTTGGCGAGTTGGTTGGAAAATTTGCTCTGCCACTTATGGATGCTTTCACAGGCGAGAATCGGCTGAAGATTAAATTTCTCACACTCTCGTCCCCATTGATTGACGAGGTGTCGAAATGGGCAGATGACGATGAGGACTTGGAGTCCGATTTGTTGATATAGTTGATGTGCGATCGCGAGGGCAGTAATAGTTTTCCCGCTACCAGTTGCCATTTTGAGAGTACCGCGACCTTGATTTTTGAACCAGTTGGTAATTGCTTGCTGTTGATACGATCGTAGTTGCAATAGTGCGGGTAATTGCGGACATCCCAGCGGAACTGGCTCGACTTGATAGCGGATCTGCGCTTCGGCAACGGCTACCAATCGATTGATGCTCGTCAATCCCGCGCCTGGATACGCTGCTCGAAGATTGGGGATTTTCGCTACTCGATAGATATTTTGTGAGTCGATCGACACCATCAATCACAGAACGATGTGCCTTTTGATACTATCACGGTGGGACTTAGATCGAAAGCTTGCCATCGATAACTTCAAGTCTCGATCGCTAGCTTTAATTACGGTTGGCATCCACAATCCAGTCGATGCCCGATCGATCTACCTCAAATGGTCGTTCTGCTTTTCTTGTCAATGTTGGATAATAAATCTCAATGGCCGATCGTCGATCGCGTCGAGAGCGGTACGTTTGTTACCACAAGTTTCCATTACTCGATCGGCTCGCTCCTTGCCAGCCTTAGAGGCTGTTTGAAAAGTTTTCCTTAACGCTTTTTGATACCTCGGACACAGCATATCTCCCACGACAGAATCAGTGTTTGTGCGATTCGCAGAATGGCTCAAGTAGCTTTTATTACCTCAGCCGACCCTTTTCAAACAGCCTCTTAGACTACTCACGATTTTGCTCGGACATAACGGTAACAGCAAGCTTGACTTAAAACAGGAGTAAATCATGACCCAAGATCGACAATCTGCTGGTAAAACCGATCTCCCGCTGAGTCCCGAACTCACGGTACCAAAACGCACGGGTCGCCGTCGGTGGGCATGGTTGAACAATTTCTTGTATCTGTTTCCGACAGTGGGATTGGGGACGATTGGCTTGTGCATCGGTTTAGCCGTGCTAAATCCAGTGGCAATGCCCGATCCGGCAGATCCATTTGCGACACCCGAACATTTGCTGCCTGAGTGGTATCTGCTCCCAGTATATCAGCTCGTGCGGCTGATTCCCTACAAGATCGTGGGCATCGTGACGATGGTGTCCTTTGCTACAGGATTGTTACTGTTACCCATCATTGAAAATCTCGCTCGGTTCGATCCGCGCTTGCGGCGGGGGGTGTCGATCGCGATTTTCTCAGTTAGTACGATTGTCACGCTGTGGCTGGGTTTTGGTGCGCGGTTGCCGATCGAAGATGCGTTTTCACTAGGTCTATTTTAGGAGTTTGAAATGACGATCGAAAATACTACTACTATAAAGCTGCAAAAACTAGCTACCATCATCGCGGTGTCTCTCCTCTCGCTGGTACTCACTGCGGCAATTTCTGGCTTGCTGCTAGCGTTTTATTACGAGCCGAGCGCGGGTGATGCTTACACTTCACTCAAACAGATCGATACCCAAATTAATTTTGGCTGGTTGATTCTGACGGTGCATCACTTGGCGGGAAATGGCTTGACGATCTTGGCATTGATTCAAATTATCGTCATGTTTTTCGGCGAACAATTTCGTCCGGCGTGGATCGTCGCTTGGATCAGTGGGATTTTATTAACGATCGGTGCTGTAGGTTTAGGCTGGACATCGATGATTCTCGACTGGTCGCAGCAGGGCTTTTGGCGGTTTAAGATCGAGCTTGGCACGATCGAAGCCATCCCGCTCATCGGCTCGACTCTCAGCACCATTCTGACTGGTGGCGAGGCGATCTCGACCGAAACGGTAGTTCACCTTTACACTTTACATAGTTACGTTTTGTCAATCGTGGCGATCGGTTTAGCGATTTTCCATCTGGCTGGGTTATCCGTTCAAGAACAAGAAATCGATACGCCGATCGCACCCGATCTCGATCCACCTGTCTAATTCGCACTTCTTACGTTACGAGCAAGTTAGATCCGTTTTAAAGTCAGCCAGGAGTAATTGTAAATTTGCAGCAACTCACTTGGAAGCATAAATTTAGCACACGTCAAAATAATATTTCCAGACACGAAAATTAAGTCTCAAGCAATCTGATGATGCTCAACACCCTAAAACTTCGGATATCATTTTATCACGTAAAGTTGGACAACTATTCTTGGTACGTAAAGTTGGACATGTTGTCCAACTTTACCTTCAAGTCACACTAACACCTAAAGCCTAAAACCTAATTAAAACGGAAAGGGTGAGATTCGAACTCACGGAAGCTTGCACCTCATCCGATTTCAAGTCGGACGCATTCGACCACTCTGCCACCTTTCCAAATGTGAGTATCTTATAATAGCATGATTTTTCAGAGGATTGGCACCTAAAAAGGCGAAAAATTTCGTTCGCCTAGCATCAGCTTCGCCAAATCAATCGATCTGTTCAATTAAACTAAGTTCTACCCATACTCACATCTCCAAAATTTCGGTAATTTCTGAAGAATTTTCCAAAAAACGCGATCGATGATATCATTATCTTTGGATAGGTATATGCCGATCTGTGTGTAATGAACTCAAAACTCAAACTAATCGATCGATTGTCCTTCAAAAAATTAGCCATCCTCGCGATCGCAATCGCTTCTGTCTCGATCTTTGGGTGGTCATTGACAATCTGGATGCCAGGAGAGAGTTACCGTCAAGCTTTACAGCCATTGAGCGGGGCAGAAATCAGACGGCAAGGTATGCTCAAGCAGGATGTCGAAACCCTCGAAGTGACGATCGACCGACGGAATGTTGACAATTATCAAAACCTCGTCGCTGCAAAAGACTTTCTCGATCGAGAGTTAGTACAGGCGGGATATACAGTCCGATCGCAGAACTACACCGTTGATGGTAAAACATTTAGTAACCTCGAAGTCGAAATCCCTGGTAGTAGTCGGGCTGACGAAATCTTAGTAATTGGCGGACATTACGATCGGGCTGTTGCTAGCTACGGGGCAAACGATCGGACAGGTGCAGCCGCAGTACTCGCTCTCGCACGAGAATTTGTCGGTACTAAACCCATGCGTACCTTACGATTTGTCGAATTTGCCAATGGGGAGCCGCCCTTGCCTGGGGCGAAGCACATAGGTAGTTTTAGATATGCCCAACGCGCCAAAGAACAGGGCGAGAAAATCGTTGGGATGTTTAGTTTAGAGACATTGGGTTACTACTCACATCAAGCTAATACCCAGAAATATCCTCTGCTACTAAACTCCTTATATCCCAGTCAGGGCAACTTTCTGGGGTTTATCAGCGATATCGATTCGCGGGAATTACTCCGCAATACGATTCGCTCCTTTCGCGCTCAAGCTAAATTTCCCTCTGAAGGCGTAGCTCTACCCGATTTTATCCAGGGTGTCGGAGGGTCGGATCGTGGGTCGTTTTGGCAACAGGGTTATCAAGCTGTGATGATTACCGATACTGCACCTTTTCGCAATCCCTACTACCATACAGCGGATGATACGGTAGACAAAATTGACTTTGAGAAGCTATCTAGGGTGACTGATGGAATCAGTAAAGTAATTCGGGATTTCGTCGGTTTGGAGGGGTAAACAGTTGACAGTTGACACTGAGACGGGAGTAGGTATTGACGACTTTACAGATCTAAGAGTACGATAGTAATCTGATTGCAATTTTATCCCCCGATTTGACTATGACTCGTAAATTTTCGATCTTGGCTACAGTATCTTCTAGTCTGACAGCAGCTCTATTGCTATCGTCGGTTAGCAGTGCGATCGCTCAAGAAAAAACCAGCTATGTAGGCCCTAGTATTGGTTTTAGTGGTGGTGAGACTTTATATGGTATCAATGGTAAAGTTAAAGTTGCCGACAGTATTTCTATTAGACCATTCCTTCAATTTAGTAGTAGAGATTATGGCCCAGTAAATGCCAGTATCACCCTGTATGGTGCGGCGGCGACTTATGACTTCAGCCTGCCTAGCTCTGGATTTAACCCCTATGCAGGTATTGGTTATTTGGGAGCTACTGGTTCTGCTAGTTTCCAAGGTATCACTTATTCGGCAACTGACTCTGGAGTCTATTTTGAAGTTGGTAGTGATTATAGTATTAGTGACAGCATCGCGCTCAATGCTAACTATAAGTTCAAAGATAGTGGATATTTTAGCTTTGGTGGTGGGTACCGATTCTAATCTAGATCGAGTGGATATTTGATTTGTAAAAACTGACAAGTAATAGAAAAGCTCCTAGATCCTATAGGAGCTTTTCTATTACGATCGATTTGATAAATATTAGATAACTTTTTGAATACTTAGATTTTTTGGTAGCAGCGAGTGGTGATGAAATAGGGATGAAAAACTTCAAGAAAGTTAGATTGGAGGGTTCTAAAAAAGCGATCGATAGTTTCAGGATCGTCTAAATGGAAGGGGAATTCTTGGTTAGCTCCTTTGGAAAAATACCAATTGGTAATCATTTTCCCCTCAGCTTTGAGAATATTGTGAAACTGAAGTAACTGCTGACTTGGCTCTGGTAAATGTTCCATCACGTCGAAACAAGTAATCGTATCGAAGGTTTCGGTGGGGGACAATTCCGTACAACAAGTAATCTTTGATGATAGCCCTAATTGGTGAATTCGGTGCTTGACAAAGTTATAATTAATCGGGTTAATATCGCAATAAACTACGTGAGTAACTTCGGGACATAATGCTGATGCGATCGCGTGTGTGCCAATCCCGCCACCAAAATCTAAGACTCGTCCCCGCGCTCTATCTCCAATCAATCGCAATGTATCTCCAATATAATCAGTACTAGTCAGATGCCAAGTTGCTAACTCAAATAAATAAGCTTCACCTACTCGATCGCGATAAAATTTACTAGCATCTTCCCAATCAAAATCGCGCCGCCCTAATTCGGCTAAATCTGCTACAGCAGTCTTAAACTTTAATTCTAACCGATCGGCATCAATATCTAAAAATTGGTGGAGATGTTGCTTTAAATTAAATGCGTCTTGCCAATAGCCAGTTAAATGCGACGCGATCGGAAATGTAGACATGAGCCAGGAGTGAGGGGTTAAATAGTTGACAGTTGATAGTTGACAGTTGACAGTTGCAAGCGTTGTTGTTAGGGAGATTTAGAGGCTACACCAACGCGGCAGCCCCTCCTAACTATAACACCTGGTTTGCCACAATTAACCCGTAGAGTTGCCCCTTATAGCCCCCTACATGCGTGTTAGTAATCTCTTTAGATTAAACAGTTGACAGCTTTTACTCTTGTAGTCTTGGTGTTCGCAAAGCGTCTCGAAAAAGAGAAGCGTAAGTGGTAAGTAGATTAAACTTTAGATCGATCGACTTTGCCAGATGAATTTGACATAAAAACAGCTAAAATCCCTAAGAAAATCAATCCCAGCAGTCCAGATAATGGATTTCCATTTATCCCAGTAATCCAATCCGAAACTCGACCGGAATATTTAACGATATTACCAACATTAATTACATAATAAGCCCAAACCATCCCAGCATGAAGACCGATCGAGATCCCCAGTAGATTTTGATGTTGACGTTTGGCAATGACTAATACTGTACCCAATAACCACAGTCCTGGAAACTGGGGTAAAGACGCAAGCATTACTGAAATCGGCTTGATAAAATGTAGACTTGCAAACAAACCAGCGTCTGTAATTAAGGCAATTGTTGGTGAATAGTCTCGATCTAATTCATCTAACATCCACCCTCGAAAAAACAACTCCTCTGCTAGTGCTGTACCCAGCGCAGTTGCCGAGCCTTCTAATAATAATTGGAGAATGGGTAAGCGAGGGGATTGCCATGTCAACCAACCAAGTAGCCCTTGGGTGATAAATAGTGCCAAAGTGAAGCACGATCCGATCGCGAGTCCTTTGAGCAATAAAAATCCATTTTGGCGAGTGAAAATCAGCCCATAACGGGAATATAGATTGGGATGCTGATATGCTTTCCGTCCCCACCAGGGTAATAGTGCGATAAACTCGATCGCGAGTAATCCCATCGTTAGGATTGAGAGTAAATTTTTGGTACCAGGATCTTCGAGATTTTGGGTACTACCCATCACCAAATATATCAGTGTTAGACCTGGCAACCATAATAGAATTAGCACAAGGAGGAAGCTAAACATCCTACCTGGTGCTGGGTAATTTTTAATATTGCTAAGATTTAGCATGATGTAAATCCAAAATTCAAATGTCAACGCTATTAGGTTAGCTCAAATCCGGTTCCGATCCCCGCTAATCCTCTTGCCCTCACCCCCAACCCCGATTCCAAGCTTGGGAGAGGGGAGCCAGTTGATGTAGGGTGCGTTACGGCTCAAGCCTAACGCACCAATGTTTAATACTATATCAACCTATCTTTTCATTTAGGATTGCTTAGTTGGCGATCGCAAACTGCTCTGTTGCTGATTCTAGGTGCTTAATTAGAGTAGGCTTAGGTAATGGCCCCAGGAGATGATTCCAGGGTAAAATCTGACTAGTATCCCAAGTTTGGTGGACGTAAAAATCTAGTTCGGGAATTTGCCCCCGCAACTCCTTAAATGCGCGACGAAAACTGCCGATCGAATCCCCATAACTGCGGGTGAGTTCGAGTAGGTGAGAGATCCGGCGATCGCCTCTGGAAATAATCGCTTGAATCATCGACCAATTATAACTTTCAGGGCGAAATTCAATGCCTTGAGTAGTCAGTTGCTTTTGAAGTATCTTCAATCTTTTATCGGCTTCTTTATTAACTCCAAACCATTGAAATGGTGTGTGAGCTTTCGGCACAAATGTACTGCATCCAAATGTTAGGCGCAAGCCTGGAACAGCTTTTTTGACAGAGCGGAGCATTTTAACTGTCTCTTCGACATCACCAATTTCTTCGCCAGGAATTCCAACCATTCCATATAGCTTCAACCCTTTTAAACCACCTGCTTTAGCATTAGTCGCAGCTTGGAATATTTCATCAGTTTCTAGCTTTTTATTAACAATCTTTCTAATCCGTTCCGAGCCGCTTTCTACGGCGATCGTGAGTGATTTACTATCACGTTTTGCTAAGGTTTCTGCTAACTGAACCGTGACAGTATTTGTGCGGACTGAAGACACACTCAATCGGACATTATCATACTTAGGTTGGGCTAGATGTGCTAGTAGTGCTGGAAACTCTGGATGTTGAGTCACAGATGCACCGAGTAACCCCAAGCGATTTGTCACTTGTAAGCCATTATCGATCGCCGGAATCAAAGATTCTTCGACATTGGCAACTCGAAAGGGTAGAGTTAGATAACTTGCCAAACAAAAGCGACACATCTCTGGGCAACTACGGACGACTTCAACCATGAAAATATTTTCCCAGGCTGCTTTTTCGGTAACTACAGTGGAAGCAGATAGTGTATTGCCGCGATAGGTTTGCTTGGTAATGGTTGGCGGCGTATTACTATCGATCGGTACGATAGTAGTAATTAGATTATCATCATATTCAACCTGATATAATCTGGGAATATAAATTCCAGGTACTTGAGCTAATCGGTGAAGTTTAGTCAGTCGATCGGCTGTCCGAACTTCCTGATAAGCTGTAATAAAATTACCTAATAAATCTTCACCATCGCCAACTAAAATCACATCAAAAAAGTCAGCGAACGGCTCAGGATTTGCGCTGAGGACTGGCCCACCACCGAATACTAGTGGATCGTTGTCACCGCGATTGGTGCTGCGGATGGGAGTTTCTAAAAACTCTAATAGATTGAGAATATTGACATAATCTAATTCCCAAGATAGCGAAAATCCAACTAATTCTGGCGATCGAGGTAAAGACTCGTGGACATCTGTAAATAGCCGCCGCACATCTAAATCCGATCGCATTGCTAAAGTTGCCCAGACTACCTGATATCCTAAACTAGTAATCCCGACTGTATACTCATTGGGAAAAGCAAAGATCGTGGGAACTGCATCTCGATCTGGCGATGCTGGCGTGAATAATAAATGTTCGGCATCAAAGACAGAGTTAGACACAAAGTAGAAGATAGAAGGTCTAGGGTCGGGTCGATCGATCTATACTAATCTCAGTTAGATAGATCCTAACCCGTTTCTTAGTTACCATTCTAACCAATAATGCCGGAATTACCTGAAGTTGAGACAGTTCGTCGGGGTTTGGATCGATATACACTCGATCGAGAAATTACTGGCACTGAAGTATTATTACCCCGCACGATCGCATCTCCCGATACGCCTGAAGAATTTGACTTTGGTTTGCAGCATACCAAAATTCAGAATTGGCATCGGCGGGGCAAATATCTCTACGCTCAACTAGTCTCCACAGGCACTCCACAAGCTGCTGGTTGGTTGGGAGTGCATCTCCGCATGACGGGACAATTGCTATGGGTAGAGAGCCACACAGAGGTGCATAAGCATACCCGCGTGAGATTGTTTCTGGGTAAAGAATGGGAAATCCGATTTATCGATCAGCGGACATTTGGACAGATGTGGTGGATTCCCGCTAGTAAACAGCCAGAGCAGGTGATGACAGGGATGGGAAAACTCGGCCCAGAACCATTCGATCCAGCTTTTAGTATCGATTATCTGGCGGCTAAACTCCAGAAATCTCAACGCAATATCAAGACGATGATTCTCGATCAAACCTTGGTAGCTGGATTGGGAAATATCTACGCTGATGAAGCTTTATTTCTGAGCAAAATTCACCCCAATACTCCTGCTGAAAATTTAACAAAATCCCAGATTAAACTATTGCGCGAGTCCGCCATCAAAGTCCTGGAAACCTCGATCGAGCAAGGCGGCACCACTTTTAGTAATTATCTCAATGTCCAAGGTACCAACGGCAACTACGGAGGCATGGCGTGGGTTTACAATCGTACCAATCAACCTTGTCGCATCTGCAAAACACCGATCGAGAAAATCCGATTAGGCGGTAGAGGTACCCACTATTGTCCCCAGTGCCAAGCAAGTTAAACTGTCAACTGTCAACTGTTTACCTCACACTCTATAATAGACGGATACCGTAAACCATTCAGCAATTACCACTGTGGCAGCACCAGGAAACTACAAAAATACCGTAAATCTACCCCAGACTGAGTTTGATATGCGCGCCAATGCTGTCAAACGGGAACCCGAACTGCAAAAATTCTGGGCAGACGAGCAAATTTTTGAACGGCTGTCACAGTCCAACCCTGGCGAGATTTTTGTGCTGCATGATGGCCCGCCTTACGCCAATGGTACGCTGCACATGGGTCACGCGCTCAATAAGACGCTCAAAGATATCATCAACCGTTACCAATTGCTCAACGGGCGGAAGGTGCGCTATGTTCCTGGCTGGGATTGTCACGGACTGCCGATCGAGCTTAAAGTAATCCAAGATATGAAGCCGGAGGAGCGTCGCAATCTCTCGCCGCTGGAACTGCGTCAGAAGGCGGCGGCATTTGCGCTGAAAACGGTTGAGGAGCAAAAGATCGGATTCAAACGGATGGGTGTCTGGGGTGAGTGGAATAAACCATACCTGACGCTGCAACCGGAATACGAAGCCGCTCAAATCGGTGTGTTCGGGCAAATGGTATTGAAAGGGTATATCTATCGTGGTTTGAAACCCGTTCACTGGAGTCCCAGTTCTAAGACTGCCTTGGCAGAAGCCGAGCTAGAATATCCCGAAGGACACGTTTCGCGCAGCATTTTCGCAGCATTTAAAGTCACTCACGTTACAGATACTTCCAGAGCGATTTTGGAGCCATATCAGGACGATCTAGCTGTCGCGATCTGGACGACTACGCCGTGGACGATTCCGGCGAATTTGGCTGTGGCGGTGAATCCCGAACTCAACTACGCGATCGTCGAAGTCGCCGGACGGGAGGACAATCATTACAGTGGCTGTAAATATGCGATCGTCGCTGCGGATATGGTTGAGGGTTTAGCCACTAAATTGAATCTCACCTTGACTCAGAAAGCGGTCATCAAAGGTGCAGATTTAGAACACACTACCTATAAACATCCACTGTACGATCGCCAGAGTCCGATTATCATCGGTGGTGACTATATTACGACTGAATCGGGGACTGGTTTGGTTCACACTGCACCAGGGCACGGTCAAGAAGATTATATCGTGGGTCAGAAATATGGGTTAGCAATTCTGGCACCTGTAGATGGGGATGGAAATTTCACAGAGGAAGCAGGAGAATTATTTAAAGGTGCTAATGTTTTAGGCGATGGGAATGAATTAGTAATTCAAGCATTGCTCGAACAAAACGCGTTAATTAAGGAAGAAGCATACCCACACAAATATCCCTACGATTGGCGGACAAAGAAGCCGACAATCTTCCGCGCTACCGAACAGTGGTTTGCATCGGTACAAGGTTTTAAAGCAGAGGCTCTCAAAGCAATTTCGGAAGTAGAATGGATTCCCGCTCAAGGTGAGAATCGGATCAGACCAATGGTAGCAGAAAGATCGGACTGGTGTATCTCCCGTCAGCGCAGTTGGGGCGTACCAATTCCAGTTTTTTATGATAATGAAACTAACGAACCGCTATTAACAGCAGAAACGATCGATCGCGTTCAAAATATCTTTCGCGAACATGGTTCTAATGCGTGGTATTCGATGTCGGTTGAGGAGTTATTACCCGAAGCTTATCGTCACAATGGACGCAGCTATCGGCTGGGGACAGATACGATGGATGTCTGGTTTGACTCTGGCTCCTCCTGGGCGGCGGTAGCCAAACAACGAGACAATCTCGCCTATCCAGCCGATATGTATCTAGAAGGCACCGATCAACATCGGGGCTGGTTCCAATCTAGTTTACTCACTAGCGTCGCCAATAATGGCATCGCTCCATTTAAAACCGTCCTCACTCACGGCTTTGTGCTGGATGAAAAAGGTGAGAAGATGAGTAAATCATTGGGGAATATCATCGATCCGATGGTGGTGATGAATGGTGGTAAAAACCCGCAAAAAGATCCAGCTTATGGAGCTGATATCGTGCGGTTGTGGGTATCATCGGTAGATTATGCCAATGAAGTAAGAATCGGCCCAAACGTCCTCAAACAGTTGTCTGATGCTTCCCGCAAAATCAGGAATACAGCAAGGTTTCTACTCGGAAATCTCCACGACTTCGATCCGGCGAAAGATGCCGTTCCCTACGCGGAATTACCAGAACTCGATCGATATATGTTGCACCGGATGAGTGCAGTATTTACCGAAATTACCGAATCATTCGATCGCTATCAATTCTTTAAATTCTTCCAAACAATTCAGAATTTCTGCATTGTCGATCTGTCCAATTTCTATCTAGATATCGCTAAAGATCGGCTATATATCAGCGCACCTGACTCCTTCCGTCGCCGTAGTTGTCAGACGGTACTAGCTATTATCCTCGAAAATCTCACCCGCGCGATCGCACCCGTCCTCTGTCATCTAGCTGAAGATGTGTGGCAATACTTGCCCTATCCAACCCCCTATAAATCCGTATTTGAGTCCGGTTGGGTAAAACTCGATCCACAGTGGTCGCAGCCGGATCTAGCCGTCACTTGGGACAAAATTCGCGACCTGCGGACAGATGTAAATAAGGTGATGGAACAGGCGCGAACCGATAAAGCGATCGGTTCTTCGCTCGAAGCTAAGGTGTTATTGCAAGTGGAAGATCCGATCTTGCGAGCTAAATTAGAGGAGTTGTCGTTTTATACGTCCGCACCTATCCCTAATTCGGAACCCACCCCTAGCCCCTCCGAGGAGGGGAACATGAGGGGAGAATTAGTTAGTGCTGATACTGCTTCTCGGACTCCGACGATCGATCGATTAGTCAGTAGCCCCCAACTCGAATCGGTGCAAGAACTGTTGCATAGTGGGGGAAAAGTTATCGATGGAGCGATCGATATTGTCAGTGAGATTTACGACAGACAGCGATCGTCGCTGATTAACTTACTATTACTATTAGCTGCGGGAATCAGCTTGTATGTTGTCATCGGATTGATGGAAGTAATTAATCGCATCCCCTTATTTGAAACTGCCTTAAAATCTGTGGGGATAGTGATGAGTGGATTATTTGTGGCACGTAATTTGTGGGCAACAGATAAACGCCAACAAACAATCGATCGAGTATTTGCGTATAAGAATACGATCGTCGGCACCCAATCTTATCCGACACGCACAATATCTTCAGTCGAACCGACAGGGGAATTAGCAACGCTCGCACCGACAAATACAGCCATCAAAACGCCCGCACCCCAACCCAAATCCAATGGCATCGACGAACTGCGGTACCTGTTCCTCGCGTCTCAAGTTGAGCTAATCGACGATGCGAGTAAACTGGAAGGATCGCAACATCAGACAACGATTGAATCTGGCAAAATTGGGGTAATAACAGCAGAGGGCGTAAAATGCGATCGCTGTTGGAATTATTCACCCACTGTCGGAGATAGTAGCGAACATCCTACCATTTGCGATCGATGTGTTGATGCCTTAGCAGGTGAGTTTTAACAGATTAAACCCATTTGAGATCTTTTGAGGAGGAATCGAGCGACAGATATTGGTGAGGATGGGCGGGTTTGTTTGGATTTACTAGTGAAGAGCGGAAATTTCTAGCATAAACCCGCCCCTACAGATCCATATATTCATCCATCTACATTTTATAGATCGACCGTAGGTGCGGGTTTATGCTAGTCAATATCGATGTTACTGTTCAATTTCGACCGAACCCGCCCTCCCCCACTAGCGGCGGTTTTATATCTCCTGCGGAGAGGCTACGCCAACGGAGGTTCCCTCCGAATAAAAAAACCGACAAGACAAAAGATCTCACATGGGTTCTATAAGTGGGTACGGGAGTAGTTGGGGGAATCCCCAGTGGCTCCAGCGGATTGGCTCGATGTTCACACATCACTACTTTTATTTATTGCCCATCTCAATTTAGCCGAGCGAGCGCGAGGATTTGTTGCCAATTCTACATCTGTCGCGATAATCGGCTTTTTGGTTAATACTTTTAAGTTCTCATTTTCGCGCAGGGTATGTTTGACGATCCGATCTTCGAGACTGTGAAAACTAATCAGTCCAATTTTACCTTCCGGCTTGAGCCATGTCGGTGCAACCGCTAGAAACTTTTCGAGCGAACTTAGTTCCTGATTTACCACGATTCTCAGAGCTTGAAATGTGCGCGTAGCCGGATGAATCCGTCCATAGCGATAGGATTTTGGCACAGCACCCCCGATCGTATATGCTAGCTGGGTAGTCGTCGTAAATGGTCGTCCCGCCACAATATCACGGGCAATTTGCCGAGATAGTCGTTCTTCCCCATAAGTAAAAATAATTCGGGCTAGCTCGACTTCCGAAGTGTTATTGACAAGATCGGCGGCTGTCATACCTTGAGAGCGATCCATCCGCATATCTAGCGGTGCTTCATTCCGAAAACTAAATCCGCGTTCTGCGAGATCTAATTGCACCGAACTAACGCCTAAATCGGCAATAATTCCGTCGAATGTCTGCTCCAACGGTTGGTAGTCAGCATAGTTACCATGCCAAAACTGGACGCTTTCATATGGTGAAAGTCGGGCTTTTGCAGCATCCAAAGCTTGCAAATCTCGATCGAGTGCTACGAGCCTCACATCGGGCGCAGCTTGCAAAATTAGTTCGCTATGTCCCCCACCGCCGACGGTAGCATCCAAATACCAACCCCCAGCAACTACCCCCAAACCAGCGACTATTTCCTGGCTTAATACTGGAATATGCAAAAAGTTGGCATCCATTTTTTAGGGAGTAAAGGGTAGGGGGCTTTAGGCTTTAGGCTTTAGGCTTTAGAGGGTAGAGGGTAGGGGTAGGACATAGTTGTTTAACGAAACTCCGATAACCCAGTTATCAATTATCAATTAATTTAACTATCCACTATTCACTTTTACGATCGTGCAAAAAGAGGTTAGACAATTAATGCCTAACCTCTTTTTACTAAATGTTATCTAAGTAGCCCTAAGGGAAATCGAATCCCTGTCGCCTCCGTGAAAGGGAGGTGTCCTAGGCCTCTAGACGATAGGGCCTTGCCTCAGACATCTATCAATATACGAGATATTTAAATCGCTGTCAATACCTAACTGAGATTTTTTTCTAGGCGAATATTTAGACGAACCACTTACTTCTGTGGTAGATCGATCTATGATGAGGATTCAAGCCCGATTCTAGTTCTCGAAGAGGCATTGCCAACCCTTACTATGACTATCACCCCTCTACGCACTTCTACCGTTGTGACGTTACCATTCATTCGCAGCGAACTGACGAGTTTACAAGCATATACGCCTCATCCTGGCGGTACAGAGGGGCAGTCTGTAGCGATCGAGATTGATGCGGCACCAATTTGCGATCGACTAGATACCAATGAGAATCCCTACGATCTGCCTGTGGAACTGAAGCAAAAATTGGCGCAGACGTGGGTAGAATCGATCGAGAGCAATCGTTATCCCGATGGGGGACACAATCGCCTCAAAGCCGCGATCGCTGGTTATGTGATGGAATCAGACCCCAGCCATCCCCATATCCTGCCCAGCCAGATTAGCGTGGGTAACGGTTCGGATGAGTTATTGCGATCGATCCTAATCGCGACTTGTGTGGGAGGTAGTGGCAGTATTTTAGTTGCTGCGCCAACTTTTAGCATGTATGGCATTTTGGCGCAGACTTTGGGGATACCTGTGGTGAGTATCGATCGTACTGCTAATTTTGAAGTCGATCTAGCTGCGGCGCAGGCGGCGATTAGCCATCCCCCAGCTACGCCGATTAGAGTGGTATTTATGGTACATCCCAATTCGCCGACGGGTAACGCACTCACAGCAGCAGAATTAGACTGGATGGGTCGTTTACCTTCAGATATTTTGGTGGTAGTAGATGAGGCTTACTTTGAGTTTAGCCAGCACACGCTAGTGGCAGAATTAGCCGCACATCCAAATTGGATCGTCTTGCGGACATTCTCGAAAGCTTTCCGGTTGGCGGCACATCGGGTGGGTTATGCTGTTGGACATCCTCAACTAATTGAGACTCTAGAGCAGGTAAGATTACCTTACAATCTGCCCAGTATTTCTCTCGCCGCAGCAGAATTAGGATTAGAACATCGCCAGTCATTATTGGCAGTGATTCCAGAGCTACTCGACGAACGCGATCGATTATTTGTAGCACTCACCAAAATTGACGCGCTCAAAGTGTGGCGCAGTGATGCTAACTTTCTCTACGTGCAGCTCCCAGGGGTGGAGAATCCAGAGCTAGTGATGGCTGAACTAATCGCCCAGTTAAAAATCCAGGGGACATCGATTCGCCATACTGGTGGCGGATTGCGGATTTCGATCGGTGCTCCTGCCGAAAACGATCGCACTATTTCTAGAATCAGTCAGCTATTGAGTAGGTAGATTCAATTATTTATCAGCTAGATTATGTCTGAAACATAGCTGGCTGGCATTGCCCACCCTACTATTTGTACTTGACTGTCAACTGTTAATTGTTCATACCGATCTAGCAGTAGCAACTGGATGCAGGATCGCTGCCAGTAATCCTGGGTATAGTCGATCGAGATCTTCACGCCGCAGAGTATTAATATGCTGGGTTCCTTCTTTGCGTGTAAAAACTAGACCCGACTCTCGCAAAATTTTGAAATGGTGGGACATGGTAGATTTAGCGACTTCACAGTCCAAATCCGAACAAGTTAGTTCCTTGGTTTGAGCTAGTCGCTGGACGATTTGGAGTCTGACGGGATCTCCCAGTGCGTAAAGTAATCCAACTAG
>ENA-OFCI01000369-OFCI01000369.1-metagenomes-genome-assembly--contig:-NODE-369-length-27949-cov-3.459669_pt1 | contig 27949 bp, 18 predicted proteins | sample MGYA00153391_OFCI01 | MGnify analysis MGYA00153391
AAAGTCGCTTTGCCGCCTCCGCAAGCCATTCGCAGCACATCGCGCGCGCTGGTGGCGAAATCCGCGTCGCTTCCCATTGCGCCGATGGTCAGCGCAACATCTCCTGTGCCCAACACGAATACCACTTCTGTCAATGCTGCGCCCGCAGCGGTCCCGGCTACCAACGAGGCGGCGGCAGAAAAAGCAAAGCTCGCCGCCGAACAGGCGCGCGCCAAGCAGTTGAAAGAGCAAGCAGCACAGAGCGCGGCGCAAAAACAGGTGGCGCTCGCGAAAGCACAACGCGATAAGCGGGCCGCTGCCGTAAAAGCGCAACGCGATAAACAAGCCGCTGTCGCGAAAGCTCAACGCGATAAGCAATCTGCCGCCGAAAAGGCCCCCCGAAATGGTCGTGCCGAAACGGATGCCGACCGTGCCGCCCGTCTTAAGCGTGAAAAGGAAGCCAGATGAGGTGCCGAATGACGAGGACGTAATTGTTGTAAGCACCACACGTCAAACATAATTATCGCAATTCATATCAACTTTAAAAGGGGTTGACATAAAACGTCAATCCGCCATCGCAGCCTCAGTTCTCATCAGTGCCGTCGCACTGCTCGGTATCGCCGCTGGTTGCACCACCGTTAGTAGGATCAGGTCGTTCAGAATTGAATTCCCCGGTGCGGTGTATGACGTGACGGCATGTGGAGATCGGCGTGAGCCGATTTTCGGCGATGATAAAGATCGCTTGAACGCCAGGAGTCAGGCCTTGCTTCTTGCTTGATAAGCGACAGCGAAGGCCTGATTTCGTGGCACTCGCAACCGAAGTTCATCGCGGTCATTGCGGAGACTGTCCCCACCCTCAGTTATCCCGAGCTGACCGCGCAGCCGCTACTGCGTGCGCCGACCGCGAGGGTGATCTGTTTGAGGCAGCTTGAGGCGACAATCCGGACTGGATTTAGACAGCGCTCGGGTGGCGTTCAAACAGCGCGCATGTAGTCGCTCGGATGGGGTGGAATTCAGGCTCGCTGGCCGGGGAAATTATCTGCGAAGTTGAGAACACGGTGCAGTTGTATCGTAATGCCGCTCGCTTGCCTGCTAACCTGCCAGCCGATACAGAGATGAATTTTGAAAAAAAACGTTTGAAATTCCTATACCCCTCACGCTTCGCTCGCTCGTGATAAATTTTGGAAGGTCCCATTGGTCGCCTGCAACTGCATGCTGCTCGCAGGCACGCTTACAGACAAACGAAGCTCACTTACCGGCGCGGATCATAATTAAAGCGCATAAAAATGGGTGGCATCCACGCAAAATCGCGAATGCCACCCATCAATGAAGCAGTTGCATAATGCATCGGCGAACCGGGCGCGCCGTCATGCATGAACTTAAACCGTTAGCGCTTTTTCTGCATCCAGCAACTTAAAGCGGGCCATCGCCAGATTCGATTTAGCTTTGTCCAAAACAATGTACAGAAACAGGCCTTGTTTAGCGGCCATCGGACGAATGATATGGTACTGGGTGCCAAGCGTGATCAGAATGTCTTCTATGGCTTCGCGAATACCGAGTGCGACCATCGTTTTCATCTTCGCTTTAATAACTTCGGTGTTGCCTGCCGCAGCAACATCCAAATTGACACCAGCGCCGGCCTTTGCGAGAACCATTCCGCTACTGTAATCGGCGATAAAACAACCCATCGCTCCATCGATTTCCATTAGTGTTGCCAAAGTTTCAGTTGCATTTGCCATTTTAAATTTTCCTAGGTTTGAGGTTAAGGGTGATTTTGCTACGGTCGTTGCTGATACGGGTAAAGCGTGTTCTTCCTTCTCTGAAATTTTTCTTTCTGCATTTGCGGTAGCCCCAGTTGGGGCAATTTTTGCCTGAGACGGTTGCGTCGCTTGTGGGTCTGCGTCTAGTACGGGGGGCTTGACGGCCTTAATCGGCTTGTTCACGGTCGCCGCTTGTACTTTAGATGCAGCGCCACTTTCGTTTTTTTCGTTGTGAATATCGTTATCAATCATGATGTCAAAAATTGCACGAAAATCATTGGTATGCAGTTCAGGATAATTCGGCGTTATGCCTATCGCTTTTAACTGACTTTCCATCACCAATGCCTGCTCGCGCCCCCCATCGGAAAACAGCAGAAACACTTGAGGGCTTTGTCGTAGCATTGCGCGGTGTGCCACTGAGAGTTTATCAATGCAGCCCGTATTTGAACTATCCCGCCGGGTAATAAGAAAAACGACAGTTTTAGCTCCAAAAATGATGGGAATTAATAATGGCTCAACGAGCGCATCCACGGTCACTGCCACACAGCGTTGCGTTATGCCTGCATGCTTAAAATCGTTGTATTCAACAATCTTATCGTCGCTTTCGCCAAACTTGCGAAAATACACACTTCGCGGATCACTTTTTACGTCTGCCGCCATCCAGCTCATGAAGGACGCTCGCTTTATCTGCGAGTCGAACACAATTAATGTTTTTTGTGATGCCATTTTCATGTCAGAAAACTATTGCTCGAAACGCGGTGCAAAAAAATATTCGAGCGCCGTTGAACAATCTGTGACCCGATGTTCCCTTATTTCGCGCCGCAGTTTGTCAACTACGACCCGTGCAGCTGCAGGAGCGCCTTTGATTTCAACCCGGTTAGAACTCATGTTCCAGCCAGGGAAAATGCGCTCACTAACTTCCTCAGAAAAAAACACCTCAACGTCGGTATGCCTCGAATCGGATTTGATGCGCGAAAATGTTTCCGAAACCGCATCGCGCGAACCTTCCAACAGCTGGATAAAATATCCCCCAAAATAAAAAAGCGCCCCCGTAATATCGTTTTTCGTATTGCGCCGGATGGAATCTTCAACCAGTCCATTGAGGACCGCAGGTTTGCTGAACTCCTCAGCCGCGTAGCTGACGTATAAAAGGCGTTGCATGTATTAAATCCAATGAGAGGCACATAAGCTGACATTCGATACGGTAAGGCAAGTCAGGCTAAATTTTTATGGTGATTTCGAAATTGAAGAGTAATGTAAAAACGTGAAAACGCCATGCTTGGAAGCCACGATTTACGATATTTAACAATGCGGCCTATTGATAACAGCATTAAAAGTACAATCACTTTTAACTATGCACCTCCAATGCGGCTGTCGTGCAACACCGGGCCCGGGGTCAGGCCTTGCTTTTCGCTAGCTAAGCAACGGTGAAGGTTTTACCCCGTGGCAAAGCCTCACCGTTTGGGTCAGGGCTTTCATCACTACACGCGCACGCCACTGAGGCCTCGCCTTTTGCCCCATCACCCAACCAGCTGTTAGCGTTCCAACAGTGCGCGTTCTCACAAATTTGAATTCCCCGGCGCGGTGTATGAGGTGACGTCACTCGCAGATCGGCGTGCGCCGATTTTCGACGAAGATGAAGATCGCCGGAAGCTGCTGCTTTTGGTTGGTTGCGAAAGTGCTTATCGAGCCCGGCCTTAGTTAATTGCTTTCCGGCAAGAATTATCGGGACGCATTCTAAAGTTGTCGCTGCGGCGGCAAACACATCGCCACAAAAACGATGTCGTGAAGGGTAGATTTCATAAAACGCCCGACCCTGCATACCATAGTGGATGCACTGTTCGGTATCGCACGGACACGATTGTTCTGCTTATAGAATGCTCAAGCTATTAATCAAAACGCGAACGCTTACGCATCGCGAAACATTGTGAATCTGACGCATCTTTCAATGGCAAACCCGTATCTCACTTACGATGCGCGGCGCATTGGACAACCGGTACAACCAGGAGAACGAACATGGAACCTGTTCTGATGATGCAAACGGCAACCGGATTATTGGCGGTCTCGGCCGCAGGCGGTTTGATCATGGCCGCGATCCGATTTAGTGGCGCACCCCGTCCGCCCACATGGCTTGCCATGCTCCATGGATTTCTGTCGGCAGCCGCCCTGACATTATTGATCTATGCGTTTTTCACCTTTAAATTGCCGGGGATGGCGCAACTGGCGTTGGTGTTATTGCTTGTAGCGGCAGCCGGTGGGGCATTTATGAATCTGAATTTTCACTGGAAGCTGTTGCCGCTCCCAAAATGGATGGTACTAGGTCATGCAGCCATTGCCGTCTGCGGATTCCTGCTGTTAATAATCGCGACGTGGAAGGCAACGCGAGCATGATGTATGGCAAAATTTCAAATCGGAAGCGCACAATAAACTCAATTTTTTGAGCATCTGTCGCTCAACGTAATTGATAAAGCCGTTTTCCCATTTACTCACTGTCGGTTGTGCTGGGTGTAATTGTCGTCTGCGTAGCGCGCTATTTCTTTGGCCCAATTGAATTCATTTAACATGAGATCGTAAAACGCCATCTTGTTCTGCTTGTTGCGTTCCAGCGCTTCACTTATTTTTAAACCCTGGTGCGTGACAAGGCGCGTAGTTGCTACGATTCACAGTGAACGGTGCCTGCGATCTTCATAGGCTGTATTCACAACAAGTATTGCGTGTCGGTTTCGAGTTTGGCATTTCAATTTTTGATGTGCGTAAGTTCACGCATAGATGCGCTGAAGCATCGTCTCCTATGCGCTCAAATTTCTGCTTTTTGTTGCTGCCTCTGTCGGGGCGGCATTGCAAAGCCATGATTCGCCCTGTTCTCGATGTTATGCACCAGGCCGAACAGCTCCCACCGTCCATCTAATTTTTGCTGCTCGTGCAGCGAGAATCGGATCTGATGCTTCGCTCAGCGCGATCACGCAGGTTCGCGATATGATTGGACGTTATACAGCCTCGTTGACCATCAATTGCCCGTGAGCCTGCGTAACCAACTTTTATTTTCAACATTCACTGAGGAATAAACGCCATGAAGATCGTTTCCGTCTTAACACTTGCTGCAGCACTTCTAATTTCAGGCTGTGCATCTGTAGAAATGGGCTCAAAGGCAGAGTCAGCAAAGGCGAAAGAATTCAATCCGCCTGGTCAAGGAAACGCGGGCATATATATTTATCGTGACAGCTTCGTCGGAAAAGCCCTCAAGAAAGACATATGGATTGATGGAAAGTGCATAGGAGAAAGTGCGCCAGATGTGTTTTTTTATGCGGAAGTTGCAGGAGGGAAAACACACAAAATCGATACCGAATCAGAGTTTTCGCCTAATACCCTTGAGCTAATGTTCGAGTCAGGAAAGACCTACTTCATTCGTCAGTTCATCAAGATGGGCGTATTCATTGGTGGCGCGGGGCTGGAGCAAATGCCTGAAAATGTAGGTAAAGAAGATGTGGCCAAGCTCGAAATGGCAAAGCCAGGCAGGTGTAGTGCTCCACGATAACGGCATGCTCAATTAGCTCAATTTACCCAACTTATTATTTTACCGAACCTGCGCGAAATGGCGCGCAGGTTGGCGCGTTTAACCATCAGCGTTTAATCATTAGCGCCCGGGAGTGACAGCTTGAGCATCCTCGAAAAGCAAATAGGCGCAACGCTGATATCGCGCATGTATCTCCCTGCGCCCCTCAAAGCGCTTTTCTCCTGGATTGAGACCAACGGCCTCTACATTGACCGACCGGCGAAAGGATCGGCTTCTTATTTCCCGAGGCTGAACTTGCACAAGGTTGAACTGATAAGGAGCGCCCCGGCGGGACGAACATCGAGTTCTTCGCAGAACGCAATGTCAATCTTAAGGACTGGTTTGGTCACGGTCGTGCGGAAGTCATCAACTGGCGGTGTGTCTTCGCGAATACTGGAGCGGAGGGCTCAATGGCGGCGCTGTGGCTCGCCCCAAGCAGAGAACAAAAGATCGTGCACTTGGGCTCAGGGTCGGGTTCAATAATGGTGTGCGTGCTTGCCAAAGACCCGATCAACTTCCTGCGTTTATTAGTTGTCGGCTATGAAGAAATCTGTTGGGGTGACGAGTACAATTCCTCACCGAACCAAGACTCGACGAGTGGCCTTGTAGTGCGTCCAAATCACCTCTTCAGGCGTTGGGTGAAAACAACGTTTAATGTGAGTATCCCTGCCACAGCATCAAAAATCGTCGCCTACCCTGGCGCGAAGGGCCGGGCCGGCTCGGAAGATCAGTTCAATCGATGGGTAGCCGAAAGTGCTGCCTAATCTGTCTATCAACACGAACGTCCTACCGGCAGGTCTCGTTTGCCTGCTGGTCTACGGTCATCTTTTACGCGGGATTGGAAATTAAATGAAAGAACCTGCTGCCTGCCGCCTATCACTCATTTTTGCTGCCGACGCGCCGGTGGCGGTAGTACTGCGCCGAGGCCCAAGCAAATGGGTCGCGGTAACTAAATGGGACACGAGCAACGACCGTTTTGAAGAAGGACAATGGTTTCACGGCCGAATTTATGGTGAGCGTTGTGGCTTATCTCCCGATGGAAGTCTATTTGTTTATTTTGCGACCAAGTACAAGGCTGGTAATAAAGACGACGGCTACCAAGACACATACACTGCGGTTAGCAAGCCACCTTATTTGACAGCACTGGCTATGTGGCCGGAGGGTAGTACCTGGGGCGGTGGAGGCAGATTCATCGACAACCAAACACTTGGTCTAGCGTACGGTGCCGGTCGCACCCGCACACCACATAATGGCAAGACTGAAATATTTATGGCACCGATGCCTGACCATCATCCGAACCATTCTCCGCGAGGGCTGACAATTGAAGGCGATCTTGACTATTACAACCCTGATCGCGCGTTTCATGATGTTGAATCGCCGGACGGCTGTGAATGGGCAGGAAAAGATCAAAGCGGCCGGAAGATACATACACGCGGTGGGGCGTTGTATTACGTAAATCAGAGTCATAGCGAGGTGTTATTGCGAAACTTCAATGGTGTTGAGCGGCATGACGTTGTCGCACCTGAATGGGCGCAAAATTGGTGATATGCAAACTAGCTACTTAGACAGAGATTTGTAACCAACAGCTCGCAGAAAAGCGTTTTCTGCAAGGCTTGTCTTAGCGGATCAAAACTTGATGGGGTGGCTTTACCTGCTCGTACCATTGGCGCTTCAAATGCCGCGCTTACACAGAGTCATAAGCTATTCACAATAGACTGGTAGTTTATCGTCCTTGTATAAACCCATGCTTGAAATACTCCATCAACATACGCGCCCTTATATTGGCGACTTAAAAATGTTTAGTAAAAATAAAACTCAGCTCACGCTAATCCATGCTGTCGCGGTTTTGTTTGGTTTATGGATGCAAATCTTGTCCGGCTCTGTTAATGCGCAGCAAGATGCGACGTCCGATTCCAGCGCGCAGGTGGGCACAGCGCCAGTGATAAACCCTTGGGAAGCAAAGTTTCAGGCAACGTATGTATGGCAATCAAAGCGGCCATTTTCAGCTCTTTACTCGGGCCCGAATAGTCTGCTGCCAAACTATGAAAAAAGTTATTCATTTACGGCCACGGGTTTTTTAGGCGCGCATTTATGGGACAGTGCAGAGCTGTATTTGAATCCGGAACTGGTGCAAGGCGTGCCGATGTCTAACCTGGTTGGATTAGGTGGATTAACCAATGGTGAATTACAAAAGACCGCGGGCAATAAACCGAAGCTTTATCGCGCCAGAGTTTTTCTGCGGCAGACATGGGCAATGGGCGGTGAGCGTGAAAATATTGAATCCGATTTCAATCAATTAGCCGGTACCCGGTCTAAAAATCGGTTGGTGATAACGGTGGGCAATTTCGCGGTGACCGATATTTTTGATGCCAGCAGCATTGCGCACGATGCGCGTACACAGTTTCTCAACTGGGCTTTGCTTACCCATGGCGCTTATGATTTTGCGGCTGATGCACGTGGATATTCATGGGGAGGCGCGGTTGAATACTATGACAACGATTGGGTGTTGCGTGCCGGACGATTCCTGCAGCCGCGAGAGTCAAATGGCTTGCCGCTGGATTGGCGCTTTTTTGTTCATTATGGTGATCAGGTAGAGATTGAGCGTGGCTATTTATGGGGTGACTTACCCGGCAAAGTACGGCTGCTGGGATTTCGCAATGTCGTGGTGGCAGGGGCTTTTCGGGATGCCTTGGCACTGACCTCGCAAAGTGGTGGCGTGCCCGATGTGGGGCTAGTGCGTAAACAACAAACCAAGTACGGTATAGGTCTTAATTGGGAACAGTCGCTTACGTCCAATATTGGCCTGTTTGCCAGAGCGGCGATCAACAATGGTGAAACTGAAACTTATGCTTTTGCCGAGATTGACCGTTCTTTTTCCAGCGGGGCCGCCATTAAATGCGCTGCCTGGGGCAGGGCGGAAGATGTATGGGGCATGGCGCTTGCTCGCAATATGTTGTCGGCGGCACATCGCGATTATCTGGCGGCGGGTGGGCTGGGATTTTTTGTAGGTGATGGGCGTATTCGCTACCGTCCCGAGCAAATTTTTGAAACTTATTACAACATTAATTTACGTAAAGGAACTGCGGTTGCATTCGGCTTTCAACGCATCTTTAATCCGGCTTACAACGCGGATCGTGGGCCGGTTTCAGTCAGCTCATTACGTTTGCATACTGAATTCTGAACCCGCCAAGGGCGTTTTTCTGTATTGCCATTTTGTTCTTCCTGGCCCCGCAGAAGGGTAATTATTTTGGTTGATTTACGCTCTGCAAATTGCTTGGCCTGGGCTGTGGGGCCATCGGCGGTATGACCGCATTTTCATTGAGCCTGAGAAATTTAAAGCCCATCAGTTGTAGCCCTGATTTACCGGCTGCTTTGTTGCGCGCCTCCCGGGTTTGGGCACGGCTGATAAACGCGTCAAAACTTTCCTCACGCACAGACGGTTCGGATGAATGCAGGAAACGCCGTTCACCATTCACATCGATCACGACCAGACCCAAATGCGAGGCCAGATATTCGCCATCTTTTTTCGAGATCACATTAACCAAATCACCTGCCTTAAGCTGCGCCAGTATATTCGGCACGATTGTTTTAGGTATATAGGATTCGTTAATCGTTTGCGGCGCAATTCGGGCATCGACTTTATGGGTGTTTTTAAGAAATGCGGCGCGATCAATAATCGCAGTGTAGGTGGCAGCGTCATTTCCGCCAAGCTGTGCACTCATATCGGCTACCAGCCAAGCGTTTTGCACATTCCAGTCAGCCTCGGTGTAATGGTTACGAGTAGTGATACCGATGATGCCGTTGGCATATCGGATCCGTTGCAGAATCCAGAAAAATTCTTCCCATGACTGGCTCAGCGCCATTGCGTAAGTGTGTTCGGCAAACACGACGCAGTCGCTGCGCTCAAGATTAAAAAGCGGCTGATCATCATAGGTTTCATACGGGAATTCGCCCAGCAAAAAAATCTCGTAGGGCTGCCCAATATTCTTGCGGGCCAGATGGGAGATACGTGCTCGCAGGTCAGGTTCGGCCTCGTGCAAATAAGCGAGGTAACGTCCGATTTCTTTCGGCTTCATTTTATATAGCGGCTTATCCAAAAGTGTTGTCAGCTCAAGCTTGCTGATGCCAACCTTAGCGGCTATTTCTAGCTGTATTGGGGTAGGCTGCCCCTGATTTTGGACACCGGCCTGCGCAGCTGCGCAGTAAATCAGTGTTAGCCATATCAGGCAGAATATAAAAAAACGCACGGTAAGACCTCGATACTAAAAATATTTAAACGAGAAATATCGTTATCAGGAAATAGTTATTTTTTGGCCGATGCGATAGCTGAATCAACACGTCGGTTCAACGCTTGACCAGGTTTGCCGTACCACTCAGCCGAAAATAAAAGCTAAATATTAAAAACTGTCAGTGACAGTTTACTGGCTTTCGGCAGCGCAGAGCATTGGTAAACAACCGCAAACAACGCCCCATGGCTCTTGGATTTAAAGCATACGCCGTCATGAGTTTGTCGCAAAAACATCATATAGCGTCGCGTTGACAGACCAACATTTTCAGGAAGTTGCCTATATTGAAACGGCGTAAAGCGTTGATTCAGAAACGAAAATGCTGCATTGCAACAATCTTTGTTTGATCGATAACTGAATAAAAGGGGCTTACTTCATGCGTAGCGACAATCATTTCTATACGGTCTTAAAAAGTATTTTCTTACTGTGCATGTTGTGCAGTTTGCCGGCGGCTGCCACTTGTCTTAGCGCAGAAGTAGAGCCCAATAATTCGGACACCACCGCAAACGCCGGGCTCTGTTCAGGCGTTAGTGTCGCAGGCTCGCTCAGCTCATCCAGCGATTACGATTGGTATCGGCTGGATGTGACGGGCCCCGGCACCATTTCGATCAGTCTTGCCCATGGTAATAGCGTTGATTTTGACTGGTTTTTATATGCGGCGACGGGTAGCTACATAGCCTACGCATCAACCTCGAACAATCCTGAAACCGGCAGCAAGGCTGTTACGGCTGCGGGCACTTATTACGTTCGGGTAAAAAGTTATTCGGGCAGCGGCAGCTATACCTTGAATGTCACTGGCCCGCTGGCGGGTGGTGGGGGCGGAGGTGGCGGTTTGCCTGCGCCTACCTTGGGCAGCTTTACCGTTCCGGCCAAAAATTCTGGCGATGCGCCGTTTACATTAATCGCGCCTAGCTCTAACAGCAGTGGTGCATTCAGCTTCACCAGCAGTAATACTGCCGTGGCAACAGTGTCGGGTAATACCGCGACCGTTATAGCCGGCGGTACATCCACGATTACAGCCACCCAGGCAGCCGATGCAAGCCATACGTCGGGCAGCATTACTGCCACGCTCACGGTTGGTTCCGGTGGCGGAGTATGGCCTTGTACCCTGCCTAGCGGCGTCGATCTCGGCAAAGTTGGGAGCAGCACTGACGCAGTAACCACAACGACGGGTGGAGTGGTGTTGATGGGCGGCGGCACGGATGTGGATGCAGCCATGCAATGGATGATCGGCAAATCCGGGGGTGGCGATGTAGTGGTGCTGCGTTCTACTGGCACCAATGCGTATAACAGTTATTTGTTTGGTCTGGGCGGTGTGAACTCGGTACAAACCTTGTTGATTGATACCGCAACCAAGGGCGATAACGCCTGCGTCGGCGAGACCATCAAGCATGCTGAAATGGTTTTTATTGCTGGCGGTAATCAGCAGAACTATGTGGATTATTTTAACGGCAAAGCGACCGGCACCGCCTTGAATTATCTGATCAATACCAAGCATGTACCGATTGGCGGCACCAGTGCGGGCATGGCGATTATGGGTCAGTATTATCATCCTGGTGGTGCAGCCGAAGATGCGACAGTGCTGCAAAACCCGACGGCAATTGCGATTGGTAATAATTTTCTGAGCAATAGTCTGCTCAATAATGTGGTGACCGAGCCGCACTTCACGCAGCGCAGCCGTCAGCCGCGCCTGACCTCGTTTCTGGCAAGCAGCATTTATAACTATGGTGTCACCTGGCAGACTATGCGCGGGATCGCTTGTGATGAAGCGACGGCTTACGCCCTCGATGCCAATGGTATCGGCAAAGTGTTCGGTACCAATGCCTGCTTCTTTGTGAAGCCGACGGGTGCGCCGGAAACACTCGCACCGAATACTGCCTTGACATGGAATCTGAATCAGCAGGCGCTGAATGTTTACAAAGTGCCCGGCAACACCGCAGGCAGCAATACCTTCAACATGAATACCTTTAGCGGCACTGGCGGCACGACGCAGTATTGGTCAGTCAATAGCGGTGCCCTGACGATTCGCTAATACGCCGTAAAGTTGCTCAATAAAAAGCCTGCCTTATTTTTAAAGGCAGGCTTTTTTATTTTTACCCATATCCATTTAGAACCTGATGACTGCGCGTGCAAATCATGTTCTAACTGCATCCAATGCAAACTAAAAGATGATCAGACTGAGCCAATACGCTACTGCTGCGACAAACGCGCTGGCGGGAATCGTGAAGATCCATGCCCACACAATATTGCCCGCAACGCCCCAGCGTACTGCGCTGGCACGTTTAGTCGCGCCAACGCCCACAATGGCACCGGTAATCGTGTGGGTGGTGGAAACAGGAATGCCCAGCGCAGTGGCCAGAAATAACGTAATCGCGCCGCCCGTCTCGGCGCAAAAACCATCCACCGGCTTCAGCTTGGTAATTTTTTGGCCCATCGTTTTGACAATGCGCCAACCGCCGAACATGGTGCCCGTCGCAATCGCCATATAGCAGCAGACGATTGTCCACATCGGAGGTGACGCATCACTCGCAGAGGTATAGCCGGTCGCGATTAACAGCATCCAGATAATGCCGATGGTTTTTTGTGCATCGTTGCCGCCGTGGCCCAGACTGTACGCCCCGGCCGATACCAGTTGCAGGCGACGGAACCATCGATCAACCCGCGAAGGTGTGGCGTGGCGAAAAGTCCATGAGACCAGCACCATCATGATTGAGCCCAATAAAAACCCGAGCAGCGGTGAGATAAAAATAAACGCGACCGTTTTTAAAATTCCGGCAGCAATCAGCGAGCCCGCGCCGGCCTTCGCTACGACTGCACCTACAATGCCGCCAATCAAGGCATGTGAAGAGCTGCTTGGAATGCCGTAATACCAGGTAACCACGTTCCAGGTGATCGCGCCAATCAACGCACCAAACACCACATGGGTATTCACAACGCCGGGCTCAACAATGCCTTTGCCGACGGTTGCTGCGACGCTTAAATGGAAAATAAAAATAGCGACAAAATTAAAAAACGCCGCAAAGATAACGGCCTGCCCCGGCTTAAGGACGCCCGTTGAAACCACCGTTGCAATTGAATTGGCTGCGTCATGAAAACCATTCATGAAATCAAATACCAGCGCCAACACCACCAACATGGCTACAACCCAAAATGCGACTTGAACGGTCTGCATGCGTGGGGCTGCGCTAGGAATTTTCGAGGACAATGCCCTCGATCAGATTGGCGACGTCTTCGCATTTATCAGTAATCGTTTCCAGCAATTCATAAATCGCTTTTAACTTGATCACCTCGCGCACATCATCTTCGGTGCGAAAAAGCTTACTCATCGCGGAGCGCAATACCCGATCAGCGTCGGATTCAAGCTGATCAATTTCTTCACAGGTTTTAAGCGCCGCTTCGGCGGTGGCTGGTTTGGAAAGATTGCTGATTAACGACACCGCATGGCGCACACGCTGGCAGCATTTCACGCTTAAATCGGTTAACCGGATAATTTCTTCGGTCGCATGGCGTACGTCATACAAAGCCATGGTCTCGGAAGAGTCCTGAATCAAATCAGCAACATCATCCATGGTGTTGATCAGCGAATGGATTTGCTCGCGATCAATCGGTGTAATAAAGGTTTTATGCAGTGCGCGATTGACTTCCTGGGTGATACGGTCTGCGGCGTGTTCGGCGTCGTCAACCTCGCGTGTGTAGCGCTCGCGAAGCTCAACATTATCGTAATTGACCACCAGTTTTGAGAGCGCCTCGGCCGCCACTACGATGCATTCCGCATGTTGATTGAACATCACAAAAAAATTGCCATCTCGTGGCAGCAGCTTTCCGAAGAACATCGTGAACTCCTATTTTTAGGGGGCCTCATTTGATGAGGCGATTTTTATGACAAATTTATGAATGTTTAATGACTGAATTTTACACAGGTGTTCACCGTTCTGGGGAAGGGGTGTTTTCTGATTAGTTCTGATTAGTTTAGGCGGTGATGAGCCTGATTCATGAACTCGCGAAGCGGGCATGCAATAAGAGGTAGCATGCAGCTTGTCTTGTGCAAGTTTTTACCCGTTGTTATATGTTTTTAATCTGCACTTGTTCTCATCCCCCCGCTTTCTGAAACTGGAATAAATATGGATACCCACATCACCAATAACCCTGTTACTCGCGCTCGCCTCGGCGATCTTCGTGCCGCCATGCAGCGTGCATCGATTGCGGCGGTCTTGATCCCGTCTAGTGATCCGCATTTGTCTGAATATTTGCCAGAGCGCTGGATGGGGCGCGAATGGATTTCGGGGTTTACCGGCTCGATGGGCTCCGTGATAGTCACGCCTGAGCATGCGTTGTTGTTTGCCGATAGCCGCTATTGGCTGCAGGCAGAAACTGAAATTGCGGGATCGGGCTTCACGCTTTTTCGCATTCGTTCGGGTGCCAGTCAGGAGCATATTGAGTGGCTCGCGCAGCATGTCGGGCGTGGCCATACCGTCGCCATTGATGGTGCTGTGATGGGGCTAGCAGCGGTGCGTGCGCTTGAAATAGCGCTCGGCGCCAAGGGAGTCATGTTGCGCACCGATGTGGATTTATTTAATGACATCTGGCCTGCTCGCCCCAGCTTGCCCACAGCCGTCGTGTATGAACACGTTGCGCCGCACGCCGATCTCAGCCGCGCACAGAAGTTGGCTGCCACGCGAGACGCGATGAAATTGGCGGGCGCGAATTGGCATGTGCTATCCACTCTGGATGACATCGCCTATGTGTTAAATCTGCGCGGCAGCGATGTCAGTTTTAATCCGGTCTTTGTCGCACATGCCGTCATCGGTGTTGATAAGGCCACCCTTTTTGTGATGCCGGGGAAATTTTCTGATGCGTTAATCGCTACCTTGGCAAAAGACGGCGTCGACGTCGAACACTATGATCATTTTTATGCAGCGCTGGCGCGCTTGGCAGATTTAAAAAGCTTGGTCACAAACTCTGATGCCAACGTGGCCGCAACGCTGGACGCGGTAGTACTGCTCGATCCGCGGCGGGTTACTTATCGTACCCGACAGACGATTGCGGATAGTGTGGTAGTGGTTGAGGCGATCAACCCAACCACGTTTGCGAAATCGCGCAAGACGGCTGTTGAAGCCGATCATGTCAGGCACACGATGGAGCTTGATGGCGCAGCGATGGCCGAGTTCTATGCCTGGTTTGAGCAAGCCTTGGGGAAGGTGCCTATCACTGAAGTCACCATCGATGAGCGCATCACGGCGGCACGTGCGAAACACGCTAACTTCGTCAGCCGCAGCTTTGCCACTATTGCCGGCTTCAACGCCAATGGTGCGCTCAACCACTATCGCGCCAAACCCGAAACCGCAGCGACTATTGAAGGCAACGGTATTTTGCTGCTTGATTCAGGCGGCCAGTATTTAGGCGGCACCACCGACATTACGCGGGTGTGGCCCATCGGCATGGCTACGGACGCCCAAAAACGTGACTACACGTTGGTACTAAAAGGTGTCATATCGTTATCGACGGCACGCTTTCCGCGTGGCGTGAAATCGCCATATCTTGATGCCTTGGCACGCGCACCGATCTGGGCCGCGGGGTTTGATTATGGGCACGGCACCGGGCACGGCGTAGGCTATTTTATGAACGTGCATGAAGGCCCCCAATCTATTAGTCAGTCCATGCCTGACCCACACACGGCGATGGAGCCCGGCATGATCACCTCGATTGAGCCTGGCCTTTACCGCGACGGTCAGTGGGGTGTGCGGATTGAAAATCTGGCGCTTAATGTGCCAGCCGGTAACGAAGGATTCGGCGAGTTTTTGAGATTCGAAACCCTCACCTTATGCCCGATCGACACGCGTCTCATCAGTGTAGCGCTACTACGTGATGATGAAATCGCCTGGCTGAACGCCTATCACGCCGAGGTCGCACGACGACTCGCTCCACATGTTACGGGTGATGCGAAGGCGTGGTTGATGTTGCGAACGCAGCCAATTTAAGCCGCCCTCAGCGGCTATTTATAATTTTTACCGCAAGGAAATAGCTACAAAAAAGAGCAGATAGCCTTTTGCCTACCCGCTCTTTTGGGTTGCATGTTTTATTACGAACTAATTTAGAGGTAGAAATCAACATGACGGGTGAAAAACTAATACTTACATTTGTTAGTTTTATATGCAGTTTGCTGTTCATGATTGCATTCGTGCCATTGCTTGATATTGCTTGCAGAAAATTATGTGTATCAACATTGATACCCGCCGCTATATTGTGGTTTTATGTTGGTGTAAATGTTTTTTTAATTTGGGTAGTGCGTTGGCCTACGAAAATAAAGTTAAAAAGGACTATGTATCGTATCTTCGCGGCTTTGTTTTTTTTAGTAGGGGTCGCAAGAATAATAATTTTTCCGCAAGATACCGCAGAGGGAACTACAAATATATTGTTGGGTGTTATTGTTTACGCAGCTGTGTCGAACTTAAAAGATGGTGACTAAGCGGACTCAGCGATGTCAAGATTACCTACCGGTTATCAAATCGCATCATGATCCAATGAAATTGTGCTGAGCTCGTAAGCGGGTTCTTAGGCGGATTGGGCGATGCCTCAACCTCTGAAACGTATCAATCAGCCCGCAATCGCCAGGTGATGAATCCCCAACTTGACTACGATGCACTGCTTTCATGCTTGCAATTGCTGTGCACCCTAATGCTGCAAAACTTGTTTTGCATTCACCGAATGTGGGGGCGGGCCCAGTTGTTAAAATTAGGTTTTGCACATAATTCCTGAAGCCGCCTATGGTAGTTTATGGCTGGCAACTTTTTTGTTGCCTCAACGGATTGCAAGAGGGATAACTGCATGAGCGATGGTTGGAAATTTGGGTGCGCAATAAGTGACAATGCACCCACTCATTTTTGCCCGACAAGTGTTCATGAAAACGCCATTACACATCGCCTCGATTGAACTCGCGGTAGATCATCTGCCTGATACGATCAAGTGCGATATTGTGTTGGCCATCCCGCTGGGTTTAGGCAATCCTGATTGCCCTGTCAGTGCAGTTGCACGTGGTGGTCGTCAATCTTGCTGTCCTTAAGCTCGCTTCTGACCCGGTGCCACTCATGTTCGATCAGTGGTTGCTTTCGGTCGTGGCGAGCGGGGTGCTGCGGCTTAGTGAATTGCGCACGCTGGCGAGTCGCGCATCGGGCCGCCGCGTCATCGCCCCAAGGCTTGCGCTATGATCAACGCGAAACAAGACGTTGGCCATACAAATCTATAGGAAGGCACGATGACCAAACTCAAAATCACGCAAACAATCGGGGGTGACTGGGGCTCTCGCAGCCACGTCCATACGCTCGTGCTCATGGCAGTGACTATCGGCGGGCTTTATATCTGCTATCTGCTGGCTGTGCCATTCGTGCCTGTACTTGCTTGGGCCTTGGCACTGGCAATTTTGTTTGCGCCACTCTATCGGTGGATCGAGTCGAAAGTAAAACGTCCCAATGTGGCCGCCATGATCTGCGTGCTGGTTGTCGGCGTGATCGTGGTGATGCCGATAATGTTTGTGGCGGCGCGGCTAATTAGCGAAGGTATCCGAGGCGCGGAGACCATGAAGACAATGGTCGAGTCCGGCGATTGGCGTCAAACCGTTGAGGCCCATCCACGCATTGCGCCTGTTAGCCAATGGATCGAACAGCAAATCGATTTGCCTGAGCTGGTGAAGAACGCGACCGCATGGCTGACAAAAACGACTGCTTCTTTCGTTCGCGGATCGGTGATGCAGTTAATTGGCATTACGCTGACACTGTATATATTTTTCTATTTCCTGCGCGACCAAAGCGCAGTGCTTAAGTCGCTCCGATCACGATCCCCGCTTTCTCATACGGACATGGACCGACTTTTTAGCGACGTCAGTGATACCGTGTATGCGACTCTTTACGGCACATTTGCTGTTGCCATTGTGCAGGGCACGCTGGGCGGATTGATGTTTTGGTGGCTCGATTTGCCCGAGCCGTTACTCTGGGGAGTCGTAATGGGGTTACTTGCCGTAATCCCGGTGTTAGGCGCCTTTGTTGTATGGGTTCCCGCAGCACTATTCCTGCTTTTGGCAGGTAGCGTAGAGAAAGCCCTGCTGCTCACACTGTGGGGCTCGATTGTTGTCGGCGGAATCGACAACTTGCTGTATCCGATATTGGTGGGAAAGCGATTAAAAATGCATACCGTTACCGCGTTTATTTCTACCGTTGGTGGACTAATCGTTTTAGGTCCGGCCGGCCTGATCCTGGGCCCCGTGGCGTACACGGTGACCAGACACCTTTTGGAAATCTGGAGCAGTCGGCACGCTGAACAAGAAAAAGTTACGGCAGAATAAATTTGTACGTATGGCTGTATTGATCGGTCCGACAGGCGCTAGCTTGACGTGGTGCCGGGCCTGATGCAAACACGGCGCGTGCGCACCCGTCGCCATTTGATGTGCGCCCTGTTCGGCAGCGGACACTGGTCGAGTGTTGAGATCTGCCTTATTTCATCCACCACCCGCCACCCGGCCAAGTTTTTAAAATCACACGTTGCACTTAATGCGTGAAGTCGTTTGTAAAAATAACAAACGCAAGCATTGGCGGGCGTCTTGAGGCACAAATGCTTCGAAATGTCTGTAAACAGGGGAGTTTTAGTCTCAGTTATGGGAGTTTATGCGTGTCAGTTCTTTTGTTGCCTCAATGGATTGCAAGAGGCACAGCTGCAAGAGCGATGGTTGGAAGATTGGGTGCACAATGAGTCACAATACATCCACTCATTTTTGCCCGGCAACTGCGCATGAAAACGCCATTACACATCGCCTCGATTGAACTCGCAGTCGATCATCTGCTTGATACGATTAAGGGCGATATTGTGTTGGCTATTCCGCTCGGCATCGGCAAACCTAACCCGTTTGTTAATTGCCTATATCGCCGCATCAAGGCGAATCCAGCCCGTCGTTTACGCATCATCACCGCGCTATCGCTGGCGAAGCCTACCGGCAAAAGTGAGCTGGAGCGGCATTTTCTGGAGCCCTTGGTGGCGCGAGTATTTGCGGATTATCCTGACCTGGATTATGTGTCCGACCTGCACGCGGGATTGTTGCCTGCGCATATCGAGGTGCATGAATTTTTCATGAAAACGGGCGACTATGTCGGTAGCAGCGAGACTAATAACCGTGCACAACAAAACTATATTTCGACCAACTATACTTTGGTGGCGCGCGATATGGCGGTGCAGGGCGTTAACGTCTTAGCGCAGGCGATTGGGTCTAAAGGGGAGGGCGATGCACTTGCGCTATCGCTATCGAGCAATTCTGATTTGACTCTTGAAGTGGTCGAGAATGCCCGTAGTACAGGCATGCCCTTGATGATGATCGGCGTGATCAATCAGCAGATGCCGTTCATGCCCAATACGGCTGAAGTCGCGCCGAATTTTTTTGATGTGCTTATACACGATCCGGTTGCAACCCATGCCCTGTTCGCGCCGCCCAACGGCAAGATTAACATCACCGATTACGCCATTGGTCTACATGCGTCAAGCTTGGTACTTGATGGCGGTACGCTGCAAATCGGGATCGGTGCGCTCGGTGATGCGATTGCACAAACCCTGATCGTGCGTGAGCGTCACAACCAAGATTACCGACGCATGCTCGATTCGATTTGCACAGATGGCCTTGAGGGTCGTGAGGGTCGTGAATCGGGCCGCTTTGAGCAGGGTTTGTACGGCTGCTCGGAAATGTTCGTTAACGGATTTCTTAAATTAATTGAAGCGGGCATTATTCGTCGCGAAGTATATGGCGATGCGGTACTGCAAACGCTGCTTAACGAGGGCCGCATCAGTCGCGTTGCGGTTACGCCCGACACCCTGCGTGCCTTGTTGGTAGCAGGGCGTATTCAATACCAGCTCAATAGCGCTGATCTGGCCTTCCTGAAACGCTTTGGAATTTTGCGGGCGGCAGTTTCAATTGAGGGCGAAGGTAAAGAATTGGTGATGCAGGAGACGCGCACTCTTAATGATTTGGGCGACACCGCCGTGTTTGACCGCGTTGCTGCCACCATGCTGGGCGCTGAACTCATCGGCGGCATCTTCATGAGCGGTGGGTTCTTTCTGGGCCCGCGCGATTTTTATCAGACCCTGCGCACCATGGCGTTGCCTCGACTCGCGAAGATCGACATGACGCGGGTTGATTTTATCAATCAGCTTTATGGTGATGAACAGTTAAAGCGTGCGCAGCGTAAAAAAGCCCGCTTCATGAATACCACCATGATGGTGACGTTGTTGGGAGCCGCTGTCAGTGATGCGCTTGAATCGGGGCAGGTGGTGAGTGGGGTGGGTGGGCAATACAACTTTGTCGCGATGTCGCATGCCCTGCCGGATGCACGCTTGTTAATGATGCTGCGCTCGACCCACGAACACGCGAATGCACAAACTCATCATGAAGCACAGGGCCTCAGCAGCAGTATTGTTTTTTCTTATGGCAATGAAACCATTCCGCGTCATTTGCGCGATGTGGTCATTACCGAATACGGCATCGCGGAGCTGCGTGGGCAAGCTGACCGTGAAGTGATCAAACGCCTGCTCGCGATTGCTGATTCACGCTTTCAGCCAGCACTCGTCAATCAGGCGAAAGCCCACGGCAAGCTTGAAGCGGATTATGAAATCCCGGATCGATACCGCGCTAATTTGCCGCAGATGCTGGCAGACAGGTTGCAGCCGTGGAGTACCGCAGGATTGCTGCCAGCATTTCCGTTTGGCACCGATCTGACCGAAGATGAGTTGCACATCGTTGATGCGCTGAAGCGATTGCAGCACGCGGCAGACCATCCAATCGAACTGGTGCAGATGGCCGTCAAGAGTTTATGGGAAGGCAAGGAAGCGCCGCATGAATATCTGGAGCGTCTGGGGCTGGCAGACGCCCGCAGTTTTCGCGATATGTTTGTGCGTAAATTGTTTGCGGGCAATCTCTAGTTTTTTGGCTTTATTTAGCTTTATTTGGCGTTATTTAAGTTTACGCGCGCGGTCAGTTTGGTTTCCAAATCGGGACGCGACCGGGCGTCCAAGGCGCGCCGAGTGCTTCAGCCTGTGATTCAATTTGTTTAAGGTCGACCTCGATGATGGTGCGGAGTTTGTCCAAGACGGGCGCAAATTCACCGGCTGCAAAGTCATAGCTGCGTTGATGCGTGCCCGTCGGCGCCGACGTTATGGCCCACACCGAGCTGACGATTCCGCTCACGCGCTCAACAATCGAAGGTGGCACGGGCTCCTGATATTTTGCCAATATTTTATCGCCGCTCAGCAGAGTGTCGAGGTCTTTAAGTTTTAGCTCTGCGTCACGCAAGCGGGTCTGCAGTGTGGCAGTGCTGGCCGGCGTATCCATGAGCGCAAGTTTCATCGCATCCATGCGGCGCTGGGTTTCTTTCACCAGCTCCACTGCGCCTAGCACCGCCCGTTGCAGGCTGGCGGTCTTGCTGGCGAACGCAAGCACTTGGGCGCGATCCGGTGCGGGCAAACTGGCGGCACCGAGGATTTCAGTGGTGAAAGTAACCGGCTCTGCCAGCGATGTGACGGCCCCGTCAACTGATTGTTCCAGCGTGGCGGTGTAAGTACCCGGCAGGGCTAACTGGCCACGATTGCGGTCGGCAAAAGGGTCAATTTCTTCCTCAACCTTTGCGGGTTTGGGCTGCGCAGGATTAGCCGCCGGGTAGCGTAAATCCCAGGCTAAGCGATGCATACCCGCTTTGGTTGGCCCTGTAATGCGGCGGATCACATTGCCTGCGGCGTCAGCTATTGTCAGCACGATCGCTGGCGCAGCTTCGCGGGTCTCGCGTTGCAACGCATCCCAAGTGGGATAAAAAACATCGCCACCTTTAACGGATATTTTTTTCTCGATAGCGAGCCGCGTTTCTCGCCGGGTTTTGATTTCGTCTTTCAGATAATAGGTAAAAATAGCGCCAAACGGCGGGTTCGGTGCTGTATAAAACGCCGCGCCCTGAAAGGCTTTTTCGCGTAACCCCAGTGGCTGGGTGGGAATGAACATCCAGGCTTTTTTGACGGGCATTAGTGCGGCCTCTTTGGCGAGCAGCTCGTCGCTGGCGCGGCGGATAGGCGTCAGATCATCCAGTACAAAAAAGCCGCGACCGAAAGTAGCCACCACCAGATCGCCCTCACGTTTATGCACCACAATATCGCGCACGGCGATGGTGGGCATGTCACCTTTGAGCTGAATCCAGCGCTTGCCGCCATCGGGTGAAAAATAAAGTCCAAACTCGGTTCCGCAGTACAGCAGATTGGGTTTGGCAGGGTCTTCGGCGATGGTATAAACGGTGCCGCGTACGGGCAAGTCGCCTGCAATTGAAGTCCAGGTTTTACCACGGTCTGCACTTCTGAGCAGATAGGGTTTGAAGTCGCCCATTTGATGATTATCGAACGCAGCATAGACTACGCTGGCCTCATGCGGTGAAGGCTTCAGATCTGATACGTAGGTATTAGTCGGCACGCCTGAAAAGGACTCGATGCGGCGCCAGTTTTTGCCACCATCTTCGGTGATGTTTATCAGTCCGTCATCGGTGCCCGCGTATAACAATCCTTCTGCTTTGGGGGATTCTGACAGTGAAACAATATTGCCGTAAAGCGAAGTCGACGCATTTTTTGCCACTGCATCAACGCTCCAAACACGGCCCATCATTTTCAGTTTATTGCGATCAATCTGGCGGCTGATATCGCCGCTGATGGGCGTCCAGTTATCGCCGCGATCATCACTGCGAAAAATACGCTGCGCGGCGAAGTAGAGCCGCTTGTGATTATGCGGGCTGATGATAATCGGGGCATCCCAGTTCCAGCGCAGTGGCGCTTCACCGGGCGCTGATTGTGGCTGTATATCAGTGCGCTCCCCGTTCTTGCGATCAAAGCGGACCAGTCCGCCGTATTGCGATTCAGAATAAACAATGTTTGGCTCAGTCGGATCAACCTCTGCAAAGAAACCATCACCGCCTGCGGTAACGAACCAATCGGCATTGGTGATGCCCTGGCTGCTGGTGTTGCGTGAGGGGCCGCCCAACGTGTTGTTATCCTGAGTGCCGCCGTAGATGTTGTAGAACGGCGTACTTTCATCGACTGCAACCCGGTAAAACTGGGTTACCGGCAGGTTGGATTTATATTGCCAGTTAACGCCGCGATCCCATGATTCATACACACCGCCGTCGTTGCCGTTGACCAGATGATCGGTGTCAGCAGGATCAATCCAGAGCGCGTGGTTATCCACATGCTTGTGTTTTTCGCCGAGACGTTTCCAGGTCTTGCCGCCATCTTCGGTTACATGATTGAAGGTATCCATGGAATACACGCGTTCTGCATTTTTGGGATCGGGGATCAGCTCCTGGTAATACTGCGGGCTGCTGGTCATATATTCAGACATCCGGCTCCAGCTTTCACCGCGATCATTTGAACGATATATACCGCGATCTTTAAGCTCTGCGGCTTCAATGATGGCGTACACCACATCAGGATTAGCCGGTGATACGGCCAAACCAATGCGGCCCAAGTCTGATTTGGGAATGCCTTTATCCAGCTTGCGCCAGGTGACACCAGCGTCGGTTGATTTCCAGATCGCACTTTCAGGGCCACCGTTTAATAGCGACCATACATGACGTCGCCGTTGGTAGGAGGTGGCGTAGAGCACGCTTGATGAGCGCGGGTCCATCCATAAATCAGAAATACCGGTGTTTTCCGAAATCGTCAGTGCGGCTTTCCAGGTCTTGCCGCCATCAATGGTTTTGTATAAGCCACGTTCGCCGCCCGGCCCCCACAACGGGCCTTGCGCGCTGGCGTAGACAATATCGGAATTGCGCGGATCAACGATAATCTTGCCGATATGCTCCGAGGATTTAAGACCGGTATTTTTCCAAGTCTTGCCACCGTCAAGGGACTTATAAACACCATCACCGTAGCTCACACTACGCTGCGAATTATTCTCGCCGGTTCCGACCCAGATCACATTGATATTGTTCGGATCAATCGTCACGCAGCCGACGGAATATGAACCCTCGCTATCAAAAATCGGCGTCCAGGTGGTGCCTGCATTCATTGTTTTCCAGACGCCGCCCGATGCCACGGCGACATACCAACTGCTGGTATGTCCAGGCACCACGGCAATATCAATAATGCGCCCGGAGGTGACGGCAGGGCCGATTTCGCGGAGTTTAATGCCGGAAAATGTGGCGGATGAAAACGGCAGCTTGGGCTTATCGGCTGAAGCTGGTGCAGTTTGATCGGAGGCTCCCGCATCAGCGCCGGACTCGGCCGCAGCCGCAGTGGTGTGGATGGGGTAGGCGAATAATGTAATAACAACGGCGCTGGTTGCGATGGCAGTGATCCTTGTTGTCGTCACAACACTGCGACGCACACGGCTAAATATATTCATTCTTGTGTTCATTGGTATGCCCATAATATTTTTATATCCCGTTCCCTGACATCATCATTTAGCTGCCAAGAATATCATCACCCTACGTATAAAAAACCACCATGCATCAACGAGGCGCGTCTTACCTTGACGCATATTCACAAATCGCATCGTCTAAAAACGGTGCTTCTGTATGAGTGTCACCGAAACTTCATCAAACTGACGCCGTAACGACGCTTGCGCAACCTATCTTGTGCTAACGATTGGATAGGAGCATATGGTGTTCGACGCGATTCCTCCCGAAGCGAGCGGCTCTAAAGATAAAGTCGGCAATGAAGCCGGTGACCAGATTACCCACTATCGCGCGATCTGGATTTCCGACCTGCACTTGGGCACGCCGGGTTGTCAGGCTGAAAAGTTACTGGAATTTTTACGCTGTACAGAATCGCAATATCTTTATTTGGTGGGTGACATTATTGATGGTTGGGCGCTACGGCGTCGCTGGTACTGGCAGCAATCACATAATGATGTGGTGCAAAAGATTTTGCGTAAATCGCGCAAAGGCACATTCGTTACCTACATCGCCGGTAATCACGACGAAGCCGCGCGACATTTTCTGGGGCTGGCATTTGGCGGTATCGTGATTGAAGATGAGGTGGTGCATATCACCGAGCGCGGCGAGCGGTTATTGATTTTGCACGGTGATCGTTTTGATGCGGTGATTCAGTGCGCAAAATGGCTGGCTTATCTGGGTGATGTGGCGTATGAATTCACCTTGAAAATGAATGTCTGGTTCAACTGGGCACGACGCCATGTCGGGCTGCCGTATTGGTCGCTCTCGCAGTACCTGAAACACAAAGTCAAAAACGCCGTTACTTACATAAATGCGTTTGAGGTTGCGCTGGCACGCGAAGCAAAATCCCGCGGCATGGATGGGGTGGTGTGCGGACATATTCATCAGCCAGAAATTCGCATGATCAACGGCGTTAAATATTGCAATGACGGTGATTGGGTAGAGTCGCTGTCGGCCTTGGTGGAAACCATGGACGGCGAATTAAAACTGATTCACTGGACTGACGCCGCCGCAAACACAAACGCGAAGACAAACGCGAACGCGAACGCAATTATCAAACCCCGGCCTATCGCGCAACCGCAGTTGGAGCCAGCCGCCGCCGAGTGAAAATTATTGCGCCATTGCTCGGTAAAACAGGACTAAGTAAAACATCGCCGGGAAAAACATGGCCGGGAAAAAATAGCCGGGCACTGACTATTTTCTACAGCATGACTATAGATAGTCCGGGCAGATAGCCGCGCGTAAAGTGGTTATATGATTATCCTCACGGGAGCGATTGGTGAGCCACCACGCCGCCCCTTTACGGATGCTCAAATCCTGTTCTACCCCGAACAATAGCAACGAAGCCAGCCGTCCCAACGCTGGCTGGTGGCCGATGATCACCACCGGCTGGCGGCTATCAGGCCAGCCTGCCGCTGCCAGGATGCTGGCAACCTGCGCACCGGGTGCCAGCTCCGGAATAATTTTGAACTTTCGGCCGAGTGCACTCGCGGTTTCAACACTTCTTACCGCCGGACTGGTCAGTATTTTGGCCGAGTCCGGCAAATGTTTCTCCAGCCAAACAGCCATAGACGCAGCCTGACGGCGGCCCTTGCCGGTTAATGCACGTTCCAAATCTGCTTCGCCGGGGTGCGCATCGGCGTGACGCCAAAGAATTAAATCCATAGCGTGAAAAATACAGGCTTATTGTGTCTGGCGGGTGACAAAGCATAAATGTCATCGCTTTTGCTTCCAGCAACAAGCTCGAAAACGATTTTTCGAGGACCGCAACGCTGATGCAATGGTGACAAATGATCACCATCGAGCGAAGGCGAAGGCTTGCCGTGTTTGCCTTTGCGCTACACCACTACAGAGTTAGCTTACGTATTCTGCTTATGTAATAGCTCACCATGACAGGATCATGCCGTTGAATAATCCTGTGCTGTGACAAACTTAGCGCCCAAACAAACCTTTCAATAAATCAACCGGGGTTATTTTTTCCTCTTTTTTAGGCGCCTGCTTGTTTTGGCCGTTGCCGCCGTCGTCACCCATGCCGCCCAGCATGGACATGAAAGTTGATTTCAGTCGTACCTTGGTTTGCCATTGCGGCTCCCAAGTCGTGCGCACATCGCTGGGCCGTGGTGGATATGCAAAAAACGCTTCGCTGCCATAGGCGGTGGCACGCAACATCGCGGCGCCGCTTTGGCCTGAGCTGCTATCACCTCCGCCAAAAACACCTTTCGGCACCGAACACTGTGTAGCAGTGGCAGGCAGCACGGCTTTTTCCTTGATCCATTTATCAATTGCCACATTGGTCTGATAATCCCCCAAAGCAAAGCCTAATTCGGGCACTTCGCTTGAAGTCCAGATCACCATTTCGGTTTCATCTTTACTGGCACCGGATTTGGCACCGAGTGCTGAAATAAAATAGCCGCGCGCATTACTCACGCTGGGCCATTCAAGCCGCACCACACCATCTACATTTTTTTGTGCAATCAAATACGGTGGCATAAAGTCTTGCGCGTCGCCAAGCTTCACTTTGAAACTCTCCGGAATACCTTGTCCGACGAACTGATGCTCACCCACCAGCGATGCATTTTCAGGTACCTTGCGGTCATCCGTTTTGTTTGGCCATGACGGGTTGCCCGGTGCAGAGCGGGCACCGCGTGTGGTGCTGTTACGCATATTGCCAAAAAACTTTTGCAGGTCATCCAGGTTGGCATTGGCTGCGTCGAATACCTTGGGCTGGCCCGGCCGGATGCTGTCACCACAGCCCCAATACAGCAGCATCTTGCCTTTGGGTTTTTCATACTTGGGCTCAACCGGGTCATCATCGCGCTTTACCGGGGGATCATATTTTTCAGGCGGCGGCACGATGAGCTTTAAGGCAGACATCATATTCATGCCGCCCGGAATATTGTCGGTGGCCTCGGCTAAATTGGGTTCATTGCGGGTCATCACCGAGATGTCAAGCCATTTGCCCGGACCAAACGACAGGCGCGTGTTGCCGAAGCTGTTACCGCCCCCCTTGGCACCACCGAACAAGCTTGACAGCCCGCCACCTAATCCGCCCGTAGCAAAACCCGCCATCGCACCCATGCCGGGAATATCGCTGTGATGGGTTGCAACATCAATGAATGCCTGGGCGATGGGTGGCTTGCTCGGCTGCGTGGTTTTGGGCTGTTGTGCATGAGCTGCTACCGGTATGAATAAACCTGTCGCAGACGTGACGATCAAAACATAAAGCGAAATAGGCCGATAGTGGTTGCAAATAGTGGGTTTCATGTTGGGCTCTCGTGAAAGTTGGATTGATCGCGGTGAACTTGGAAATACTATCAAGTTGTTGCGGCTTATGGTGCGGCGATTATACTTTTGGCTACCGGCATACCGTATTCAGGGGATGCGGCAATAAATGCGTGTTTTAAGAAACGACGCGGCATTACGGTTGGTCACGAATCACGTTATGATGTTTTTCCTCAACCAAGCAGGGGGCAAAAAATGGCACTAATAGATCGTATTAAAAATATTTGCATTACACCTAAAACAGAGTGGCTCGTGATCGCCGGTGAAACCACCACCACCGCGAATTTGCTCACCGGCTATGTGCTGCCGCTGGCGGCGATTGGAGCGGTCGCCGGTTTTATCGGCAGCTCGGTAATTGGCCACACCCTTCCATTTATTGGCGGCCATTACAGAACGCCCATCATTGCGGGCATTGGCATGGCGATATTTACGCTGGTAATGGCGGTTATCGCGGTATTTGTTTTGTCGCTGATCATCAACGCGTTGGCACCGAGTTTTGGCGGCGAAAAAAATAGTGATCAAGCGCTGAAAGTGGCGGTTTATTCTTATACCGCATCGTGGCTGGCCGCTGTTTTCCATGCGCTTCCGTGGTTCGGCATACTGGCGGTGTTGGGTTCGCTGTACAGTTTATATTTG
>ENA-OFCI01000370-OFCI01000370.1-metagenomes-genome-assembly--contig:-NODE-370-length-27932-cov-26.991642_pt1 | contig 27932 bp, 22 predicted proteins | sample MGYA00153391_OFCI01 | MGnify analysis MGYA00153391
CGAGAGGCCGCTGTTGCCATGGCGGGTTGCTTAAGGCGGTTTCAAGAAAGCGGGCGGGTGGTCAATGGCGTAATGCATTGCTGGGGCGGAACCCCTGAGGAAACTCAGTGGTTTTTGGATCTGGGGTTGTACATCAGCTTCAGTGGAACCGTTACCTTTAAAAAAGCAGAGCAAATCCACGCGTCCGCTAAAATGGTGCCCATCGATCGTCTTTTGATCGAAACGGATTGCCCCTTCCTTTCTCCTGTCCCAAAACGGGGTGAGAAGCGCAATGAGCCATCTTATGTTCAACATGTGGCTCGTCAAGTGGCCCAGCTCCGGGGGATTCCAGAGGATCATCTCGCCCAGCACACCACTGAAAATGCCTGTCGCTTGTTTGGACTCACGCTCGATCGCCTTTAGATTGGTTCTCAACCTGTCCTGTTGAGCTTGTGCAATCTTTATGGTGGGCGTTAGCGCGTTGAGAATCGATCGGCTTGCCACAAAAAATCCAATTCGTCAAGCCAAAGGGACAATCTTTGGGTCATAATGAAAACAGATAATTGTGTAAAAACCAACTTGAAGCTCTCCCCTACTATTCTGCAACGATCTTTGGCAACTCTAGCTCAGAGTTGTCTCGTTTAAGTTTGAAGACGCTATTGACAGATCTGTAAAAATACCCTAGAGTTTGGGGTTCGCGTTTTAGCGCGCCCCTGTAAGGAGACGCATGACTGAGCTGACCTACACCATCCCCACATTTGCCTTGCCTGACCTCGTTGAAATTCAACGAGCTAGTTTTCGTTGGTTCCTTGAAGAAGGATTGATTGAAGAACTGGAAAGTTTTTCTCCCATTACTGATTACACCGGAAAGTTAGAACTTCATTTCATTGGCAAAGACTACAAGCTGAAGCGTCCGAAATATGACGTTGATGAGGCAAAGCGTCGAGATTCGACCTATGCCGTACAGATGTACGTGCCAACCCGGCTGATTAACAAAGAGACCGGTGAAATCACGGAGCAAGAAGTCTTCATTGGTGACTTGCCGCTGATGACCGATCGAGGAACGTTCATCATCAATGGGGCTGAACGGGTCATTGTCAACCAAATTGTGCGCAGCCCAGGTGTATATTACAAGTCCGAAACCGATAAAAATGGTCGTCGAACTTACAATGCCAGCCTGATTCCCAACAGAGGCGCATGGCTTAAGTTTGAAACCGACAAAAATGACTTAGTGTGGGTCCGCATTGACAAAACGCGCAAGCTCTCAGCGCAAGTTCTACTCAAAGCTCTGGGGTTGAGCACCAGTGAAATCCTGGACTCCCTGCGTCATCCCGAGTATTTCCAAAAAACCATCGAAAAAGAAGGTGAATACACCGAAGACGATGCGCTGATGGAACTTTATCGGAAACTTCGTCCGGGTGAACCTCCAACCGTTTCCGGGGGAGCACAGCTTTTGGAATCGCGCTTCTTCGATCCTAAGCGCTACGACTTAGGCAAAGTGGGTCGCTACAAGCTGAACCGCAAGTTGCACTTGAATGTGCCCGATTCAACGAGAGTGTTGACACCGCAAGATATTCTCTCTGCGATCGACTACCTCATGAACCTAGAGTTTGACACAGGGACGGTCGATGACATTGATCACTTGGGCAATCGCCGAGTCCGATCGGTAGGTGAATTGCTGCAAAACCAAGTACGTGTTGGACTAAACCGATTAGAGCGAATTATTCGTGAACGGATGACCGTCTCGGATGCCAATACGCTTACCCCGGCTTCGCTCGTCAACCCAAAACCCCTCGTTGCCGCGATCAAAGAGTTCTTTGGATCGTCTCAGCTTTCGCAGTTTATGGATCAAACGAATCCGTTGGCCGAACTGACTCACAAACGTCGGATCAGTGCCCTAGGCCCTGGGGGTCTGACCCGTGAACGGGCTGGTTTCGCCGTGCGAGATATTCACCCATCGCACTACGGACGCATCTGCCCCGTTGAGACGCCAGAAGGACCCAACGCGGGTCTAATCGGCTCTCTGGCAACCCATGCTAAGGTCAACGCCTACGGATTCATTGAAACGCCGTTTTACAAGGTCGAGAACGGCGTTGTGCTCAAGGATATTGAGCCGCTCTACATGACCGCCGACGAAGAAGATGACCTCCGCGTGGCGGCTGGCGATATCACGACCGATGAAAACTTCCGCATTTTGAGTGAGCAAGTTACCGTTCGGTATCGTCAAGATTTCACCACGGCATTGCCTGAAGATGTGGATTATGTTGCGGTTTCTCCGGTACAGATTATTTCTGTGGCGACTTCGTTGATTCCGTTCTTGGAGCACGATGATGCTAACCGAGCACTGATGGGATCCAACATGCAAAGACAGGCTGTTCCGCTCCTGCGCCCTGAGCGTCCTCTTGTGGGAACGGGTCTAGAAACACAGGCCGCTCGTGACTCGGGGATGGTGATTGTTAGCCGGACCCATGGAGAAGTGAGCTATGTGGATGCTACTCGCATCCAGGTTAGAACACCAGAAGGTAGATTTGCTGAGTACCAGATTCAGAAGTACCAACGATCGAACCAAGATACCTGCCTTAACCAAAAACCGATCGTGGCTTTAGGCGACAAGGTCATTAAGGGGCAAATTTTGGCCGATGGTTCAGCGACCGAAAAGGGCGAATTGGCCCTAGGACAAAACATCCTGGTCGCCTACATGCCTTGGGAAGGTTACAACTATGAGGATGCCATTCTCATTAGTGAACGCCTAGTCTTTGAAGACGTGTATACCTCAATTCACATTGAGAAATACGAAATTGAAGCCCGCCAGACCAAGCTTGGGCCTGAAGAAATCACTCGTGAAATTCCGAATGTCGGGGAAGACTCCCTGCGGAATCTCGACGAAAACGGCATTATCCGGGTCGGGGCTTGGGTTATGTCCAGCGATATTCTCGTGGGCAAAGTCACCCCCAAAGGTGAATCCGATCAGCCGCCAGAAGAAAAATTGCTCCGGGCCATTTTTGGGGAAAAAGCCCGAGACGTTCGAGACAACTCTCTGCGAGTGCCCAACGGTGAAAAAGGTCGCATCGTTGATGTTCGCCTCTTCACCCGAGAGCAAGGCGATGAATTGCCGCCCGGTGCCAACATGGTCGTTCGGGTTTATGTGGCTCAAAAGCGGAAAATTCAGGTCGGCGACAAAATGGCGGGTCGTCACGGAAACAAAGGAATTGTTTCCCGAATTTTGCCTATTGAGGATATGCCTTACCTTCCGGATGGCACACCGATGGACATCGTGCTCAACCCGCTAGGGGTACCGAGCCGGATGAACGTGGGTCAAGTGTACGAATGCCTTCTTGGCTGGGCCGCAGACAAGCTCAAAGTACGGTTTAAAATCGTGCCCTTTGACGAAATGCACGGTGAAGAAAAATCTCGTGAGACAGTTCATCACAAGCTCTATGAAGCGCGTGAATACACGATCGATCACACCGGAGAAGGGGAATGGATTTACGCTGAGGACAACCCCGGCAAAATCCAAGTCTTCGACGGACGGACGGGAGAGCCGTTCGATCGGGCTGTGACTGTTGGCAAGGCTTATATGCTGAAGCTGGTCCACTTGGTGGATGACAAAATTCATGCTCGTTCAACGGGTCCCTACTCCCTGGTAACGCAGCAGCCATTGGGCGGTAAAGCGCAACAGGGTGGTCAGCGATTTGGGGAAATGGAAGTTTGGGCACTCGAAGCCTTCGGGTGCGCCTACATTCTCCAAGAACTACTCACGGTCAAGTCGGACGATATGCAGGGGCGAAATGAAGCACTCAACGCGATCGTCAAAGGGAAGGCCATTCCTAGACCGGGAACTCCTGAATCCTTCAAGGTTCTGATGCGAGAGTTGCAATCGCTTTGCCTAGACGTGGCCGTTCACAAGGTTGAAACCCGCGAAGACGGCAGTAGTCGCGATGTTGAAGTTGATTTGATGGCCGACGTCAGCTCTAAAAAAGCGCCGTCGCGTCCAGTGTATGAATCGATCGCCAGTGGTCGATCGATGGACGAAGACGAAGACTAAATCAATGAAGTGGAGTTAATGACTAATGGAGTTTGGATCTCCTTCCAAGATCTATTAGTCAACCGCCCATCGACTCAAGATTTCAGCAGCACCACTCAAGCCCAAAGCATTTCAGGAAGCAGCACGCGATGCCCAAGATTGAACAGCGATTCGACTACGTTAAAATTGGTTTGGCATCCCCAGAGCGGATTCGTCAGTGGGGAGAAAGAAGCCTTCCGAACGGTCAAGTCGTCGGTGAAGTGACCAAGCCCGAAACCATTAACTACCGCACCTTGAAGCCTGAAATGGACGGCTTATTTTGTGAGCGAATTTTTGGACCAGCCAAGGATTGGGAATGTCACTGCGGAAAATATAAGCGCGTTCGTCACCGGGGAATCGTGTGCGAACGATGCGGCGTAGAAGTCACTGAATCGCGGGTCCGTCGTCACCGCATGGGCTACATCAAGCTTGCGGCTCCCGTAGCTCACGTTTGGTATCTCAAGGGAATCCCGAGCTATATGGCGATTCTACTGGACATGCCGTTGCGAGATGTTGAGCAAATTGTTTACTTCAATGCTTACGTAGTCTTGAATGCTGGCAACGCGGAAGGGTTGACCTATAAGCAACTCTTGACCGAAGACCAATGGATTGAAATTGAGGACGAACTCTACAGCGAAGATTCCAAAATGGAAGGGGTCGAAGTGGGGATCGGTGCAGAAGCGCTTCAACGTCTCCTCCAAGACATCACTCTAGATGAAGAAGCTGAACGTCTCCGCGAAGAAATTGCCGTTTCCAAAGGCCAAAAACGAGCGAAGTATATTAAGCGCCTCCGGGTGATTGATAATTTCATCGCAACGGGGTCTAAACCTGACTGGATGGTTCTTGACGTTATCCCCGTCATTCCGCCCGATCTGCGTCCCATGGTCCAATTGGACGGCGGACGATTTGCGACGTCAGACTTGAATGATTTGTATCGCCGAGTCATCAACCGCAACAACCGTTTGGCCCGTCTGCAAGAAATCCTTGCCCCAGAAATCATTGTCCGAAATGAGAAGCGGATGCTCCAAGAAGCCGTTGATGCGCTGATCGACAACGGTCGTCGCGGTCGAACGGTCGTTGGTGCAAACAATCGTCCACTCAAATCCCTCTCCGACATCATCGAAGGGAAACAAGGTCGCTTCCGCCAAAACCTTCTGGGTAAACGGGTTGACTACTCTGGCCGATCGGTTATTGTCGTCGGACCTAACCTAAAGATCCACCAGTGTGGCCTGCCAAAGGAAATGGCGATCGAGCTATTTCAGCCTTTTGTCATTCATCGCTTAATCCGCCAGGGCTTGGTCAACAACATCAAAGCCGCCAAGAAACTGATTCAGCGAAATGATCCCCAGATTTGGGATGTGCTTGAAGAGGTGATTGAAGGGCACCCCGTCATGCTAAACCGAGCACCCACTTTGCACCGACTTGGGATTCAAGCTTTTGAGCCTGTCCTTGTTGATGGTCGTGCCATCAAATTGCATCCCCTAGTCTGTCCGGCCTTTAACGCCGATTTTGATGGGGATCAGATGGCGGTTCATGTGCCGCTGTCCATTGAAGCGCAAGCTGAAGCCCGACTACTAATGTTGGCTTCAAACAACATTCTGTCTCCAGCCACAGGCACTCCAATTATCACCCCTAGCCAAGATATGGTCTTGGGTTGCTACTATCTTACTGCTGAAAATCCTGTGGCTATAAAAGGCGCTGGACGCTATTTTGCAAACTTAGATGATGCCATCATCGCCTACGAGCAGAAGGAAGTTGAGATTCATGCCTACATCTGGGTTCGATTTGATGGCGACATTGAATCTGACTTTGATGAAGAACTGATTGAAGAAAGTTCAACGGATGAAGGCACGGTGACCAAAATATACAACTACCGTCGCACTCGCCACGATTCATCAGGCGATCTGATCTCTCAATACATCAAGACCACTGCAGGCCGCGTGATTTACAACAAAACCATTATCGACGTTTTGGGAGACTAGGGCCAAATCCTAGGGCCGGGCTTAGGCTCGGTCTAATTCTTTCATCAAAAACCGATCGAACAACCATAATTTCCGGTGGGCACCCATGGCAGAACAAAAGCACACTCAACTCTTTCGCAACAAAGTCATCAACAAGAAGCAGCTTCAAAATTTGGTAGCTTGGTCATTTCGCGAATACGGGACCGCACGAACAGCCCAGATGGCCGATGCTGTTAAGGATATGGGGTTTAAATATGCAACCCGTGCTGGCGTCTCGATTTCCGTCGATGACTTGCAGATTCCACCTACGAAAAAAGCCCTTCTAGCCGCCGCCGAGGAAACGATTCGCATTACCGAAGAAAAATATACGCGCGGTGAAATTACTGAAGTTGAACGATTCCAGAAGGTCATTGACACCTGGAACGGGACTTCAGAAGAACTTAAAGACGAAGTTGTCAAACACTTCAAATCCAATGATCCCCTCAACTCCGTTTACATGATGGCGTTTTCCGGAGCGCGGGGAAACATTTCCCAGGTCCGTCAGCTCGTTGGGATGCGCGGCTTGATGTCTAACCCTCAAGGGGAAATCATTGATTTGCCAATCAAAACCAACTTCCGAGAAGGTCTGACCGTTACAGAGTATATCATCTCATCCTATGGTGCTCGTAAGGGTCTTGTAGACACCGCTTTAAGAACAGCGGATTCCGGATACCTTACCCGTCGTCTTGTAGACGTTTCCCAGGACATGATCGTCCGTGAATACGACTGCGGCACCGAACGCGGCGTCCCGGTCCACGCCATGATGGATGACGATCAAGTCCTCATTCCGATTCAAAATCGCCTCCTAGGCCGCATTGTCGGTCAAGACGTGATTCATCCCGAAACAGGGGAAGTGATTATCGCGCGGAACCAAGCCATTCCTCAGGCGATGGCCGATCGCATTGGTAAAGCGAAAGTCACGGAAGTGATTGTCCGGTCGCCTCTTACCTGTCAAGCAACGCGATCGGTTTGTCAACTCTGCTACGGCTGGAGTCTGGCGCATGGCCATCTGGTTGATGTTGGCGAAGCAGTCGGGATCATCGCTGCTCAGTCCATTGGCGAACCGGGAACCCAGCTCACCATGCGGACCTTCCACACGGGCGGAGTCTTCACTGGGGAAGTGGCTCGTCAAGACAAAGCGAGTGCGGCTGGAACGGTCAAGTTTGGCAAAAAGTTAAAAACTAGACCTATCCGGACTCGCCATGGAGAGGACGTCTGCACCGTCGAGTCTACTGATACCAACAATAAAATCACCGTTGAAGGTCCAGAAGGAACTCAAACCATTACCTTCACCCAAGGAACCACCCTGATGGTTCAAGACGGCCAAGTCGTCAAGAAAGGCGAAATTCTCACCGAAGTTCCCCTATCAGGCCGATCGCGCAAGACCACTGAAAAAGCTTCCATGGACGTATCGTCCCACTTGGCTGGCGAAGTTCTCTTCGCAGATGTTGTTCCGGAAGAGAAGAAAGATAGACAGGGCAACACGACCCGCATTGCTCAGCGGGGGGGACTAATCTGGATCCTCTCTGGAGATGTCTACAACCTTCCACCGGGCGCTGAACCTAGCGTCAAGAACGGCGATCATCTGGAAAAAGATAGCGTTATCGCCGAAAGCAAACTTATTACGGAAAACGGCGGTACGGTCCGGTTATCTGAGCAAAGCGAAGGCAAAGGGGGCCGGGAAATTCAAATCATCACCTCATCCGTGATGTTGGATGACGCTACCGTGCGCAAGGTCGAAACCCATCAAGGTGGGGATCAATACCGCATGGAAACTAAAATTGGGCAGACCTTCTCACTCAAAGCGGCACCGGGGAGCCAAGTCACTGCTGGACAAGTCGTTGCCGAACTCATTGACGATCGCTACCGCACCAGTACGGGTGGCATCATCAAGTTCTCTGGCCTAGAAGTAGGAAAACGCGGCAAAGCTAAACAGGGGTACGAAATCCTTAAAGGCGGCACCGTCCTCTGGATCCCTGAGGAATCCCATGAAGTCAACAAGGATATTTCCTTGCTGATGGTTGAAGATGGCCAATTTGTCGAAGCTGGGACAGAAGTAGTTAAGGAAGTCTTCTGTCAAAGCAGTGGCATCGTTGAAGTCACCCAGAAAAATGACATTCTGCGTGAAATCGTGATCAAGCCCGGTGAGCTTCACATGGTGGACAGCTTGGATGGTCTAGTCACCCGTGAAGCTGCATTGGTGAGTCCTGGTCAGGAAATCATGCCCGGTTTGGTTGCCACTGAGTTGCGCTATGCGGAGTTTGTAGAAACGCCCGAAGGCCCAGCCATGCTGTTGCGTCCCGTCGAAGAATTTGAAGTTCCTGACGAGCCACCCGCACCGAAGCAGTCTGCATCGGGACCTGGATCGGGGAGCGGGATTCGTCTCCGCGCACTCCAACGCACAGCCTTTAAGGATGGAGAACGCGTTCGATCGATCGAAGGGATTGATTTATTACGGACTCAGCTTGTTCTAGAAGTAGACAAGGATGCCTCCATTGCTGCGGACATTGAACTGCTTCCGGGCGACACTGAAGATACGATGCGACTGCAACTCGTTATTCTTGAAACCCTTGTTATCCGCCGGGATATTGCCGCAGACACCACCCAAGGGAGTACGGATACGGACGTTTTGGTCAAGGATGGGGACAAAATTGACCCTGGTGCAGTGGTCGCTCGAACGAAGATTCTTTGTAAAGAGTCAGGCGTTGTGCAAGGAGTTCGCAAGGGCAGTGAAGCCGTTCGCCGTATTCTTATGGTTCGAGACGTCGATACGGTGACGATCACTTCCAAGGCGAAGGCAAAGGAAGGCGATCTGTTAGTAGCTCACGGCACGGTTGAAGAATCGGGTCAAGTGCTAGCCGTCAACGATGATCAAATCAAACTTCGCCTTGCACGTCCTTACCGAGTTTCACCGGGTGCCGTGCTTCAAGTAGACACGGGGGATCTGGTCCAACGGGGCGATAATCTGGTCATCTTGATCTTTGAACGTACGAAGACTGGGGATATTATTCAAGGTCTCCCCCGGATTGAAGAACTTCTCGAAGCCCGGAAGCCCAAGGAAGCCGGGGTCTTGGCCAAACAAAGTGGCATCGCCCAAGTAGTTTATGGCGACGATGAGTCGGTTGAAATCAAAGTCATCGACGACGATGGACTAATCACCGAGTACCCTGTTGGCCTAGGCCAACAGTCTATTGTGATTGACGGCGATCGCGTGGCCGCAGGGAGCCGTCTGACCGATGGTCCAGCCAATCCCCACGATTTGCTCGAAACCCTTTTTATTGCCAACAACGAACATCTTGGAACCTACGAAGCAGCGCTCGCGAGTCTTCGAGTAGTTCAGTCTTTGCTTGTGAACGAAGTTCAAGGGGTTTATCAATCCCAAGGCGTCGAAATTTCGGACAAACATATCGAAGTTGTGGTGCGTCAGATGACCTCCAAGGTGCGCGTCGATGATGGTGGAGACACTACGATGCTACCGGGCGAACTCGTCGAAATGTACCAAATTGAGCAGGTCAATGAAGCGATGTCCATTACGGGCGGCGCTCCGGCGAAATACACGCCTGTGCTATTGGGGATTACTAAAGCCTCGCTCAACACCGACAGCTTCATCTCGGCGGCCTCTTTCCAAGAGACCACTCGTGTCTTGACCGAAGCCGCGATCGAAGGCAAGTCCGACTGGCTGCGTGGCCTTAAGGAGAATGTCATCATTGGACGTTTGATTCCCGCAGGAACTGGGTTCAATGCCTATGAAGAGACGGGAACCCCCGATGTCGATCTGACCTACGACGTTTTAGATGACGACCTGATGGACCTGTCTGAAATCGTAGACGATCGGACGGCTCGTGCTTACGGACTCGACAGCATGGAGGATCGCCCAAGCTTTAGTTTTGAGAGCTTCGGCAGCACTCCGGCTCCCGTGGAAGAGCTGGCCAGCGGGTTTTCCCCTGTTGTTGATGACGATGAGCTGATTGACGATAGTTCATCCCTTGACTTGGATGATGACGATGACTAGAGTTCTCTAATCTTCATTGATGGTTATGTTTTTGAACGCGTGACATAAAATTTAAGGATTGATTGAGGAGGGGAATTCCCCTCCTTTTTCATGACTTTTAGGTCGAGAAAACTCGATCGGCAGTTTTATAAAAACCCCTTTACACTGAAAGATAACCGCCTTATACAATTTCACTATGAACGCTTGGAACGATCGCCTTAACAAACTTACAGGCAAAACCCGTTTTATTGTTAGCCGAATTTTGATTCATCTCAAAGGCCCGGAAGTACCAACCCTCTTAGGCGTGATGAACCGTGCAGCACAAAGTGCGATCGACAGCGACGGGGATCTATACGTTCTTGGGCAGTCTTTAGTTGAAATCTGTGAAAGTTTACTGCAACGTGAGAGCAGTTGGATCGCGGCTAGTAACGAAGGTGAAGTCCTCTGGTCTGAGGAAGAAGCCAGCGAATACCTCAACGAACTCTTCACCGATTCCACCAGTCGCTATCTCAGCGATGCGGGCGACGAACGCGATTTCCCAGGCGACTCCGAAGCCCTCAAAATCCCCATAACATCTAACTTGGTGGTCATGATCTCGATCGCTTGTGAAGGAGAAGTCCCACAGCTCGAAGCCGATCTTGCAGACATCTCTGCCCTCAAACAAGCCCTAAGCCAGCTTTGCACCCTCCAATCCCAAAACCGATTTCGGTCCATTCAGCTTAACTTCTCTCCAGACCAAATCGGCTACGTTCTCACCGACGATCATGTCCTTCAGCAATTTCCCGAACTCATTCCGCTGTAAATCGTTTCAACATTGACAGCACTAAATTCACTCTTTAAAATTCACAATTCTAAATTTACTTACCACCATGTTGCAAAAGTTCACCCGTTCTCTGATTCTGATTTCCGCCTTGATCCCCTCGATCGTTCTAGCGAGCTGTGGTCAAAATGAAAACAGCGTCCAACCGCCTAACACTCCTCCCGGAGAACAGCGTAGTGCCTCCGGCAACTCAGCCAAAGCGCCAGCTATCCGAAATCAACAAAAAATTGCAGACGGAGAATACGGGGTTCAGCAAGCCAGTTTCGACGATACTGACGGTGAATACAATCTGCTGCTACTCAATGCACCGAGCGCAAACTTTCGTAGTAATGATCTGCAAATGGCTCGCCTGACCGACGATCAAATTAAAGAGGGTAAAAAAAGCTATCTCAAAGTCGAAAACCAGAAACCCGTCCTCTACCTCACTGAAGACTTCAAGCTGGAATACACTCACAACGTGGTCGAAGAACGGACTAACCCTAGCACTGGGCGAACCGAAAGCGTCGTCGTTCGGCAAGAGTCGAACTTTTGGGGTCCATTTGCTGGATCCCTCGCAGGTAACGTAGCTGGCCAAGCTATTGGCGGAATGCTTTTCCGGCCTCAGCATTACGTCCCCCCCATGTACCAGGCTGGCGTTCCCATGAATGGCTACGGCGGCTATGGCAATAACTATCGCGACGCCGTCGGTCAATACCAACAGCGTTATCAACAGGCTCCCGCCGTCGAACGCAACCGCACCACCTTCCGAGCCAACGGCCAAAATCCGAGCGGTCAAAACCGAAACAACTCGGGGATCAGCAATCCTAGAGACATGACCAACCGCGATCGATCGACCGGTTCCGGCGTCGGCTCCAGCGATCTCAAATCCGGCAACCAATCCACCCGCACCGAACGCACCCCCGATCGACAACGCTCCGGCGGATTCGGTAGCGGACGCGCTAGGACCTCCGGACGCCGACGTTAACCCATCAAAAATCCATCCAATCCCATTCGTCTACCCCACTCCTACGGAGGATCCGTTAAGCGAAGCAACGCATCATTGCATCCTCCCAACAACGCATCATCTCCCCAAACCCCCATTCCACCACCATCTGCCCTAACCCTCGTGACCCTCTTCCCATGATCGAAGTCGAAGTCCACCAATATCTCCGCACCCTCCTCCGAGAACAACCCGAATCTATGTGGGCGCACCATCTCACCATGGCCCGTCTAATCGCGCGCGCGCTTCGCCTCGGTCGCAGCGCCTTGATCCAAACCGGAACCACCGCAGGCTACGACGCTCCCTACCGATTGAGCTATCTCCTCCCCATTCTGCTCTGGCCCGAACCCGTCCTCCTTATTACCCCCATCCATATCCAAACCCATCTCCTCACCGTCGAATTTCCAAGACTTCAACAGTGGCTCCAAGTCTCAAAACCCATTCAAATCGCTGATCCCTACTGGATTAAATCCGTCTCTCCGCGCCAACTTCCGATCGGAATCCTCCTCGCAACCCCCGAACACTGGCTGCGCGATCGTCTTGAACACCGGGGACAGTTTCCAGAAAAAATCCTCACACTCATCGACGGCGTAGATAATCTCGAAACCCAAGTCCGAACCATCCTCAGTGTCCAACTCCAACCCCAACATTGGGATCACCTTGCCCTCAACTATCCTGAACATATTGGCCTCATTCGAGATCTACGGGTCCACCTCACCCATCAACTCTTCCAACACCCGCCCAACCCCACCAACAGCTACCTGATTGAACCGATCGATCGCACCGAACTCCTAAACCTTTTGACCAAACTCCAAACCATCACCTCTCTGCCCTTCCCTTGGACCAGCCTGATCCCGGTCGTTAAAAATAGCACCCTCTGGGCGACAGTCGATCGCACGATCGGCACCTTCACTCTCACCCATAGTCCACTCCAAATCAGCGATCCCCTTCGATCGATTTGGCAACAACAACCCACCGTCCTCATTGGCAGCGCTCTTGATCTTGACGCCAGTGCAGACACCTACCGCGCCACCCACGGACTCGACGACCTTACCTGCCTCAAATTTGCCCCACCCCGCCAAGAAGCAGGAATTCATCTCTACCAGCCCGAGGGCATCCCCATGCCGAACACCCCGCAATACCAGCCAGCCCTCCTCAACGAACTTCGCCACATCCTTACCCAGCTCATCCCTTGCCCAGCCCAGCCGCCCTCTATCCAACAGCCCCTTGCAACCCCTCTCACTGAATGGTCATTGGAAGGTGGATGGACTGTCATCCTTGTGGGTGATACCCCCTTACGCGGCCAAGTCGGTGCTCAGCTTGCGTCCGAGTGGGGATCACGCGTTCAAGTCGATCGTATTCCTACTCATTCCAATGGCATCCTCGTTGCAGGGTGGGACTATTGGCAATCCATCCAGCCCCACCTCAGCCAATCGTCCATCCCCGCACCCCGTGCCATCATTATCGCTACGCTTCCCATGCCCTCCTTAGAGCATCCTCTTGTCTCTGCCCGAGTCCAGCACTACAAATCCATTCGTCAAGACTGGTTTCGACTCTATCTCCTTCCCACCGCCCTCATGGATCTGAGCCGTGCCATCCTCCCCGTCCGAGAATCTCGCGGACTCGTTGCTCTGCTCGATAGCCGAGTCCTACATCGTAACTACGGCAAACAAGTCCTCACCGCCCTCAGTCCCTATGCGCGAGTCCATCATCTAGACCAAAATTGGATCATCGACTTTGAGCCGCTCCAAGATCGCTCCCGCTACGATCGCACCGCTTAAAATTGCACTGTAAAGTAGAGATGCTAAAATGAAGTTGCTTTAGCACATCAAAACTATTACTAAAGGACAACATTTTTACAGTATGGCTAGAATAAGGAAGGGGTCGATAGCCCCAAAAACCGTAGCTCAGCAAGATGAAAAAATCTTGCCGTGGAGCACTATCACCCGGAAGCAAGCTGACCAGTTTATCCAAATCACTAAAGTTGGAACCTGGACTAGCATCGCTATATTGGTCCTGTTTTGGATTTCTATCAGATTCATTGCGCCCGCCCTTGGCCTCTGGACCCCTGTCGATCAACTTCAATGACAACCTCAATCATCTCAGTTTATTCTTTATACAGATAAATCCATCCGTCTAAGCAAATTGCCTAGTTTGTTACGATCGACACCCCTTAAGCCTCCGGATCAGGGATAATAGTGAAGATAGGAAATCTTTAAGTATCATTTTTGACATCAATTATTGTCTCCTACGGAGTGCAATCAATCCGAAAGAGTTGTACACTAGAATCTTTAGAAGCGCAACCCTATAATTAGAGATTTTAGCCATTTAGATTTAGAACTGATGAAGAGCGAATAGATGGAGACTCATCGTGTTCAGAAGACTTGCAAAACAACATAGCCAATTTGTGAAGGATCTCGTTATGAACCTTCAGGCCCTAGCGATCGTCCTAGAGAGCCAGGGTCATGTCGCATCCTGCTACACCTGTGGTGGTGAGATGAATAGCGCATCCTTTATGGTGAGCCTAGGCGGAAACCATTTGATTCGGTTCTTAGTGTCCGACTACGGGATTACTTGGACCGAAATGAGTGACGATCGCGAACTTATGAAACTAGAAGGTGCAGAGGCGATTAGTCAATTGCAAGAGCTAGAAAACTTGATTAAGTTCCAATCATGCCCGAGTGAAGTCATTTCGACTGAGGCCTATCAATTCTCGGTCTTAGTCTAAGGTCTTTATGGTCGTGCAATCTCCCTTCTCAACCTCTGGTAACCCTAAGTTTGATGCGCTGGTTGAAAAAATACGATCGTTTAGGCTAACCATTCCTCCCCACGTTCGAGTGGTTGCTGTAACCAAGTACACCGAAGTTTGGGCCATACGTGCAGCCTATGCCGCCGGGATCCGAGACTTTGGAGAAAATCGCGTTCCTGATGCGGCCCAAAAAATAACCCAGCTTCAAGATTTGACCGACGTCAGTTGGCATCTTATTGGCCACCTCCAAAGCAATAAAGCGTTGAAGGCGGTCAAAATTTTTGATTGGATTCAGTCCGTGGATTCGATTGCCCTAGCCCAACGTCTCGATCGATTGGTCGCTGAGCAACGGCTAATAGAGCAACGGCAACTGCCGAATCCTGAATCCTCGTCTGCACAGTCATCCCTTGCGAGGAAATTTACGATCTGCCTACAGGTCAAACTGCTCCCCGACCTCAACAAATCGGGCTGGTCGTCTCCAGAATTATTCGCTGATATCCCCCTACTTCTAGCGCTCGAAAACCTCGACATTCAAGGATTAATGGTGATCCCCCCCGCTGGGTTGACGCCCCAAGCCTCGGAAAACTATTTTAAGCAGGCTCACGATCTTGCGTATCAACTAGCTAATAGTGGGCTAACGATGGCCGTCCTATCGATGGGCATGTCTGACGACTATCGGATCGCGATCGACCAAGGCTCTACTCTTATCCGTCCTGGACGCCTGCTCTTCGGCTGAATTGAGACCCTACGACAGACTAAATGTGGGGTTTGAAGTGAGAAAATAATAACAAAAACGCTATCCCTAGTAGACCATTAGAAAATCATGTGCTAGATTGTGTCCACTACCGAAGAACATATCGCAAAGCCAAAAACTAAGCTGATGTTCCTGAGGAAAATTTAAGGATCTTGAACGCTGATGTTTTAGTTACTATGCGTTTAGCTATGAATTGTTGAGTGACACCAACAGATCTCAGGTTCTCAAATTTTAACAGTTTTCAGACGGTCGCCATCGTTAAGTAAGTAATACTATTTTAGGGTAGTGACAGCTTTAAAGTCGATCGTGCTTCCTCTCTGTAAAGTGGTTTAAGAGTAGTTTTGATCTCTAGAACGATTGAATCGATCGAGGATGATTAAAGCTCTTCAATTCTTAAATTTCGTTAAAACTGTTGCACAATGCATTGAAAATACGCTCTGATTCAATGTAAACTTCTCATTCTAGAATAGGGTTAGGGTAGTATGTGGAAACTATAGTACATTTTAACCTAATCAAGAAAGCCGCTTTAATTCCTAAGCAGTTTTATTGACTTTAATGAAGTTCAACGGTTTAATAAGTCTTCCCAATCCATTGATTGTCAACGGTTGGTGAACTAGCTTCTTCTTTCGTACTGTGTGTTCCATCTTTCCGTGAATGTTTTAACGCCCATCCTAAATTAGGTTTTTAAGACTTGGTTTTAGGCGGCGTGATGCGATGTAGATATCGTGTCTTTCGGTTCCGTCTAGTTTTAATGGAGTGTGAATAATGGGTATCTTCAACAAACTACGTGACTTTGTCGGTTTTAACGAATCGGTGGACTACGAGTACGAGTACGATGAAATGGATGGCCGCGAGTATCAGGGTCTTTATCAAGATGATGTCGCTACCCCTGCTGCTGCGCCTGTTCAAGAAGAGGACAGTCGCTCCCGTCGTTTACGTAATCATTCTTCTCTAGTTGGTACGGAGACCGCTAACGTGAATGCGGTAAATAATGTGATTGGAATGCCCGGTGCTGCAAACGGAATTTCTGAAGTGGTGGTTATTGAACCACGGACTTTTGAAGAGATGCCGCAGGTCATTCAGGCCCTGCGTGAGCGAAAGTCGGTTGTTCTGAATTTGACCGTAATGGATCCTGACCAAGCTCAGCGTGCGGTTGATTTTGTTGCTGGCGGAACTTTTGCGATCGATGGCCATCAAGAACGTATTGGCGAGAGTATCTTTCTCTTTACACCAAGCTGTGTCCAAGTCAGTACTCAAGCGGGAATGGTCAACGAAATTACTCAGTCTCCGGCGAGGCGATCGGTGCGTCCAACGGTCCCTTCCTCTGCATCTTGGACCGCTGAGCCGATGCGTATGGTCCAGTAGTAATATGCTAATGCAGCGTTTTAAAGGCGACTATATTGGTGATTAAATTGGGTATGATTGGCTGCGGGATGATGGGTGAAGCACTCATCTCCCGCATAGTTTTAGGCGGAGTTTATCCCGCAGATGAGATTTTGGTGAGTGACCCTATGGAGGCAAGGCGATCGTTCCTCCAAGACCGCTACGGAATCCAAGCGACTCCGGACAACTCCAAAGTGGCGACTGCCCAAGAAATTTTACTGCTAGCCATTAAGCCTCAAGTGTTTACGGAAATTGTTCCAGCACTGGGGCGCTATATTCTTCCGTCTAGTGCGGTCGTTTCAATTTTGGCCGGAACTACCCTTTCGCAACTTGAGCTTGCGCTTCCTGGAAAAGCCGTCATTCGTGCGATGCCGAATACTCCAGCTCAGGTCGGATCGGGCGTCACGGCGATCGCATTGGGTCAGCACGTCAAACCCGAACAACTGATCAATGCCCGTGCCGTTCTAGAATCCGTCGGATCAGTGGTCGAAGTCCCTGAGACAATGATGGATGCGGTAACAGGGTTGTCCGGATCCGGTCCAGGCTATATTGCACTGGTCATTGAAGCCTTGGCCGATGGCGGAGTGGCCTCCGGTCTTCCACGATCGATCGCCATGCAGCTTTCCCTAGACACCGTGCTGGGCACCGCTAAGCTTTTAAAAGAGACGGGTATTCATCCGGGTGAACTGAAAGACCGTGTCACGAGTCCTGGTGGCACCACGATCGCCGGAATTGCTGCATTAGAAGAACGGGGATTGCGATCGGCCTTAATTGAAGCCGTTAAAGCAGCCACTAATCGATCGAGGGAATTGGGTATTTAATCCACCGGCGATCGGAATAGATCCAGTGGAAAATGGCCGAAGGTTTCGTTCACGTCCTCGTCATAGGATGACTGGCAAGCAATGAGGACTCCTCGATAGCCATCTTCATAAGGCACAGCGTAGCCTGATTGGGTTTTGCCGTTGTACTTGATGTAGCAGGGTCCAGGCAGTTCTGCGATTTCGGGTGTTGTGTCGTATCCCAGTGCCGCAAGATAGTCTGTAAGTGCATCCATGCCTGTGGCAAAATCGGGCGCACAAATCCCCAGCATCTGATACTCGGAGGCTTCTAAAACCACCGAAAGGGCATTATAAATTTCATCCCGATTTGGCAATGCTCGATCGGGATTTCTATCAGGATTTTTTTCAAGGACCGTAAAACGGTGAAGTAAGGCGATCGCTTGCGGGGACGTCAATGATGCAGAGTCGATCGGCATAAGAATTAAGTCCTGTGGGGAGATTGAATAGGGTTGAAAAGTCCTTCTTTACGAACAAAATATATTTGATGGATCCGAAGAAGACTCTGAGCATGTCATGAACTGAGGATTCAGGGGGACTTACTCTAGTAAACCTCAAACCAGCCTGCTAGACTTGATCCCATATTAGATAAATCTACACATAACAGATTCATACCTATGTCATTAATCAAGAACGAACAGGCATTTCAAACTGAAGTTTTGCAGGCATCAACTCCGGTTTTGGTCCATTTTTGGGCACCTTGGTGTGGATTATGCCGAATGATTGATCCCGTGCTGGAGCGCGCCCGATCGGAATTTGGCGATCGGTTCAAGCTCGTGGGCATCAATGCAGACGAAAATCTCCATCTCGCCAGCAACTACCGCATCACTAGTCTTCCAACCGTCTTGCTTTTCCAAGAAGGCAAGCTCCTGCATCGTCTTGAGGGTCTAACCCGTAAAGAACAGGTTCGGGATGTATTAGATGACGTTCTTTCGTCGGTAGTGCAATTGTAGGGTGAATCTGTTGAGCCAGTGGGTCGTCAAGCAATGAGTGGTCAGTCGGGGGCGACAGGATTGAAGTTGCATGATGCCCAATCTTGGTCGTTCTAGGTAAATTTAATTAATTTATTTTGTAGGATGGGCTGAATAGTCCACCCTTTTCAGCGCATTGGGCTAGGCTTATAGATGAAAATATTGTTTAATTCCGTCGAGTAGGTGTGAGTCATGGACGCGATCTATGAATATGCCTGGATTATTCCAGTCCTGCCCCTGATGGGTGCAGCGCTGGTCGGTCTGGGTTTGATTTCCTTTAACCAAGACACGAATAAGCTGCGAAAAGTGGCTTCGGGCTTTCTTGTATCCTTGATTGGGACCGCCATGGTGTTGTCCTTTGGAATTTTGGCGTCGCAAGTCGGCGGCCATGCTCCTGTCGTGAAGATGTTTGAATGGGCAGCGGCAGGTGATTTTCATCTGGAGATGGGCTACATTGTGGATCCGCTGACATCGATGATGTTGGTTGTGGTGACGACGGTGGCTTTTCTGGTGATGATTTACACCGATGGCTACATGGCCCACGATCCCAGCTATGTCCGGTTTTATGCATATTTGAGCCTATTCAGTTCATCGATGTTGGGGTTAGTGATTAGCCCTAATTTGGTGCAGGTCTATGTGTTTTGGGAGTTGGTGGGGATGTGTTCTTACCTGCTGATTGGCTTTTGGTACGATCGAAAGGCAGCAGCGGATGCCTGTCAAAAAGCATTTGTTGTGAACCGAGTCGGTGACTTTGGTTTGCTCCTTGGAATTTTGGGCTTATTTTGGGCGACCCGAAGCTTTGATTTTGAAATCATGGGCGACCGTCTTCAGGGTCTGGTGGAAACCGGAGCTATTAGTGGCTCTTTAGCGGCTCTTCTGGCGATTCTTGTTTTTCTCGGACCTGTAGCCAAATCAGCCCAGTTTCCGCTGCATGTCTGGCTTCCTGATGCGATGGAAGGTCCGACCCCGATTTCGGCGTTAATTCATGCAGCAACGATGGTGGCAGCGGGTGTGTTTCTGATTGCCCGGATGTTTCCGGTATTTGAACATATCCCGATCGCAATGGATACGATCGCTTGGACGGGCGCGATTACGGCATTCATCGGCGCGACGACGGCCATTACGCAAAATGATATTAAAAAAGGGCTGGCCTATTCCACAATGTCGCAGTTGGGCTACATGGTGATGGCCATGGGCGTGGGCGGATATAGTGCAGGGCTATTTCACCTCGTGACTCATGCCTATTTCAAGGCGATGCTGTTTTTGGGATCGGGATCGGTGATTCATGGGATGGAAGATGTGGTCGGCCACAACCCGGCGTACGCGCAAGATATGCGGCTGATGGGCGGCTTGCGCAAGTACATGCCCATTACGTCTACGACCTTTTTGATTGGAACCCTAGCGATTTCAGGCATTCCGCCTTTTGCTGGCTTCTGGTCGAAGGATGAGATTTTGCATCGGGCCTATGACTCAAACCCTTATCTCTGGGCGATCGGATTTGCGACAGCCGGAATAACGGCGTTCTACATGTTCCGCATGTACTTCAGCACATTCGAAGGTGAGCTGCGGGCAGATGATGCAGGGATTTTGAACATTATCGAAGGCGAACAGCTTCGGAAGATGGGAATAGCCGCAGGTCCGGGTGCCATGCATGCAAAAGAACTGGCGGCACGCGAGGAACAGGATGATTCCGATCACGATGATCATCATAGCCACGAACCTCACGAATCGCCGCTGACGATGACGTTGCCGCTGATGGTGTTGGCTGTGCCGTCAATGGCGATCGGTCTGTTGGGAACGCCCTTTGCGAACTACTTCGAGGCGTTTATCCATGCGCCGGGTGAAGTGTTTAAGCAAGAGGCGGTGGATTTGCCTGAGTTTCTAATTATGGGCGGTAGCTCAGTGGGCATCGGTCTCATTGGGATTTCACTGGCTATCTTGATGTATCTCCAGCGCAAAATTGACCCAGCGACTTGGGCCGAAAAATTCCCGACGCTGTACGATTTCTCGAAAAACAAATGGTATTTCGATGAGCTGTACGATCGGGTGTTTGTCCGAAGTTCTCGGCGGTTAGCGCGTCAGGTTTTGGAAGTGGACTACAAGGTCGTTGATGGCGCGGTTAATTTAACCGGATTTTTGACGCTGTTGACGGGCGAAGGGCTGAAGTACTTTGAAAATGGTCGGGCGCAGTTCTATGCGTTGGTCGTTTTTGGGGCGGTGATTGTGTTTGTCGTGGCGTCGAGTGTGGCGGGTTAAACGTATAAACGTCGAAGAATAATTGGCGAAAAGGCTGGGGACTGAGCGATCGGTTCTCGGCCTTTTTGATATTGAAATCCACTCAGGCATCGTATGAACAAGATCAAAAAGACGTCGAATTCAGTGAAGCAGAGATCCTAATTCAGCAACTGCAACGTCAGATTGCTCAGACATCTACTCGGCGTGATGCAAAACAGCCGATCGATGAATTCGCCATAGCAGTTCCTGAACGTCACTATGCAGCGATCGGAATACCCTCACAACAGTCTTTCCAGGTACAAACCATTCAACCATTAAGTTCCTCACCCCATCTAATTCAGGAATTAGGTTGGACTAAGGAGCAAGCAACTGCCATTCGGTATCGGTTTGCAGCTTTCCGTGAAGACTGGGAAGCACCGGGTATGGAGATTTACGATGACCTATAAGTGAGGAGATGTTGTTTTGGTCTACTACCCACATTCTGACCTTACAACCTACAAGAAACGTCCCGCTCTTATTGTTCAAGCAGATGATATCCAAACTGGACTGGCGTAGAAGTTAGTTGCCATGATTACCTCTAACCTCACCAGGATAGGGGAAGCACGAGCCACAGTCCTTAAAAATAGCGACTTAGGCAAAGCTATGGGCATCCGAATATACTCAGTGGTTGTGGCCGACAATCTAATGACGATCGAAGAGCAGATTATTGATAAGAAAGTTGGTCATTGCTCAGATATGGACGCTATCAATACGGCACTCAAAAAAACGTTAGGGATTTGAACAGGGAGAATCAAACTATTTGAAGGATCAAGCGATCGTCTCTTCGACTCCTGTTGCCTCGGATCCTTCGGGGCGTTGTTTTTTCAGAAAGGGCTTGAATATCGTGGAACGCATGGACTAACGTGCCAGAGGCTGTTATTTCCAATTCTGCGAGGTCTTGATGCGTGAGGAGCGCTAAGTGCTGTGTTGCAGAGGCAAGATCGATTCCCAACTCCGCTACCAAAACCACCGCAATTCTAAATGCGAAGACCTTAACGACTCGACTCGTCGGCAGTTTTGCCTTCGTAAAGCCCAACAGCATAAATAGAGATAACCCGATCAAGGCTGACCCACCAATTAGTCGCTTCATCAGAACCTTCGGAAATTCCGTAAAATTTTCTCCACCTTAGCGCGCCCCAATCCAGATGTCCGGCATCGGTCAGATCCTGTAATACGCCGATCGTATAAAATATCGTCTAAGATTTGGTCCGATAAAAATTTGATGCTCTTAAAATAAAATAAACTTGTATCTTGACTTAATGCTCTCCCAACCCCCAATGCCGCATGAACCAACGCTGCTCGAACAACGGGTCGAAAAACTTGCCATTCCGACGATCGATCGGCACCTTTTTATCTGCGCCGATCCCAGCAAGCCGATTTGCTGTAGCCAAGAAGCTGGCATCGAAGCCTGGGACTATCTCAAGCGTCGTTTAGTCGAACTCAAGCTCGATCAGCCGACTCCCGATCGGCCCACCTGCGTTTTCCGCACCAAGGCTAACTGTCTTCGAGTTTGCGCTGAAGGCCCTATCCTGCTGGTCTATCCCGAAGGCATCTGGTATCGGGCCACTACTCCCATCGTTATCGAACGCATTATCCAGGAACATCTCATTGGAGATCAGGTGGTGGAAGAATTTGTTATTGTGAAGCATCCTCTCGACCACACTTCCTAAACAGATCACTGCTAGACGCTTCTTTATTCTTAGCTTTTTCTAGAATTAAAGCCGCACTCCGGGTGCGTCGTATACAATGGCTTTTAAATCTACATCTTGTATCCGATCGCACTCAGTGCATTCGGGCTCTATTCTTGGTTCAAAATGAGGGTTGTGACGTCGGATCTGTTCGATCTTGTTTAGGAAACAATCCATAGAAAAGATTTTCTTCTTCGTGAGATAGTTTTCTGTTCAAGAGGGGCACATTTTAAATGTCAGTTTAAACATGACAGATATTTTGTGACCTGGCATCCGTAGTCTACCTACGGTGGGTCCAGATCGACTGACCACTCGATTGTTTGCTTCGTAAACCCTTTCCAGATCCAGGTAAATCAAGTCGATATGAAGGATACCAACGCCGGGAAGCCTAAGAAATTACTTCTCATTGATGATGACCCTAACCTTATTTTGTTGGTCAAGGATTACTTGGAATTTCGGGGATACGAAGTCGTGACGGCTGAAAACGGTCGCGAAGCACTCGAAGTTCTAGAGCAGCAAACGCCCGACATGATCATTTGTGATGTGATGATGCCGGAAATGGATGGCTATTCTTTGGTTAGCACGATTCGATCGGACCCTAAGACCAGTTGGATCCCAGTGCTCTTTCTCTCTGCAAAGGGACAAAGCCAAGATCGGGTCAAAGGTCTTAACATTGGGGCTGATGTCTATATGGTGAAGCCCTTTGAGCCAGAAGAACTGGTTGCCCAAGTCGAGTCATCGCTTAAGCAAGCCTCTCGCCTTATCCAGCATAAGGACTCCAAGGGTAGCGAAAGCTCATCGAAGATGATGCAGGTGCCGTTTGATGTCGAGCTGACTCCAACCGAACTTCGCGTGGTTCAGTTTGTGGCACGCGGGATGGCCAATCGTGAAATCGCCGGAGAACTCAATGTTAGTCAGCGAACTATTGAGAGCCACGTCAGCAATATGCTCGGTAAAACGGGACTGCACAATCGGACGGAGCTAGCGCGTTGGACGCTAGAAAACAATATGGCATAACCTTTAATTTCAAAAAAAATTAACAAAAAAGGTCGATATCCAGAACGTTTTGGACATCGACTTTTTTGCACCTTACAGGAAATTCACACGTTTGACTACAGATAGTATTGGGTATGGAAGTGGAGGCGCTGTGGAGAGTATTTGGCTTCAAGATTTGGCGCTAGGGTTTGGCTTCAGCGGCGAGGCTTTTACGAGCGAGGTCCAGACGTTTTTGGATAGGTTCGGGGGCGATCGCTAAGCTCCGTGCAAGGGCCAATGCCTTCTCGTAGGAATCGATTGCGCCTTGATGGTCTTTTTGGATCGATCGCATTTGCCCGAGCGAATCAGCGGCCTTCATGGCATTGTGCAGGTTGTAGACGGCCTGTTCTGCATCTACTAGATAGTCATACACTTGGGCAGCGGCGGCGGGGCGATCGGTGCGGCGGTAGAGATCCCCAAGTTTGAATAGAGCGGTACTGCTGTAAGAACTTTGGCTGAGGGTTTGGCTGAGGGTGAAGGTTTTTTGGTAACTCGTTTCGGCCACACCAAAGTCGCGGTCGGCTTCTTGATTTTCGGCTAGACGCAGGTAGAGCGCGGGTTGAATCTCGGGTTGAGTGGCGTAGAGTTTTAATAACGCTTCAAGGGATCCGATCGCGTCTTTATAGGTCCGACGTTGTTCTGCAATGTACGTGAGCTGAATCAAATAGAGGGCTTCCAAACTGCGATCATTTGTTAAGCGTGCGAGTTGAAGCAATTCACCGTAGGTTCGACTGGCTTTTTCGTAGCGAAACCAATCGAGGTGAACGAGTCCGATGGAATTTAGCGTTTTAAATCCTTCCAATGGATTATTCTCTAGACTTGCCTGTGCATTCCTCAACTGTTGCAGTCTGGGTTCATAGATTGACAGAGCAAGCTGCGGCGATCGGACCACTTGGTAGGCCAAGGCCAAATACTCATTCAGTTCTGTGCGTGACTCTGGAGGAGTCATTAAAATTGATTCTGAAGTGGGAACTAAAGTTGTAGGAGCCAAATTCGGAGGGACTGCAATCTTAAGCTGAATCTTCTGGAGCCGTTCGGTGATGTCTCGTAAATCACGGGTGCGATTATTTTGCCAAGCGATTTCACCAATTCGGGCTAGGGCAAAGATTTCCTCGCGATCGCCTAAAATTTGCCGCAACCGCAGCTCTCGAAACCAAAGCTTAAAGGCATCATCCGATTTTTTCTCGACCAAAAGCTGGTTGGCGCTTTGGCTCAGGCCGTCTAGGGTCGATCGCAGTTCCTCGCGGCCTAGTTCCCCCAGGCGACGCGTGCGATCGGGGAAGATTGGATCTGGCGTCTCATCGTCCAATGGATTGGGTGGAGCGCGCTTGGGATCCGGCACCATGACCTTTGGATATTCGGGTTCGCGGGGTTGTTGAACGGCGATCGCGGGGGTGGTTTGGGCCGTGGCTGGAAGGTTGAGGGCGTTTATCCCTATCCAGGTTCCCAAAATTCCTGAAGCCCCCAGCAGATTCAATGTGACCAAAATTGTATCCTTCAAAATCTCACCTGCCATTTCACCGAGCATGGATACCCACCCCATTTAGAAGAGCCACTTTAAAAATCGCACTCATCTAAACGAACCGGGCGCTAACCCCGATGATACTATGATGCAGCTATGGGTATGACGCTAGGCTAAGATCCCAAGCTGAGTCAAGCTAGGTGAAAACTGGGTCAAGCAAGTTTCAAGATGTTGGAGTAGACGCTGTGAAAGTTTTGGTCGTGGGTAATGGTGGACGAGAACATGCAATAGCGTGGTGTTTGCTTCAAGATGAACGGGTTCAGGTAACGTGTGTTCCCGGCAATGGCGGAACGACAGCGCTTCCTCGGTGCCGCAATCTCGAACTGACTCAAGACGATTTTGAAGGCATTGCCAGGTTTTGTACCGTCAACAATATGGGTCTTGTGGTCATTGGCCCTGAAGTGCCCCTTGCTGAAGGCATTAGTGATTATCTCCGCGCCAAAAATATCAAAGTATTTGGACCGAGCAAAGAAGGCGCACAAATCGAAGCCAGCAAAACCTGGGCCAAGGCGCTCATGGCTGCTGCAAAGATTCCCACTGCAAAAGCCGAAGTGTTCACGACGCTTGCCCCTGCGATCGCCTATGTCCAAGCCCAAGGTGCGCCTATTGTGATCAAAGCCGATGGCCTTGCCGCAGGGAAAGGCGTCACAGTAGCGGAGACGGTCGAACAGGCGATCGCTGCGCTCGAAAGCTGCTTTGATGGACAGTTTGGCACTGCTGGATTACAGGTGGTGATTGAAGAATGTCTTTTCGGCGAGGAAGCATCTGTCCTCGCCGTCACCGATGGAAAAACTATCATCGCGCTCCTTCCTGCCCAAGATTACAAGCGCATCGGTGACGGCGATACGGGAGAAAATACGGGGGGTATGGGCGTTTATGCTCCCGCACCTGTGGCAACGCCTGAAATTATGGCGCGGGTTCAAACTCAAGTTCTAGAGCCTGCTCTGGCCGAATTGCAAAATCGCGGTATTCACTATTGCGGCATTCTCTACGCCGGACTAATGATTTCTCCGATCGGTGACGTGAATGTGATTGAGTTTAACTGTCGTTTTGGCGATCCTGAGACCCAAGCCATCTTGCCGCTTCTCGAAACTCCGCTGCACAAACTGATGCTGGCCTGCGCCGAAGGACGTTTGACTGAATTTGGACCGTTGGTATGGAAGGATGCCGTTTCAGCCTGTGTAGTTGCTGCATCGGGCGGCTACCCTGGGAGCTACAAACGCGGTTTGCCGATCGCCGGAATTGCCAATGCCGAAGCCGAAGATGCGATCGTTTTTCACGCTGGAACCTACCTAAAAAAAACAGGTTTGGTTACCGATGGGGGTCGAGTTTTGGGCGTCACAGCGATCGCCCCCACGTTTGACGAAGCTTTTGCAAAAGCCTACCGCGCCATTGAAAAAGTCGAGTTTGACGGAATTTATTATCGCCGAGACATCGGACATCGGGTTCGGACTGCATAGTTAATGTCAGGACCATTGGATATCCGGCAGTCTTTTTCTAGCGATCGATCGCATCTAAATTTGGAATTGCTGTTAAGAATAGTTGCCTCGCGATTTAACGAAAATTTCGAGCTATGATCTAGAAACTATCTTGTACTTACGTGATCCACACTTACATTCCCTACGCTCCGCGATCGTCAGACAAGAATATTGGAGCCGTTTACAATGACTTCATGGCCATGATTCCAGATGATGACTGGGCTTGTTTCTTAGATCATGATGCGATGTTTACGACCTTGGATTGGTATAAGCAGATTGAAGAGATTATTGAAGAAATCAGCCTTGGCGATCGCCCAGTCGGTTTATTAACAACTTGCACCAATCGAATTGGAAACCTTGAGCAAGTTGTCGCTGGAATAGAGTCCCAGAATCATGATATTTACTATCATCGCAAAATAGGAAGACAACGCCAGCTTGAATATGGAAAATCTCTCAGAGAATGTGATTTTTTGATGAGTGGAATTGTAATTTTAATTTCAAAGAAAGTTTGGAAGAAAACAAACGGATTCATCGACGGATTCCTAGGGGTAGATAACAATATCGACCAACAAATTAGGACTTTGGGATATAAGTCTTATATCATGGATGGCGTCTATTGCTATCACTGGTACCGGGCTGATGGCATTCCTATTCAAGGCATTGGGTATCCAAAGGAGTCCAACTTAACTGCAATTTAGTAAGCCCCTCGGGTCATTAACGATCGCGCCTACAGTTAATTAGGTTTCGGAATGGTTGGTAATGGCAGAAGCCAGCTTTAGAGAATGATGGAATAAACAATATAATCTATCTCCCGACGATCGTTGGAGGTTCTATGACTGTTTCTACTGCCCCTGTTGAGTCGATTGCCCTTCAGCCGTTGCTATTGGATGTTAGCGATGTCAAATTGATGGTGACTCCAGAGCATTTCGATCGGCTCTGCATTCAGAATCCGGATTTACGTCTTGAGTTAACAAAAGATGGAGAGTTGATTGTCATGCCTCCAACAGGTGGTGAAAGTGGGAAAAGAAATGGAAATCTGTTCGGAGAGGTGTGGTACTGGAACCGACAAAGCAATCTAGGGGAGGCTTTTGGCTCATCGACTGGATATGACTTTGTTGCGATCGGTGGTGGGAAGATGTCGCCAGATGTTTCTTGGATCGAGAAGTCACGCCTAGTGGGTGTCGAAATTGTTGGGTTCATTCCGATCGTGCCGGATTTTGTGATTGAGTTGCGATCTGCGACGGACAATTTAAAACCGTTACAGGAGAAAATGCAGGAATATCGACGGTTAGGAGTGAGGTTGGGGTTGTTAATTAATCCAAAGAATCAGCAGGTTGAGATGTACCGTCTTGGACAAGATCCGGTGGTGTTGGATGGGCCGAGTGCGATCGATTGTGGTGAGGTGATGCC
>ENA-OFCI01000372-OFCI01000372.1-metagenomes-genome-assembly--contig:-NODE-372-length-27874-cov-3.913333_pt1 | contig 27874 bp, 18 predicted proteins | sample MGYA00153391_OFCI01 | MGnify analysis MGYA00153391
AGATCCTGACATTTCTCGAGGCGGCATAGAGCAGCTCAGAATTCACCGTCGGCCGGCCGGTTGCTTCTGCTGCGGGCGGCCCTCCTCGTGTGGCCGCAGCGACGTCGCCGCTTCGTCGCGCACCGCCGACGACACTGCCTCGAGCAGCGGCGATGCCAGGTTCCACCGCTGCCAGTACAGCGGCACATCGACCGGATGCCTGCTCCATCGCCTTCACCCGCTGGGACACAGCCGAGGGCGTTACGTGCAGTTGCGATGCGGCCGCTTCGAATGCGTTCGTGCTTCGGCTCGGCATGGAGGGACGCGCACCCGAATCATCGCCCCGATGGTCGCGATCTGCGCGCTCTCCGATGCCGCTCTCATCCTCGCCGGAGTGCTTGGTCTCGGAGCGCTCATCACCGCTGCGCCAGTCGCGCTCGTCGTCAGCCGCGTGCTTGGGGCCGGGTTCCTCATTGTCTACGGGGTTCTCGCCGCGCGCCTGGCCATCCGCCCCGGCGCACTGGGATCCCAGGCGCCTTCAGGAAGCACCGACCTGAGGGTCGCGGTGACCACGGTTCTCGCCCTCACCTGGCTCGTCCCCGACGTCTCTCTCGACACCGTGCTCTTCCTGGGTTCGGTCGGCTCGCAGCAGGGGACATCCGAGCGCTGGTGGTGGGTCGGTGGCGCCGTCACCGCCAGCGCCCTCTGGTCCGGAGGGCTCGGATTCGGGGCGCGTCTGTTGCGCCCGGTGTTCGCCCGTCCCGTGGCCTGGCAGGTGCTCGACGCACTGATCGCGGTCGTGATGATCACCCTCGGGCTCCGGCTCGCGCTCGGCCAGTGACGGATGCTGGGTGGCCAGTGTCGCCCGTACGCGCCAGAATAGGCGCATGTGCGGACGCTTTGCGATGGACAAGAGCACCGACGACCTGATCGAAGAATTCGTCGCGGTCGGCGGCGACTTCCGCGACTGGCGGCCGGGATGGAACATTCGCCCGACCGATCCCGTGGCCGTCGTGCTCGAGTCGATGAAAGACGGCCACGAGCCCATGCGCCGACTTGAGCTCGCCCGCTGGTCGCTCACGCCCGCCTGGTCGAAGACGTTGAAGATGAAGGTGCCCACCTTCAACGCGCGCAGCGAAGGAATCACCGAGAAGGCCTCCTACAGGGCATCCATCCGATCGAAGCGCGCCCTGATCCCCGCCGCCGGCTACTACGAATGGCAGACCGACCCGGCCACGAAGAAGAAGACGCCGTTCTACCTGCGAGCTCCCGAGGGCGAAATGATGGCCTTCGCTGGCATTTATTCGTGGTGGAAGGATCACTCCCTGCCCGACGACGACCCGCGAGTGTGGACACTCACGACCACGATCCTCACCGCGGACTCCGTGCACACCCTCGATCACATTCACGACCGCAATCCAGTTCCGCTCCCCCGCGCGTTCTGGAACGACTGGCTCGACCCGCGCATCGAGGGCACCCAGGACTTCGTGGATGCCGCAGTCGCCGCCGCCGTTCCCGTGGCAGAGTCCCTCGAGATCTTGGAGCTCAATGCGGTGACAGATGAAGAGCCGACGCCGAAGGCCTGACCCGGCATCTCTTCGCCGTCGGACTACTCGCTGTGGTTGATCTGTTCAGGCCTGAGCGGGCTACTCGCGAGACTGCGTGCATGATCAGGGGCACCCGCGGGTAACGCTCTGCGCATCGTCTCGTCTCGTCTCGCGCGAATAGTTACGTCTCGCGCATCGTCACGTCTCGCGCCGGAATGCCCGGATCAGCGCAACGGTGACGAAAACCGCCCCCGCCAGGCCGAGCAGCAGCGCCGTCGGGTCAGGCCCCTGCGTACAGCTGCTCGCGGCAGCATCCGCTGAATCTTGGCACGAACCGGTCCGGAACCCGAAAATGAGCGCCGCACTCAGCGGTGCGGCGATCACCGCTGCGATGAGCCAGCCAACGTGTACCCGCGATCGTGATCTCACCCACGCAGCATTGCACCGTCACTGTGTACCGTCAACGTGAGAGATCGAGAATCTTCCTCAGGACTCTTACTCAGTAACGAGGAGATTTTCGATGAAGGCCGTTCACCTCTGGGGCGCGACTACCGCTTCCCGGTGAGCGACTTCTTTGTCAGCGACTTCTTTGTCAGCGACTTCTCTGGCACCGGCTCGATACCAGCCGCGCGGCGAACGCGGAAGTACTCCGCCGCCTCGTCCTGCCGCGCACGCTCAGCTCCCGACGCGATCGCGGCGCGCACATGCTCCGGCTCAAAGCCGAAGGCATTCACGAGATCGAGCGCGTGCGGACGCAGCCGCGGAAGCAGGCGATCGTCGATGTAGTCGGTAATCGCCGCGGCACGCTGGGCAGAGAGGCGGCCGTTGATGAGGTACCAGGCGAGGTTCTTTTCGATCAGAGTGAATCCGAACAGGTCGCGAAGCCAGGTGAGCACCTCGACCGTCTTGGCATCGGTGACGCCCTCGAGCGCCTCGGTGAAGGCCTCCCACTGCAGCAGTTCTGCGTGAGCAAAAGCCGCTTCGATGAGCTCGTTCTGGTTGGCGTTGAAGAGCGCGGCCGCTTCGGTCGGCGAGGCCTTTTGCGCAGCGCGCAGGCGCCCCGCGAGAGAAGCGACCATCGTCTGCACTCGATCCGTAAGCAGTTGGCGCTGGGATGCCGCGTCCCGCACGAACCCGACCGACCGGGCCGTCGAGCCGAAGTCCGCCACCGTCTGCACGAGTTTGCGAAGGCCGGAGCGATTGACGGCCGCATCGCTCACCTGGCCGGCGACGTAGCCGGCCAGAGCGCCCGCATCCGCATTCTTGAATTTACGTGAGTAGTCGCTCAGCAGGCGCTTGGCGACGAGCTGAAGAAGCACGTTGTTGTCTCCCTCGAAGGTCACGTAGATATCGAGGTCGGCGCGCAGTTGGGTGAGACGGTTCTCGGCAAGGAATCCGGCGCCCCCGCACGCTTCCCTCGCCTCCTGGATGATCTCGAGCGCGCTCCAGGTGCTGAGCGGCTTTAGGGCCGCGGCGAGGGTCTCGAGATCTTCGCGGTCGGCATCGGTTGCCCGCGCGCCGGAGAAGACACCATCGAAAGCGGTGAGCAGCTTCTCGTGCGCAAAGGACATCGCGTAGGTCGTGGCCAGCTTCGGTAGCAGCCGACGTTGGTGACGCTGGTAGTCGAGGATCACCTCTTCCTTCGTGGGGTCGGCGGCGGTGAACTGGCGGCGTTGCGATCCGTAGGTGATGGCGATGAAGAGGGCGAGCTTAGAGGCGACGACGGATGCCCCATCGAGCGAGACGCGACCCTGCACGAGCGTGCCGATCATGGTGAAGAAACGACGTCCGGGACTTGCGATAGCCGAACTGTAGGTGCCATCTGCGGCGACGTCACCGTATCGGTTGAGCAGGTTCTCTCTTGGCACCCGCACGCCGTCAAAGTGCAGCCGACCATTGTCGATGCCATTGAGGCCACCCTTGAGCCCATCATCCTCGCCGCCGATGTTGGGCAGGAAACCGTGGGCGTCACGGATCGGCACGTAGAAGGCGTGCACTCCGTGGGTGACGCCCTTCGTCACCAGCTGCGCGAAGACGACGGCGGCGGTGCCGTGCAGGGCGGCGTTACCGAGGTAGTCCTTCCAGGCGGCGCGGAACGGGGTATCGATCACGAACTCCTCGGTGGCCTCGTCGTAGGTCGCGGTGGTGCCGATGGCTGCGACATCCGATCCGTGACCGGTCTCGGTCATCGCGAAGGCGCCGGGTACCTCGAGGTTCATGATGCCGGGCAGAAACCTCTCGTGGTGGCGCTGAGTGCCGAGGTGCAGCACCGCTGCGCCGAAGAGGCCCCACTGCACGCCAGACTTGATCTGGAGAGATGGATCGGCGGTGACAATCTCCTCGAAGGCGGCGATGTTGGCCCCGTGGTTGTCTTCACCGCCGAGGGCGGTCGGGAAGGCTTTGAGCACAGAACCGGCGTCGGCGAGGAGCCTCAGCTGACCGAGCACGCGCTCGCGCTGGTCGTCGAGGTTGAGGCTGTCATCGCGATGGAACGCGGCGTCCTTCATGAGCCTGCGGGACTCGCGACGCGCATCCGCCCAAGTGCCAAGGAGGTACTCCCCCAGCAAGGCGGTATCGATGCTGCCTGGCGTCGTGGGGGTTGATGCGACGGTGAGCAGGGTTGGCACGGTGACTCGGTCAACGAGGTTGGTCATGGTGAATCGTCTTTTCCGTAGGAGGTCTCTCTCGACGTTACGAGCGGGTGCGAAGTCCGCAAAAGAGGTGGTGCAGCCCGCACGAAAGGCTCGGCTGCTGAAAGGTATCCGTTGTAGACATCCACAGTAAGCAGTGCCCAGGGAATGCGAACACCTACTACGCGGTTCTGGATATTATGCCTACCATCACACTGACCACGGATGCCTTCGAAGACACTGTCTCCTCCTCCGGAATCACCCTTGTCGACTTCTGGGCCGAGTGGTGCGGTCCGTGCAAAATGTTCGCGCCAATCTACGAGGCCGCAAGCGAGAAGAACCCCGACATCATCTTTGGCAAGGTCGATACCGAGGCCGAGCGGGCCCTCGCCAGCGCCGCGGGTATCACTTCGATCCCGACGCTGATGGCGTTCCGCGACGGCATCCTGGTGTTCTCGCAGCCCGGCGCACTGCCCGCCCCCGCACTCGACCAGATCATCACTGCGGTGAAGAGCCTCGACATGGTCGAGGTGCAGAAGAAGGTCACCGAGCAGGAATCTACCGCGGCGGCCTCGCAGCGCGCTTCGGAGTAGGGGCGGAGGCTTCTCGCTTGCTGCGCATCGTCCTCGGTGCGCGCCCGTTCACGTTCCGGCGCTCGTTTCTGTGCGAAATGCAGGAACCAGCGTGACCAGTGTGACGGATGAGCCACTCCCACCCCACCAGTAACGCTGGCTCCTGCATTTCGAACCGGGACCGCGCGCGGGCGGCGGTGCGCCAGGACCGTGCACCAGGACCGTGCGCGCTTATGGCAACGTCATCGCCGCGCCCAATCCCCCCACGAGTTCTGCGCGAAATGCAGGATCCAGTGTGACGGATGTGACGGATGGGCCACTCCCACCCCACCAGTAACGCCGGTTCCTGCATTTCGAACCAGGGACCGTGCGCGGGCGGGCGGGATTGGCGGGACGCGAAAGGACGCTCAGCGGAGGTGCGGGCAGCGGCGCTCCGGACGCTCAGCAGGATGCCGCACTGCGCACTAATCAGTGTCCCAGCGGCCAACCGCGGTGGCGTGGATGATCGCGAGGAGTTCAGCTCGCAACCTGACGTTGTCGGCGATGCTGGGAAACAGGTCGGCCTCGAGCGTGCGGGCCGAACCCCATGCCGCCTCCCCGGTCGGCGTGCGTGTGACCACGTGGCGACGACCGTCGTCGGGATGCTTCTGACGAGCGATATAGCCCTGGCGTTCGAGCCCTTCGAGGGTGCGTGACATCGTCTGCGCCTCAACCCTCGCCACTTTCGCCAACTCGGTCTGGCTGAGGGCACCCGCGCCGAGTACGTGCAGCACGATCAGACCGGCGTGGGAGAGCCCGAGCTGTTCCAGCGCCTCGACCCAGGAGTGCTCGACCAGGCGCGCCGCGGTTGACAGCAGCCGACCCGTTGGCCAGCCGTGCATTCCGACCGGCTCCGTCATCGCGTCACCGCTTCCATAATTCCCCGATCGGGCTATCGTGAATTACTAAGCTAGCTGATGAATTAGGGAGTACCCCGTGGATGAGACCCGTGACACCCTGCGACAGGCCGTCGTGCTGGTCAGCGCCATCATCGCTGTGGTCGGTGCCTTCATCGGATCCGGGGCTGCGGGAGGAACGCCGATCCAGAATGCGGCCGGCGGCGCTCTCGCGGCGGATGCCACCCCCATCGCCCCCGGCGGGCCCGCCTTCGCAATTTGGACTCCCATCTATGTCGGTCTCCTGGCCTACGCGGTCTGGCAGTCACTACCGAAGCAGCGGACCGACGAACGTCAACGGCGACTCGGCTACCCGATCGCGGCATCCCTGATTCTGAACGCAACCTGGATCCTCAGCATCCAGTTCGGCTTCCTCGCCGCGAGCGTGCCGATCATCGCCGCCCTTCTCGTGGTGCTGATCTGGGCCTTCCGCATTACGCTCGACACCCGCCCGAAGAATGTCGTCGAAACGATCGTCGCTGACGGCACCGTCGGGCTCTATCTCGGCTGGGTCTGTGTGGCGACGGCCGCCAATATAACCGCTTTACTCGTGGCTGCCGGCTTCCGTGGCTTCGGACTGGGAGCGGATGCCTGGGCTGTGCTGATTGTGTCGGTTGCCGGTCTCGTCGGGGTGCTTGTCGCCATTCGCGGAAACGGTCGACTCGCACCGGCCGTCTCTCTCTCCTGGGGGCTCGCCTGGGTCGCCGTCGCGCGGCTCACAGGCGATCTGCTTTCGGCGCCCGCTGCGATCGCCGCCATGGTCGCGGTCGCCGCAGTGATCGCGGTCACGATCACTCTGCGCATTCGCAACCGATCCCCGAGGGCGGTCGTCGCGTGAGCGAAGTCGCCGCGGGATCCTCCCGCCGGCGGTGGGCGGGGCTCGTCTTCATCAGTATCGCGGTCGCGCTGATCATCGTCGACTCGACGATCGTGAATGTGTCGATTCCGTCGATCATCAAGGATCTCGCCATCAACTCCACCCAGGTGCAGTGGGTGCAGGAGAGTTACACGCTTGTCTTCGCCGCGTTGCTCCTGGTGTTCGGCACGCTTGCTGACCGTTTCGGACGACGCAAGATGCTCATCATCGGCGTCACGATCTTCGCGCTCGCCTCCATCCTGGCCGCGTTCGCGCAGACCGGCGAGCTGCTCATCGGTGCTCGCGTCATCCAGGGCATCGGTGGCGCGATGGTGCTTCCGACCACGCTATCGATCATCAACGCGACCTTTCGTGGCCGGGACCGCGGCATCGCATTCGCGGTCTGGGGCTCCACAATAGGCGGGATGGTAGCCGTCGGCCCACTGCTCGGCGGCTGGCTCACCACCTACTTCTCCTGGCGCTGGGCATTCGGTATCAACATCCCCCTTGGCATCCTGATCATCGTCGGCACTCTGCTCTTCGTGATCGAATCGCGGGATGCCACGGATGCGCGCCGCATCGACGTCGTGGGCGCCGTCCTCTCGATTGTGACCAGTGCGTCGCTCGTTTTCGGACTCATCGAGGGGCGGACGTATGGCTGGTGGCTGGTGAACAAACCACTGAAGCTCGGCGACTGGACCTGGCCTTTCGACCTGTCCATCATCCCTCTCACGTTCACCGTCACGATCGTGGCCGGGGCGGCATTCGTGATGTGGGGCGTCTATCGCCAGCGCAACGGCAAGACCACCCTGCTGGCATTCAGCCTCTTTCGTATCGCCTCATTCCGCAACGGCAACATCGCCGCCCTGATCGTGTCGCTCGGTGAGTTCGGCATCATCCTCTCCCTGCCGCTGTGGCTCCAAAACGTGCTGGGCTACGACGCACTGCAAACCGGATTCGTGCTGCTCGCCCTCGCTATCGGCTCCTTCGTCGCCAGCGGGTTCGCTGGTGCCTTCGGCAACCGGGTCTCGCCCGTCACGATCGTACGGGTCGGGCTCGTCGCAGAGATCATCGGCGTCACTGGCCTGGGTTTCGTCATCTCGGCGAGCGCCACCTGGCTCGTGATCGTGCCGTTCCTCTTCGTCTACGGCTTCGGCGTCGGCCTCGCCACGGCCCAGCTCACCGGTGTGGTGCTCAAGGACGTTCCGGTCGCAGCGAGCGGCCAGGGCTCAGGCACCTCGAGCACGGCCCGCCAGATCGGGTCGGCACTGGGTATCGCTATTCTCGGAACGATCCTGTTCACCTCGGCGGGCACCGCCCTCGACGCCCGGCTCAGTAACCTGCCGGATGCCGTGCGCACGCAGGTGGTCAACGCCGTGGTCGATAGTGCCGGGGCCGCAATCCCGGGCCTCGAGAAGCAGGATGCGGCGATCGCGGCGGATGCCCGCATCGCTTTCAGCGATGCCACGCGATTCGCTGCCTTCTCTGCTGCGGGCTTTTTAGTGCTGGGATTCCTCGCGACTCTGCGCCTCAGCGGGGTGTCCCGCAATCGCGAGGAGGAACTCGCGGCCGCGACCCCGACGAATCCCCGGAAGGAAGGGTCTGGCCGAGAAATCACCTGACATGACCTGTCACGGTGGCTTACGACAGAGCTCCGGTTGCAAGAGCTTCCGCAGGGAGAATGTTGAAGTGACTCGCAATATGTAACCATAATGGGGGTCAACCCGACCCCCCGTTTAGCGGTATGTTTTCGGTAACCCCTCACGCAAGTGGGGCATACCCGCATTGAGAGACACTCCCGACTGTCTTTCCCACGCGTCGACTACCCGGTCCTCTCGTCTGTTGTTTGTTGTGTCGCCCGCTACCCGGCGGATCTCATACGCGGTCCCTGTATAACCCGAAGCACTACAGGAAAATACCCGATGAATGGCATAACGGTCCCCCGAGCCGAAAAGCAGTACTCAACCCGGCGTACGCCCCGCCCGCGCTCCCTCCCCGCGCCCGAACGGATGCTCCCGCGCACGCTCTCCGGAGTTGCTTGGGCACGCGCCTACCGAACGCGCCTTCGCGTGACTGACACGATCGTCGTTGTTGTCGCCGTCGCCGTCGGCTACATCGAGCGACTCGTGTTCGAGCCGAAGCTGTTCACCGAGAGTGGTTCGCTCCTGCGGTTCGGACTCGGTTCCATGCTCGTCATCGCGCTCTGGGCCATCAGCCTAGACGTGTTCCGTTCGCGCGACCTCAGGGTCGTAGGGATCGGCCAGGACGAGTACAGGCGGATCGTGGCGGCCTGTTTTACCTTCTTCGGCATCCTCGCCATCGTGTTTGTCGTCTGCGGGATCATGAGCGCGCAATGGTTCTTCATCGCCGCCGCACCGCTCGGCACGATCGGCCTTCTCGTGAGCCGCTGGTATTGGCGCAAGTGGCTCATCTATCAGCGCGCATTCGGACACTTCCTGTCACGCGTGGTTGTCGTCGGCAAGCGCAAGGATGTGATCAAGGTCATCCGCCAGATCAATCGCAACTCTGGCGCGACCTACTCGGTGGTCGGCGCGGTTATCGCCAAGACCGACACGGACTCGGACTCGGACGACGAAGTCCTGCGGGACATCCACGTCCACCGGGGACTCGATCAGGTGGCTGACTTTGCCAGCACGATTGAATGCGACGGAATAGTCGTCGCCGGGCAGCCGACGCGCAGGGGCGACTACATCCAGGACCTCGCCTGGGAGCTCGAGGGCAAGTCACTCGAGCTGATCCTCGCGACGAGCCTGGCGAACGTGGCCGGCCCACGGATCCACTTTCGCCCGGTTGACGGCTTGCCACTGCTGCATGTCGAAATTCCGCAGTTCGACGGAGGAAAGCACGTGGCCAAGCGGGTCATGGACATCGTGCTCGCGGGAATCGCGCTGGCGGTACTCTTCCCCGTCCTGGTGGTCATTGGCATACTTGTGCACCTGGAAAGCGATGGCCCCGCGCTCTTCACGCAGCAACGGGTCGGGCGAAATGGCCAGCCTTTCCAGATCTACAAGTTCCGTTCGATGACCGCTGATGCCCCCGAGCGCCTCGCCGAGCTGCGCGACGCCAACGAGGGCAGCGGTGTTCTGTTCAAGCTCAAGAATGATCCTCGTGTGACGAAGCTCGGGCGCGTGCTGCGCAAGTACTCGCTCGACGAACTGCCGCAGATCTGGAACGTGCTGATCGGCGATATGAGCCTTGTCGGCCCCCGCCCACCGCTTCCCGTCGAAGTTGAGGAGTATGAGGATCGAGTGCGCCGTCGCCTTTACATTAAGCCCGGACTGACCGGAATGTGGCAGATCAACGGCCGCTCAACCCTCAGCTGGGAAGACAGCGTGCGACTCGACCTCTACTACGTGGAGAACTGGTCTGTTGTCGGCGACCTGATGATCATGTGGCGCACCGTTCGAGTCCTCATTGCACCGGTCGGAGCATACTGAATCCCGGCACGGCTGGCAGGGAAACTACTGTGGCTGTTGTGCGCACAATACTGATCGCAAATCCATCAGCCGACGTTTACGGTTCCGACCTCCAGATGCTGGAAAGCGTCTCGGCGATGGTGGGGCAGGGATGGCGCGTGGTTGTAGCTCTCCCAGCCGGAGGCCGACTCGTTCCCCTGCTTGAAGCCCGTGGCGGTGAGGTTCATATCGTCGACTTCCCGGTCCTTCGGCGTGCAAACGCTTCCGTTCGCGGAGTGCTCGCGCTTGCGCGCGATGGCATGCGGGCTCTGGGAAGAATGCGCGCGGAGATGAAGGCGACCGGCGCGGACGTCGTGTACGTCAACACGGTTACACTGCCATGGTGGATTCTGGCGGGAAGACTTGGTCGCCAAAAAGTAATCGTGCACGTTCATGAGGCGGAAACGGAAGATAGGCGCGCGGTGCGCTTCGCCCTTAACTTTCCCCTACTGTTCGCAAACGCACTCATTGTTATCAGTCGGTCAACCCGGGACGCGACCACGGGATCGGTCCCCGGGCTCCGCGGTCGCTCAAACCTCATCTACAACGGCGTTGACAGGCCCCCGGCGCCAACCATTCGTCGCGAGATATCCCCGGGCGGTCCGGTTCACTTAGCTATTGTTTGCCGTCTCTCGCCTCGAAAGGCTCCCGATATTGCCATTGAGGCCGTCGCGATCCTCAGGGACAGGGGAATCGATACTCGCCTCGACATTTGTGGAACTCCTTTCGAAGGCTACGAGTGGTTCGAGACCTCACTTCGCGATCGGGCCGCGCGTGCCGACGTTGCGGGGAGCATCACATTTTCTGGCTATGTCTCACCGATCTGGACCGCACTGGATGCAGCCGACATCGTGGTGGCTCCCTCTCTGAGGGAGCCGTTCGGAAACACGGTCATCGAGGCTCAGCTCTCGGGTCGACCCGTGATCGCGTCGGAGGCCCTCGGCCACACTGAATCCATCGCCGACGGCATCTCTGGACTGCTAGTGACGCCTGGTGACCCTACGGCGCTTGCCGACGCGGTTGAGAAGATCATTTCTACTCCGCAACTTGCGGCAAAGCTGGCAAAGGGTGGACGGGATAGCGCCGTCACCAACTTCTCCAGCGAGCGCTACGCGAGCGCTATCGTCTCCCTCATCAATTCGATCGCATCCCGCAAGGCTGTGCCCACAACGAAGCTGAAGACCCGCTGACGACAATGCCCTCAACACGGTCGACCTCCCTCGAGGCGCTCGCACGAGTGATGGGTCAGAAGGTTCTCAGGCCCGGTCGCAGGATCCCGCCCACCCGAGTGCCCGACGAGGAACATCTCTCACGCACCGGACGTGTATCAAAGAGACACTGTGGGTTTCTCACTGTCGGGGATCAAATTCATCCACCAGCTGCTTGGTGCTAACGATGTTCGCCTTGCTTGAGGCGCCGAATACTATCGCCTCGATGTTGGGCTGCTCGCTGATCCACTCGATCGCCTCGCGCGCAGGGATGGCGCCTGAGGCGAAGACCGACATCGCGACGGCCCGAAACCGGTGGCTCTCCAGAACCTCGCGGTAGCCCTCGATACCGCCGGACATCCTGAACCCGATTTTATTGATGTTCGAGCAGATAATGGGGTTCTCGATGCCGAGCCTGTCAAGCGTTCCAAGAAGCATCGGCAGGTTCATGGTGATATAGCCAGGCTCTGCGTTGTATCGCTTCTTGACGTGGTTGGCGAATATCGTGAAGGCATCGTCAAAGCCGAGGCCCAGCAGCAGATCGACCACTACGTTCTGGAGCCAGATGACCGGGGTTTTGAGGTCACGGAACATGGTCATCTCGGCATCCACGAGCAGTGTGATCAGGCCCTCGATGTCCTTACGGGCGAGGGAGGCACCACCGCGGAGCATTGCGTTCATGATGCCCTCTTCCGGAAGGAACTTGCGTACCGCCCCGAGCATGCCGCTCTCGGTCACTGCGTCGGCATACTTGTGCGCGTATGGCATGCCAGGGAAGAACGTGAAGTCTGCGTAGCGTTCCGGGTTGCTGCGCACCCGGTCCGCGACCTTCTCGATGCGCTCGTGCGTGGTGCACATGAAGGTGGTGATACCCGCGTCGTAGGCGTTGTCGAGCACGGCCATCACAGCATCGAGGTCTTGGAAGCGCATCGCCTGGGCACGTGCCTTCTCCTCAGACATGTGATTCACGCCGAAGAACTGGTTGTCTCCGAAGAGCAGGCGATCCATAGTTCTCGTCTCCGTTGCGTCGGTCATGAACGGCGTCCGAACAGTCCGCGCTTCGGTGTCAGCCTCTCCGCAACAACGCTCTCATCATCCCTCGTCGCCGGGCCGGACTCGGCGTCGATGGTGAGAAGTTCAAGAACCCGGTCGGTGGTTGATGCGCTCGCGAAACTGTTGATGTCGTCGAGCTCGTGGTTCTCGACACGCTTGACGAAGTGGTCGAGTTGGGCGCTGTACTCCTCGCCGCGCAGGTAGAACCAAACGTTCTCCGTCAACTCGGTCGTGTATTTCACGTTCCAGCCCTTCTCGTAGCCCTCGACCTTCGGCGCGCTGTCGCGCAGGAATACCTGCACCTCCTGGCGGTCCGCGCGGATCCTGCCCGCTGTACCGCTGATTGTGATCTGGGTGGTCATCTTGCGATAGGACTCGTCCGACCAGTTGACTGAGAGTTGCGCGCTCACGTTGTCGGGGTAGTAGAGGGTGCTGAACACCTCGTCCTCCGTGTTCTCAGAGAACACGCTGCCAAGGATCGTGCCACCAACTCCGACGGGCGCGCCAACGTACCAGCTGAGCAGGTCGACCGGATGGGCGGCATAGTCATACAAGCAACCGCCGCCCTCCGTTCGCTGGCTCCGCCACGTGGAGCCCTTGGACTTCAGCACGACCGGGCCATATGCCTCTGCGAGTATATGTGTGACGCGCCCGATCGCCCCTGTCTCGAGCAGGGACTTCACCTCGCGGAAAGCTCCCACGAAACGGTTGTGATACCCCACCTGGGTGACGAGTCCCTTCGACTCGGCGAGTGCCGCGAGTTCCTTCGACTCCTTCGAGGTGAGCGTCAGCGGCTTCTCGCAAAACACGTTGAGGCCCTTGTCCAGCGCGGCCTTCACCATCGGTCCGTGGAATCGGGTGGGGGTAGCGATGAGCAGCGCATCCAGCTCGACCTTCTCGAGCATGGTCTCGTAATCGGTGAACGTTCGGAGCCCTGTGTATTTGGAGAGCACGTCGAGGATGTACCCGGTCGAGTCGACCACGGCATCCACTTTCACATCAGGGTGCGCATTGATCATCGCCAAATGGGAGAGCCCCATCTTGCCAAGTCCTACAACTCCGACGTGTATCACTTGCTTCCCTTCGAGAGGTCTGTGCCTGTCGGCGCCAGCAGGCGCGCATCGACGTGGCGGTTGAGAAGGTCCTGGTACTGGCCGCCAATGTGCTCCCAGCTGAACTCCTCAGCGTGGCGGGCTTGGCTCGCCTCTCCCAGTCGCGCCCGGAGGGCGGGCTCACCGAGCAGGCGGGTCACTGCGGCCGCCGCATCCTCTGCCGTCGTGAAGTAGAGCGCTCCGCGGTCGACGACCCAACGGTTGTAGGCATTGTCGTGGGCGATCACGGCATTGCCCGCCGCCATCGCCTCCACGAGTGACGGGTTCGTGCCGCCAACCGTGTGGCCGTGCAGGTAGGCCAAGGCGTGAAAGCGGATCGCGGCAACCTCTGCAGGGTCGTAGATGCCGCCAGGAAAGACCACCTCATCACTGGCGGCATCCATCACCGCGCGGTGGTATTCATCCGTGTCCGGCGTGTACGTGCCGAGGACGACCAGCGTGTGGTCGCGGTGCTCTACCGAGAACCCCTGCACGAGTTCGAGGATCGAGTTCTCGGGAATCGGCCGACAGATCAACGTGAGGTATTCACCGGGCACCAGACCGCGAGCGGTGACCGGAGCGGTCGGGGCCGCGTAGACCGCGTTCGCGCCGTAGGTGATGGTGGTGAGTTTGGAGCGGCGCGCGCGGGTGGCGAGATACTCCTCGATCACGGGGTGGTCGGCGATGAGGTCGTTGCCCACCCAGCAGGCGATGCGCTCGTTGGTCCAGAGGATGCCCTGCTTGACCTTGCCCCAACGAGCACGCGACCATTCGATGCCGTCCATGTTGATCACGTTCGGTATGCGCTTGATGCGCTGGAGCAGGTTAAACACCGCGGTGTTGTAGCCAAAGGTCAGGCATACATCACGAAACTTTGCGGCGTGCCAAATGGACTTGAGGTCGAACAGTGAGGTCCCGAGCCAGCCCTCGCGGGCGACCGGGATATTGATCCGCTCGAGCCCGTTCCAGGTGTCTTCCCACGCGTTACCGGAGCGCGGGACCTGGCAGTAGATGATCACGCGCCAGCCCTGGTCGCGCAGAAAGAGCCCCACGTTCTCGGCCGCAGTTTCGAAGCCGCCGTAGTTGGCAGGCACGCCGTGTGTACCGAGGATGCGCACGGTACGAACGTCGGTGACGTCGGCTTTTCGGGAACTCATGTGGGTCTGCGACTCCAGTCTGTCTCGGAAGCTGTCGGGTACAGCGGCCGGTGTCGTCAACATTGACGGGAGAAATGCAGTCTACGCGAGCGATCTATTCTGCGAAGCTCCCCATAATGAGGGGGTGACTCGGGGTCCCCTGTAGTGTTTGCTGTTGATTTATCCACACTCGAAATACCAGGAGCACCCGATGGCCAACGACAAGCCCGGAACTCCGTCAAAGGACCCGGCCAAGGTCGACGGCGTGAGCCCCTGGACGACGCGTCGAAAGACGGTCATCGGCATCATCGCCGGAATCATCGTTATCGCGATCATCATCGCGGTCGTGATCGTCTCGACAGCCCGCCACACGACCTCGACCATACCTTCGGGATCGAGCACGCCGTCGGTATCGAGCACCGGTAGCTCCAGCCCTGCACCGAACGCCAGTGGAACGTCGTCCGCGACTCCCTCAGCCGTCCCATCGGCTTCGCCCACATCCGCTCCGATCGCTGGGCCCGGCACCATCAAGCCTGGGCTCACCGCGCAGATCACCAAGTTTGAAGCGGTGAATGGCGTGGCCAAGACCCCGGGCGAGACCTCCGGGCCGTCGGTGCGTTTCACCGTGAGTATCACTAACACCGGGTCATCGGCCGAGTCGCTCGCCACCACGGTCGTGACCGTCAACTACGGGGCCGATAGGACGCCGGCACTCCAGCTCAGCGAGCCGGGCGGAATGGACATGCCCGCGAGTGTCGCGGGTAACGGAACGGCGACGGGCGTCTACATCTTCACGATCCCGGTCGACCAGCGGAACAATGTGCGACTCGAAGTCGACTATTCGGTCAAGGTGCCGCCTCTGGTGTTCCAAGGGGCGCTCCCGCTGTAGGCCCTGCCTCCGTCGCCGGATTGGCGGAGCCCGGCGCCTTGCTTTCTCTGACACGTCGCCGCGAAATGCAGGACGGCTAACTCAGTCGTGCGAAACACCAGCGCGAAGACGTCCATCCACGGGCTGCAGTCGGACGCGGACAGCGAATAAGCATCGGCACCCTCCGGCCGGAGGGGACGCGGCTCTCCGTAAACGGGGATTTGGTCGCACCGGGCAACACCGAGTGCACCAGCGGCGTCTGGGACTCCTGGAAGATCAGCGGGGCTACGGTGCCGTCTCTAAACCAGATCTTGACGGGAACGCTGGGTGGAGTAAGCACCTACCGCAGTACCTCGCGCCCGCGAAGATCACGCCGCATTACTCGCTGCGCTCCGGCGAAGTTGTACACGTTCCCCACGGCGTTATTCACCGCAACGACGAGCGCGGTGAAGGCCGCGTCGACCCCGCCTGGCGTGCTCCTGTAGGACAACCTCGCGCGGGTGGTCGCAGGCGGCCGGGGATCTGCTCTCGACCAGCGCCAGAACCTATGTTGCGGGCGCCGCAGAGCCGGCCGTGTGCACCCTGACGGCATCCGACTCGACGGCAGGTCTGCAAACCCCGGGGTGCGTTGGTGTCGAGACTTACATCTCACGCTCGGCCACGAACGCCCGGGTAGCAGTCGGTTACGACACCCTCTTGGCGGGCACTGTGAACCGGTGCACGACGCCGAAGAGCCTCACTGGGGGGCTCGAATACCGACGAAACGGTCGTTTTACTCTCGAAAACCCCCCCTTCGGGGGTGGAACATGGGCTTTTCTGGAGACATGGTTCTCGGCTACGATCTGCTATGTCGGCAGTCTCCCGAAAGCTGCCACATACCCGATAGAGGACACAATGGGTCAACCCAACCCTGTGTCGACGCGCGGCCGCATTCTCGCCGTAGCGACGACCTTCGCCGTAATCGCTGCTCTTCTCACATCCGTGTCGCCCGCGGTAGCCGATACGGCTCCACCCGTGGCATCAGACCCGTCGACGGTCTCGTCGGACGCCTTGGCCACGCCCCAGATCAACGGGGTCGTCTGGAGCCAAGCGATCGTCGGCAATGTCGCCTACGTGGCGGGCAACTTCACCTCCGCCAGGCCCTACGGCTCGGCCGCTGGCACGAACGAGACGCCACGCTCCTACTTTCTCGCGTACGACGTGACGACCGGCGTGCTGCTGTCGTGGTCGCCGACGCTGAATGGCCAGGTGCGACAGATCGCCGTCTCTCCCGACAAGACGCGTCTCTACGCGGTCGGCGACTTCACCGTGGTCAACGGCGCAACGCGCAACCGCGTCGTCGCCTTCGACCTGCCGAGCGGTGCGATGAGCACGACTTTCCACCCGTCGTCGAACGCCACGACCTACGCGGTTGCCGCCACCAACTCCACCGTCTACCTCGGCGGCAACTTCTCAGCGATGGCAGGGGCCTCGCGGGTGGGGACCGCGTCCGTATCGGCATCCGCCGGCGTAGCCACCGCGTGGAACCCGATCCTCACCACCGGTCGCGCATTCGCCATGCAGGTCTCCCTTGACGGCGCCAAGGTCGTCATCGGCGGTGCATTCGTGGCGATAAACGGGTCGGACAACCCCGGATACGGCCTCGGCATGGTCGATTCGACGACGGGCTCCAACCTCCCGTTCGGAACCAATAGTCTTGTTCGCGACGGCGGCGCTCACGCGGCCATCTTCAGCCTCGCGAGCGATGCCGACAGCATCTATGGCACCGGCTACGTCTTCGGCGCCGGCGGCAACCTCGAAGGCACCTTCCGCTCTGACTGGAACGGCAACCTGCAATGGGTCCAGGACTGCCACGGTGATGAGTACTCGGTCGCAGTCCAAGACCAGACGGTCTACATCGCTGGACATCCGCACTATTGCGGCAACGTCGGCAGCTTCCCGCAGACCGCTCCGAACTGGACCTTTCACCGTGCGCTGGCCTTCTCCAAGCAGGCCACCGGCACGATCACTCATGACCCGAATGGCTACTACGACTTCGCGGGCACCCCGTCGCCAACCCCGCTGAACTGGTTTCCAGACATCAACCTCGGCACATTCACCGGCCAGTTCCAGGGACCATGGAGCATCGCTGCCAGTTCGACCTATGTGATTTATGGCGGAGAGTTCACTGCCGTCAACGGCAAAGCACAACAGGGACTCGTGCGCTTTGCTACCAAGGCAGTCGCCCCGAACCTCGACGGGCCACGCCTCTCGGGCGCCAACCTCATGCCCATCGTGCAATCCGCGGGCTCGACGAGTATGACGGTCAGCTGGCCTGCCGACTGGGATCGTGATAACGAGTCGCTCACTTACCAGGTCTACCGCGATGGCAAAACCGCGACCGCGGCCTACACGACCACCGTCAACTCCAGGTTCTGGAACCTACCGACGATTTCATGGATCGATACCGGCCTCACGCCCGGCTCAACCCACACCTACCGAGTGCGCGCCACCGACGCGTTCGGGAACAGTGCATGGGGCACCACGGTCTCGGGCACGGTCGCGACCGCGACCACACTCAGCCCGTACGCCGCACAGGTGATCAACGAGCAGCCCACAGACTTCTGGCGGCTTGGTGACGCCGCAGGCGCGACCTCCGCCACTGACAGCGTCGGCCGTTACACCGGCACATCTGGCACGGGCGTGACCTACGGCGCGCCGGGCTCCATCATCGGAGACTCCACCACTGCAGCCACGTTCGACGGCACCAGCAACGGCCTCGTCGCATCCAGCGGCCTGGTCTGGGGCAGCAACACGTTCTCTGTCGAATCCTGGATCAACACCACCAGTTCCACCGGCGGCAAAATCGTGGGCTTCGGTAACACCAACACCGGTACGTCGAACAGCTACGACCGCCACGTGTACATGAACCCTCAGGGTAACCTGCTCTTCGGCGTCTACCCGAACAGCGCGCAGGTCGTGCAGTCGGCGAAGACATACAACGACGGCAACTGGCACCATGTTGTCGCCACCCTCAGCGCGTCGGGCATGCAGCTCTATGTCGATGGGGCTCGCGTGGGCTACAACGCCAGCGTCACCACAGCGCAGGGTTACTGGGGATACTGGAGGATCGGCGGTGATAGCTCCTGGTCCGGGGACAACTTCATCAAGGGTTCGATCGACAACACCGCCATCTACCCGGTCGCACTGACCAAGGCGCAGATCCAGAATCACTACACGCTTTCCGGACGAACGGTCAATGTTCCCGTCGCGCCGGCGGATGCGTACGGCGCAGCGGTCTATAACCTCGACCCCACCCTCTACTTCCGCCTCGGCGAGAGCTCAGGATCGGTCGCCAAGGACTCCGGCCAGCAAGGCAACCCCGGCATCTACGACGGTAACGTCACCCTCGGTACCCCCGGCGCCGTGAAGGGAACCACTGACACCAGTGCTCTCTTCATCGACGGCGGGGTCGCGAGCGGCGCAGCCAGCTCGGGCACGACCACGTACTCGACGCAGGTCTGGTTCAACACGACCACCACGAACGGTGGAAAGCTCACCGGCTTCGGATCGTCGCAGACCGGAAACTCGGGCAACTACGACCGCCATGTCTACATGCAAAACGACGGCACGCTTGTCTTCGGCACGTACACCGGTCAGCTGAACACGGTGACCTCACCGCTGTCGTACAACGACGGCAAGTGGCACATGGTGACCGCGACCCAGTCGTCCGCAGGCATGATGCTCTACGTGGACGGCGTGTTGGTCGGCACCAACCCGCAGACTGGTGCGCAGGACTACGTGGGCTACTGGCGTGCAGGCAACGACGTGACGTGGGGGTCGAACAGCAACAACTTCAACGGACAGTTGGATGAGTTCGCGGTCTACCCGGCGGCGCTCGACGCTTCGACAATCTCTGACCTCTACTCACTGGGCAAGCCGCTCGCGGCGAACATTCCGCCGACCGCCGCCTTCACTGCGACGTCGACAGGCATGTCCGTCGCACTGGATGCCAGCGCATCCACCGACATCGACGGCACGATTGCGACTTACGCATGGGACTTCGGAGATGGTAGCGCGCAGGCACCCTCGGCGACCGCAACCAGACCTGCACGCCGACGATGTCGCCCTTGGCATCGAGTTTCTCGGTTGCCAGCACCAGCGATTTGACGGTGGTCGACAACAGCGGTGGCACTGGCACGACAACGCACCTCGCAACCCCGGTGCACGTCAACCAGCCGCCGGTGGCGATCTTCACTGCGACATCGAACAACCTCGCGGCGACGTTCGACGCGACGGGCTCGAGCGACCCCGACGGCACGATCGCGACCTACGCGTGGGACTTCGGTGACGGCTCGACCGGTGTTGGCGCGACCGTGAATCACTCCTACGCAACGGCGAACACCTACACGGTGACGCTCACGTTGACGGACAACTCCGGCGGCACCACAGTGCTCACCCACTCGATCACGGTGCAGGCGGCGAACCAGCTGCCGATTGCGAGCCTCAGCACCACCAACACCGCGGGGTCCCTCACGGTGGGTGTCGACGCGAGCGCATCGAGCGATCCGGATGGCACGATCGCCAGTTATGACATCGACTACGGCGACAGCACGACCCACGGTGCAACCGCGACGAGCACGCACAGCTACGCGGCGGCAGGCACCTACACGATCGGACTGGTGGTCATAGACAACCGCGGTGGAACAGCAACGACTACCAAGGCGATCACGATCACCAAGACCAACGTCCTCCCGGTCGCGTCCTTCACCAACTCAGCCTCGAACCTCGCTCTGGCTGTGGATGCTTCGGCATCGACTGATCCGGACGGTACCATCGCCAGCTACGCCTGGGACTTCGGTGATACCGGAACGGCCACAGGGGTGACGGCATCACACACCTATGCTGCGGCCGGCACTTATACGGTCACTCTGACGGTCACCGACAATCAGTCAGGTGTCACATCGACGACCCGGTCGGTCACGGTCGCTGCGGCACCCGCCAACACGACAATCGCCGAAGATCACTTCGACCGTACCGCGATCTCCAGCTGGGGCAACGCCCTGACCGGCGGCACGTGGACTGTCAACTCAACAGCGAGCTCGAGCGTGGGATCGGGCGTCGGAGTCCAGTCGCACACGGCAGGCGCGACCCGCAAGGCGACTCTCAACTCCACTTCGGTGACTGACGCGGACATCCGCACGGACCTCTCCTTCGACAAGGCGATGACCGGTGGTGGGGCGTTCGCGGGAATCGTGGCCAGGAACGTAGCTACGGACTACTACCAGTCCCGCGTGCGGTTCCTCGCTGACGGAACCATGGCCATCCAGATTCTCCAGGGCGGTTCGACGACACTGGCAAATGCGGTGGTCCCGGGAACGTATACACCGGGAACGATGCTGACCCTTCGCACGCAAATCTTCGGCAACTCGCCGACGACGATCAAGGCGAAGGTCTGGGTTGCCGGAACGACCGAGCCGACAACGTGGGCAGTGACTGCCACCTCTAGTGCGGCCGGCCTCCAACTCGCAGGCTCGGTGGGTCTCGTGAGCTACACGGCGTCTACCATCACGAACGCACCCCTGCTCGCGAAGTACGACAACTTTGTGGCCAGCTCCGGCACGGTCGTGACGCCTCCCCCGGCAAACGTTGCCCCTACGGCCGCATTCACCTTCTCGGTGAACAGCTTGGTTGCAAGCCTGAACGCCAGCACCTCGGTGGATCCGGACGGAACGATCGCCACCTACGCGTGGAATTTCGGAGACAACACAACCGGAACGGGAGTGACGGCAACACACTCTTATACGACGGCCGGCACGTACACGGTGACACTGACGGTGACGGACAACGGCGGGCTCACGGGAACAAAGTCGGACACGGTCGTCGCGACCGCGGTTGTCACTCCTCCGGCCAACCCGAACATCCTTGCCTCTGATGATTTCAATCGGACCGTCACGTCCGGCTGGGGCACCGCGGTGATGGGTGGCGTGTGGACGTCGACGCTGAACGGCAACTACGTGGTCAACAACGGGTCGGGCGCCCTGGTGCTTGCCGCCGGTTCGACCCGACGTGCGCTTCTCAACTCGGTGTCGGTGAGGGATGTCGAACTGCAATCGCAGATCTCGGCAGACAAGCCGCCGCTGGCCGGTATGGTCGTGGCCGGCCTCGTCGGGCGCCAGGTCGGAACAGACTTCTATCTCGGACGAGTCCGGCTTCAGCCCAACGGGGTCGTCGGCCTCCAGATACTGCACGGTTCCACGCTGTTGGCCGACACGACGATCGCCGGGCTGAGTTATACACCCGGTGATCTGCTCAACCTTAAGGTGCGCTTTACCGGAGCGACACCAACGACGATCCAGGCGAAGCTCTGGGCCGCGAATGCGACGGAGCCCGCCACGTGGCAGCTCACCGCGACCGACTCGACCGCAGCCCTCCAGGTCGCCAGCCCGGTCGGCGTGGAGAGCTACATTTCGACTGCGTCGACCAACGCACCGATCACGGTTCGCTACGACAACTTCACTGCGAGCGTTCCCCAGTAACCTAGGGTGATCGAGTCCGGGTCGGATTCCCAATCAGACCCGGACTCTTCTGGTTTTCAGCGCACGTCGTCGCAGGGAAGTGCGAGTGAAACGAAACGCCGTCGGGGCTGTCGGCGCGCAGGGCGCGCAGGCTTTTGGCAGCTTTTTTCTCCAGATCCTGGTCGTGCGGTCGCTTGGGCTCGACGGGCTCGGCACCTTCTCCATCCTGTATGGCGTGATGGTCCTCGTGGCGGGAATCCTGACCGGGTTCGTGGGGGACTCCCTGGTCGTGCTCGAGCGGCGCGAGAGAACCGTGCGCTCAGCGCTTCAGCACTACGCCATCGGACTCTCGCTCATCGCGGGCATCGTCTCGGCGATTGTCATGATCCCGACGGGACTGATCACCCCACACCAGGCTCTGTGGTTCGGCATCGCGGTCGGCCTCTTCGGCCTCGAAGAGCTCATGCGGCGCCTTCTCATGGCGAACGTGTTGTTCTGGCGGGTCGCAGCAATCGACCTTTCCGCATTTCTGGGCTCCCTTGCGGTCGTCGGTATCGGTGTCCTGCGGCATCGGATCGACCTCGATCTGTTCCTCATGGCCATCGCGGTCGGACAGGTCGTCGCGATCCTCCTCGGAATCGTGCTGCTCCCGCGCGCCGAGCGTTTCGTGGTCGGCTTCGTTCGCGGCGATTATCGTCTGGTCGCTGCCTACGGCGTATGGCGATCGGCGCAACAATTTCTCCGACCCGGACTCCTGACTGTCGTGCGTGCGCTCGTCACCGTCTTCGTGGGACTCGCGGCAACAGGCCTGCTTGAAACGGCTCGGGTCTACGTTGCTCCGGCAATGCTCGTCATCTCCGGGCTGACCTCCTTTCTTTTCGTCAGCTATGCGCGCAACAAAGCTGCGGGGGTCACTTCCCAATTACGCCGCGCCGATCGGTCAGTCGGTATCCTGCTCGGGACCACAACCCTCATGAGTGTCGTATTCCTCGTCGCACTGCCGTTCGTCGGACCACTGCTCTTCGGCACCACACCCCAGCTTCTTGCGGTCATCGGCTGGCTCGCATATGCGGCGTCGGTCTCAGCGGTGACACCGTACGGCGCCTTGGCGGCGGTGGGCGGTCGCCAGGCCCTCGTCTTCGCGATCAGGGTGAGCGACACGCTCCTGTCTGCGATCGCTGTGCTTGTGATCCTGGCCCTCGGGGTGCAGCCATCGTTCGCACCGGTTGCGCTCTCTGTCGGCTCGATCGCCGGGGGCCTCGCGATCCGCGCGTTCATCCTCAGGCCGGAAGCGCGACGCGAGCAGGCGATCCGCTAGTCGGCGCCGACTCTGTGGTCGGAGGCGTCCCACCCGAGTAACGCCATTATCGACCCGGGCATGGCTGGCCTGGAGTCCGTGGTCGCGGCGCTCGTGGACGCAGCGGTCAGCCAGGTGCGCTTGCCTGCCGGTGCGTTCGCCAGTTGCGCACCATGCTTTTCCTGGCCGGTCTCGAGACGGAAGGTCGATAAAGGCGTGTACTGCTTTGCGGTGTTGTGGCCCTGCTCCCAGAGCAATTGGGACTCGGGTTCGGATGCCGACGCCCGTTGGTACGCATTGCCGTTCAGAGTCACCCCCAGCTGCTGCGCCGTGAAGTGACCCGAGTAGTCCTGCACGGACACCAGCGCCGAAATGCTCGAGCCGGAGAACACATTGTTCGAGACGACGATGTTGCCCAGGACCCAGGTCATCGCGGGATCGGAAGGATACCGAGGGTTCTGCCCCGGTACCGTCGGGTCGGTTGCTCGGCGAAGGTCCTGCGCAACCCGAAGGTCAATCGCATTGTTCGCCACGGTGTTGTTCCAGATCTGCACATTGTCGGTATCGTTCAACTTGATGCCGTTTCCTCCGTTGTTGACGACGGTGTTGCCTGCGACGACGAATAAGGACGAGATCTCCATGCTCAGGCCGTGCCAGAAGTTGCCATCCATAGTGTTTGAGATGATCTTCCCGTCGTAGACGGACTGGTCGAACCACAGGCCGGGACCGTGGTTATGGCTGAAGGAGCTGTATTCGATCGTCAGGTCCCTGCTGCGCGTGATCTTCATCCCTCCTGCCACGGGCGCCGTGTTGAAGCGCTGCACGTTGTTGCCGGTCACCGACAGTCCCGCGATTGTGAGATTGTCGGCATAATTGGCATTCACCCCGATCATTCCGTTGTCCCTTGAGGTGATGTTGCGCAGCACGGCGTCCGCGGCCCCGAGAAAGAGTCCCGTGGTCGCGTTCTGCTCGATGTCGAGATCCTGCAGAGACGCTTTCGCGGCCTCAATAGTAACGGCACCGAAACCGGGCAACGGGGTCGCGTAACGACGCACTCCGAATCCGCGCAGCACCGTTCCTTCCGCCTGAACGGCGAGCGCCTTGGTCTTATCGCTGGCGCGGACCTCGTGGCCGGTCGGATCGGATCCAAGGTAGAGCCGGTGCTGCGCGTAATCGACCGCGAACGTGTCCGCCTTAACCGCGTTCGCATCTTTCACCTGGACCAATGGCTTGTCGTCGATCCAGACCTGGTCGGGATGCGCCGCAAGGGGGTACTTCGGATTCAAGAAGTTGAAGGAAGGGAGGGTGCTTTCCGGCGCACCAGTGGTGTACGTCGGACTCGAATCGAATTGCGCCATCCACCCTTCGGAGACCCAGATCGATCCGTTCGCGACCCAGGACGACACGAGAGTGCTGCCGTCGAACCACACGGCTTCGTTCGGGTAGGACTCGATCGTCACCGGCGTGCCCTCGGGGACGGTGACATTCTGGTGGTAAGTCCCCGCCCGGAGCACGATGGTCTGGCCCGGGTGTGACTGGGATATCGCGTACTGGACAGTCTGGTACGGCGACGCTTCACTGCCCTTCCTCGAATTGCTCCCGCTCGGCGACACAAAGAGCGAGTCGGCGGGCACCGGGTAGCTGGTCGACCCGACGGTCGGCGCCCCTGGAGCCGGACCGGTCGTGTCGGAGACCGGAACGGCCACGTCCCGGTGGCCGGGCGTGACGGGGATCCGCGACTGGAGGCCCGGAAGCGCGACGAGAGCGACGAGAGCGACGAGGACGATCGCGACCACGGCGACCACCAGCGCCCGGCGAAGCAACCGCCGAGGCCGTGCGTGGCGACCACTCGGCTGGTGTGGCTCACCTATGTGGGTCATCGGTGCACTTCCGGGTATGCGAATGCGGCAGCGATTCGACTCGCGTGTGCCGGGAGCTGTCGGGTCAGCTCCGTCCCTATCTTCCCAGAATCCCCGGTATGGGGGTAACCAGTCCAGAATTCGCAACGTTCTGAATGGTAGCTTCGATGTTTCAGGTTGCTTTGCTCTACCCGACGAGAATAGGACTTGATGGAACAACAGCCTTACCTGCAGATCTTCCTCGAACGCTGGGGTGCCCTCGTCGTTGGTGTCCTCGTGGGTCTCAGTCTCGCGGTCGGTATCAGCGCCTCGATCCCTCCGACCTACGAGGCCACGTCGACCTCGTTCCTCACCGTGCGCTCCACCACCGGGACGCTGCTAGAGCGTTCGCAGTTCGCCCTTGCCCGTATCAGTTCGTATCCTGAGCTAGCTCTCAGTTCCGACGTGCTGTCGAAGACGATCTTCGATCTCGGCCTCAGCCAATCGGTGAAGCAACTCGCGAATTCGGTGAGCGCGACCAACCCGCCGACCACCGTCCTCCTTCAGATCGCGTCGAGCGCAACCGACCCGGAAACGGCCGCCGCGATATCGAATTCGATCGCAGCGAACCTCTCGAACACGGTCTCTGAGTTGGAGAACTCGTCAACGGATAACCGCTACGTCGTCTCCCTCGAACTCCGGGACAGGGCGCAGCCGCCGACATCGTCCTCCGCGCCCCAGCGTGGCATCATCCTGGGCCTGGGAGGCCTCGGCGGACTGGCCCTTGGTCTGATCGCGGCAATCGTCTGGGCTCGTTTCGACACGACGGTCCGAACCGCAAAAGCCGCCCGGCGAATCTCCGGGCTCCCCGTAATCGGCGAACTGACAAAGCCATCGCTGCCCTTCGCGAGATTCCGGACGAGAAACAACGATCGTACGGAGGCCGCCCTCCGCGAGACCCAGTTGACCATTCGGCAGGCGAACGGTAACGAGCTCCCGCGCCTGCTTGCGCTCGTTCCCGCGAGCCGCGCGGCGGCACGAATCCAGACCCGTATTGGACTCGCTCGTTCCCTCGCTATGACGGGTCGCTCGGTGGTTCTGGTCGAAGCAGACTTCGATGGTGGCATCAGTGCTACCAACCCGGAGGCACTTTCAGCGGAAGGGCTCGCCGAGGTGCTCTCTGGCACCCGATCAGTGCGCCGAGTCGTGCTCAAATCCGATGTCGGATCGTTCGACCTGCTCGCTCCTGGACTCCCGGCGAACGCCCCGAAGGAGAATGTTGCCGAGCACAATGTTCTGGGCACCGTCCGGCAGCTCCTCGCGGAGTTCGACCTCACCGTGACACAGCTCACCTCGACAACGCGGCCAGCGACGCTTGAACTCATCGCGCCGTATGCGGACGGCGTCGTCGTACTCGTTTGTCTGGGTCGCACCCGCGCTGCAGATCTCGCCCACATCCTCGCTCGTCTTCGACTTCTGGAGATCCGCCCGCTCGGAATCATCATGACGGGGGTGCCTGTCTTCCGACGCAGCGACCTCGTCTCCGAGTGGCTGCCCGGAGACTTCAACGAGGTGCCGCGCACACCGGCGCGCAAATGGGATGATCTCGCCCTGCCTGCGACCGCCAGCGCTCTGGCACAGCCGGAACGGTCCGCTGCACCCATTCCGGTCGGACCAGCGGCCAAGATACCTGCGGACGAAACAGCGATCGCGGACTCCGTGCGAGTATCACCAGCGCCACCGAAACCACTTCGTCCCTCGACTACACGCAAGCCGCGCACCTCCGCCACGACCCGCTCCGCACCCTCAGCCACATCGAGAACCCGGAATGCAAAGCAAGCGGCGTCGGCCGCCACCACGTCAGTTGTGGCGGCTCCTGAAGCCGCACCGGAGACGTGACGGCCTCGACGGAGACGGTGAATTCCGTCCGGAGAGTGTGGGTGGCGGTATTTGCTGTCATGACGCTCACGGTCGTGAGCGTGGTCCCATGGCGGGTCGGTGACATCTACGCCGGTGGCATCGATCCCGTCGTAATCGGCAAAGCTGTCTTGGGGGTCATCTCCTTCGGCGCCGGACTGCTGCTCATGATCCGCGCACCGGCGCGAGGGTCGATCGGAGTGCGCAGCCTCTGCCTACTCGCGGGAATCGTGCTCGTCTCGCTCGACGGCGCATTCGCGGCCGGTGCCGCGTCGACCGCCGTGGTTCTCACCGTGCGGATCGTGCTCGTTGCCGCGACGATCGCGGTCGTGGTGAGTTCGGCACCGGCGACGACTGTGCTGACCGCCCTGCTTGCGGCGATGTCAGCGGTCGCCATCGTCGCCGCCGTCACCGGCCTCCAGCACGGGCTGAGTGGTGGTCGACTTGCGGGTGGAACCCCGCAGATGGACCCGAACGTTCTCGCTGGCCTCGCTGCCCCGCCTGTGATCGGTCTTGCCGCGGACATCGTGCGGCGGGGCCTGCGTCCATGGAACGTGGGGCTGCTGGTCATCCACATCGCCATAATTTTCGCGACCGGCTCGCGAACCGCTCACGATGGCGCGGGTGGCGCTGCCGGAACGCCCCCCACAGCTCTTAGAGCCGCTCGCGGTGCTTCTCGTGCTCAGGCTCGAGCGTGGCGATTCCGGACCGCGCGATCCGAACTTTCCCGGGATCCGGCGCGCCGCGCGGAAGTAGCGGCGCGAAGTCGAGGACGACCTCGCCGCAGTCGCAGCCTTCGGCGACGCAGTAGATGTCGATGGCGTCGAACACACGCTCGCCGAGACGATAGATGTCCTGTCGCACGCCGACGAGCGCCTCGCCCAGGAACGACTCGGCGGCGCCTTTCCCGTAGATGTTCGCGGTGTCGATGAAGTTGATGCCGGCGTCGATCGCTTGGCCGATCAGGCGCTCGG
>ENA-OFCI01000373-OFCI01000373.1-metagenomes-genome-assembly--contig:-NODE-373-length-27834-cov-4.060477_pt1 | contig 27834 bp, 33 predicted proteins | sample MGYA00153391_OFCI01 | MGnify analysis MGYA00153391
AGTGGTATTGCGATCGCTTCGACGAGTGCCTGCGCCAGATTGTCGATCGATTGCCGCCCCTTCGTCAGCGGCTGCACGACGACGAACTCATCGCCACCGGCACGTGCGATCGTGTCGACGTCGCGCGTGATCCGTTCGAAACGATGGCCGATAATGCGTAGGACTTCGTCGCCACGGAGATGCCCGTAGTGGTCGTTGATCTCTTTGAAGCCGTCGAGATCGTAGAAGTGTACGGCGAACGTTTCGCGATCGCGACGCGCGTGCGCGATCGCTTGCGCGAGTCGGTCGTCGAGAAGTCGGCGGTTCGCAAGCCCCGTGAGCGGATCGAAGAAGGCGAGCGCGTCGAGACGCCTGCGTTGTTCGCCGCGTTCGATCGTCGATGCCGCCAGCGCCCCGATGAGTCGCACGAAATCGCGATCGCTGTCGTTGAAGGGCTCCTCGCGATCGTGTCGTGCCATGAAGCAGACCGCGCCGTAGCGGAGGCCGCCGACGTCGATCGGTGCGCCGATCGACGTGCCGCAGGTGGTCGTCGTGGCATCGCTTCGCAGCGGCGCGAGCGCGGCGACCGCCGCACATTCGGGCACGTCGCCGAGCGGCACATTTGCACCACGGGGATGAGGTGCGTTTCCGCAACACCCGACGAAATGCGCGATGCCGCCCTCGATCCGTGTGAGGTGCGCGCTATCGCATTTCAAGCGAGCGCAGCCGAGTTCGAGCGCGGCGTGAAGCTGCGCTTCGGCTGTTTGCCCCGTCGACGCCGCGACGAGATAGAGCTCGCGCATACGTTCCGATTGCTCGCGCGCATCGCGTTCGAGGCGGCGCTCTTCGCGAACGTCGCGACCGATTGCGTAGGCACCGACGACGTCGCCGTCGACGACGATCGGCACGCCCATGCCGACGATCTCGATCGGCGTCCCATCACGATGTAGGAGTATCGTTCCCCCGACGACGGATTCGCCGCCCAGTGTGCGCCGAAAGAGGAGCGCCGTGGAAAGCCAGCTCTGCGGCGTGATGAGCGCGGTATACGGCTTGCCGACGACGTCACTTGCGGTCAAGCCGCTGAGGGCTTCATAAGCCGCATTGACCGAACGCGTCCGACCGATTGCGTCCACGGCGATCATCGCGTCGGTGTGACGCTCGAAGAACGATTCTAACTCGGCGATCTTGCGCGTGGCAGAACGCTCCGCGTTTTTCTCGAGCGTGACGTCGCGTGCGGTTGCGTAAACGCCGACGATCGTGTCGTCCACAATTGCGGGCGAGAGCGTGGCGGCAAAGTCGATCGCGGAACGACCGTCGCGCGACAGAAGCCGAACGTCGACGTCCGCGCTTTGCCCCGTGCTCGCAAGCGCGAACGCCGCCCGCGCGGCGGGCTCGCGACATGCGGGCGCGAGCGCGGCCGTGGCGCTGCCCAGCGGGTCGTCGGGATCGCACGCCAACAGTGCGAAAGCGACCTCGTTCGTGCGGACGAGCGTTCCGCTGAGGGCGAAGAGCCCCCGCGCTTCACCGGGCACGGCGAAAAGGGCCGGGAATCGCGTCTGGGCTCCGACGAGTTCGCGCAACAATTCCGCGATCCGATGATGGTCCGCGTGAGGGTTGGGTGAATGGGGTCCGGGGGCGGATCGGATCGGTCGTGCTCCGTGCGGGAAGAAGACGACGGTTGGCCGCACTGACCGGAACCGTCTCATACCCGCATCGGCATCGGGTCGACGGTGGAACAGTCTAGAGCGCGACCGCCGTTGGACGCACGCGCACCGGTGGCTTCGGCGGGGCGGCATCGGAGAGTTCGCCGAAGGCGAGATTCGCGATGAGTTCGGCGATGCGGCGCGAGCTACCGCGAGGCGCGACCTCGGCTTGGCAATCGCGCATCGTTTGCATGCGTTCGACGTTGCCGACGATGCTCCGAACGCGACGCACGACATCGGTTCCCGTAAGGGCAACGACGCCGATGCCATTATTTTCCACGTATTTGAGGTTGCCGTACTCTTGGCCCGGGATGAAGTCGTACACGACAACAGGGACTTCGGCGAGGCTCGCTTCGGCGATGGCACCGGGGCCGGCTTTGGTGACGAGCAAATCTGCCGCACGCATCAGTTCGGGGATATTGTCGCAGTAACCGAGGACGGTCATCGGCGTCGGCAGGGTTCGCGCCAGTTCGTCGAGCTTCGTGCGTAGCGCGGCGTTCCGGCCGGTCACCACGACCATATGCAGTGGTAACCTCGACTTCGCGAGCGCGAGCGTGGTCGGTAGGAGTTTGCCGCCGCCTTCACCGCCCGCCATCAGGAGCGCGATCGTCTTGTCGGCCGGGAGGCCGAGCGCGATCCGGCACTGCGCCTTCGTGTTTGAAATGTCTTCGAATTTGGGATGGACGGGATGCCCGAGCTGATAGATCCGGTTCGCCGGGATGCCCTTTTCACGCGCGCGTTGATAAACTTCGCGCGCCGGAACCACGACGGCGTCGACGTCGGGAACGAGCCAGCCTTCGTGAACGCGTCCGAGATCGGTTACGACCGTGATGACGGGAATCTGGAGCATCTTTGCGTCGGCACGGGCGCGAAGCGCCGCATGGTTGAGCAAGGGGTGGACCGAGACGATGACGTCGGGCTTATAGCTTTGAAAAAGTTTGCGCAAGCGCTCGCGATAGAGCGGCTCGAGAAGCCGAATAACGTTGCGGAAGCGACGCCGACCGTTGGTAGCGTGGAAAAGAGCGCCATACACCGGAGGGGCAAAGCGCAGGGCCGCGCTATAGGCCGGACCGAGCTGCGAGAGCGGAAAACTGCAGTGGGCGGCGACATCTTCGATGCGGTATTCGAATGAAAAATGCTCACCGTGCGGGCCGGTGTCGACTTCCGAGAGGCCGGCAACGATGGCATCGGCCGCGCTGCGGTGGCCCCCACCGGTATCCGAAATCAGAAGAAGAACGCGTTTGGTCATTTACCCTCAGTTAGCTCGATCGTTCGCTACGCACGCTGCGCGGTGCGCATGACACGTATTGCTCGTATGCGTTGCAGACGTCGCATTGCGTTGCGTCGACGACGTTGCATCGAGCGCACGGAAGCCAGCATGGCGCGTGCGGGCGCGTCGTAGAAACGGAAGATATCGCCGAATTCGATGTCGGGATTGCGATGGTGCCCGTCATGATCTTCCGGTAAAACGATCTGGAGCGCACGGCAGATGCGCACGACGGGCGCAGGGGTCTTCCAGCCGAGATCGTTTGTATGGCGCCACCAGACGTGGAGTTGACCGAGCAACAGTGCGGTAACGGCGCCGGCAATCGCGGCAGGCCCGAACCAAAAGAGCGGCGCGGCGACGGCGACGTATGGAACGGCGCCCAAGAGTCCGTCGAGCAAGACCTCAGGATCGCGCGAGAGGACCGCATGATCCCAGTACGAGCGGCTCCGGTCGTGATGCGTCCGCAGATGCAATTTGAACCAAAGATGCTGCGGCAAATGGTAAAGGAAGGTCGATGCGAGATCGCCCACGATCAACACGACCGCAAGCGCAACTAAGTACATGAAAACGCCGCCGCCCATATGCTACTTCCCGAATCCCATCCATTGCGAGGTAAATACGTCTTTTTGCTTCACTTTTGCTTTGACCGCGCGAAGGTCCCTGCCCGCACTGGCTGCTCTCGGGCTCGGCCTGCTCGTGGGGTGCGTTTCGGGATCGCCGCCGACCGCGGATGATGCCGAGCGTCGAACGAACGTGCCCCCTCGCTTGGATCTCCTCGAAGAACGGGTCCGAAGCTGGCGGATTCCTCCACGCGCTTCGGAACTCCGCGGACTTCGCTTGCTCTACGATACCCCGGTTCCCGGCGGTCCAACACTCGCAATCGTGCGATCGGCGACGCGGGCGAATCATCGGCTCGACCCCTTCGATGCGCTCGTTTTCGTCACGCATGCCGTCGGGCTCGCGCGCCGCCATCATCTCTCGCCCGAGTTTTTCTGTGCGACGCTCCTCCAGGAGTCGGGCTTCAATCCCGACGCTCTCTCGGTCGCGGGCGCGATCGGCATCGCCCAGTTTACCCTCGAGACGGCGGACGGCGCGGGTGTCGATCCCTTCAACTGGGCCGATGCGATGCGAGGCTCGGCCGATCTTTTGGGTGGTTACGTCAACGCCTACGATCGCGTCTATCCCGACCCGTACGCAGCCGCGCTTGCGGCCTACAATGCGGGCCCGAGTGCGGTCGCCCGTTACCACGGCGTGCCGCCCTATGCCGAAACGCGCGATTATATTGCCGACATCTACGATCGCTGGTCGCGGATCGACCGCGACGCGACGGGGTTGCGGCGGCAGCGTCGGAAAAGAGCGCACGCGTGAACGTCGCATCCCAGGCCTCCGATCCCCACGCCTATCTCGAAGACGGCAACGATCCCCGCACCATCGCTTGGACCGCAGCGCAAAACGCGCGAACGCGTGCTGCGCTCGATGCGGTGCCGGGGCGGGCCGCGCTCGTCGCGCGACTCGACGAATTGCTTCGAACCGATGTCGAGAGCGTTCCCGTCGTCCGCGGTACGCGCGCATTTTCGAGCGTGCGTCGCGGCGATGCGAACCAAGCCTCGCTCGTCGTCCGCGAGGGTGGCCACGAGCGGACGCTCGTCGATCCCGCCGTCATCGACGCTGCGGGCCTCACGACGATCGATTGGTGGTATCCGAGCCGCACGGGTAATCTCGTCGCCTTCGGCCTCTCGCAAAATGGCGACGAACGCAGCACCCTTCACATCGTCGACGTCACGACGGGTGCGCGACTCGCGGACACGATCCCCGATACGCGTTATGCAAGCGTCGCGTGGAGTGCGGACGATACGGAATTCGCCTATACGCGTTATCCGCCAGGCGGTCAGTACGACGCGCGCGTCTATCGACACGTGCTCGGGACGAGCGTCGCGAGCGATCGCGAGATCTTCGGTGCGGATCGCAAGCCCGAAGATATGCTCGACGTACAACGCTCGCCCGGCGGGCGCTATCTCGTCGTCACCGCGCGCGAAGGCTGGAGTCGCAGCGACGTCTATGTTGCCGATACGACCGTCGCGCCGCTGCGCTTCGAGGCGCTCGTCGAAGGGTGCGCGGCGCTCTACAACGTCGATGTCGAAGATGAGATGCTGTACGTCCATACCAATGAGGACGCGCCACGCTTTCGCGTTTTCACCGTCGATCCGGCCTCGCTCGCGCGCGCGACGTGGCGCGAGATCGTGCCGCAACGCGACGGAACGCTCGAATCGCTTGCCGTCTCGGGCGAAACGCTCGCGTTGCACTATCTCGAGAACGCGCGCTCCGTCTTGCGCGTTCGATACTCCGACGGAAACGTGGTCGAGGTTCCCGAGACGGGCGGGCGTAGCGTCCTTGCGATGACGATCGATTGTGCGGCGGGCGAAGCCTACGTGCAGGTTGCAGGCTACGTCGAGGCACCGGAAATTCTGCGGATCGGTCTGAACGCGCGGCCGCCGAGCGTGGCGTCGTGGCAGCGTATCGCAACGCCGTTCGATGCCACCGCGTATCGCGTCGAACAACGGTGGTACGTCTCCAAAGACGGCACGCGCGTCCCGCTCTCGATCGTCGCGCGACGCGACGTTGCATTCGACGGCAGCGCGCCCGCGGTGCTCTACGGGTACGGCGGGTTCAGTATCTCGCTCGTACCCGCGTACGCGGCGAGTCTGGTACCGTGGCTCGATGCAGGCGGGATCTACGTCGTTGCAAATCTGCGCGGCGGCGGCGAGTTCGGAGAAACGTGGCATCGCGATGGGATGCGGGAACGCAAACAGAACACGTTCGACGACTTCATCGCGGCCGCCGAATTTCTCGGGAGCAGCGGCATCGCCGATCCGGCGCGAATCGCGGTGATGGGCGGCAGCAACGGCGGTCTCCTCGTCTCCGCATTCGCGACGCAGCGACCCGATCTCGCACGCGCCGTCGTCTGTCTCGTGCCTCTAACGGATATGTTGCGCTTCCACAAATTTCTCATCGCGCGGTTGTGGATCGCCGAGTACGGCGATCCGGGCGTTGCGACCGATGCGGCGATCTTGCGCGCGTATTCGCCGTATCACAACGTGCGCGACGGGGTCGCGTATCCCGCGATGCTCGTCGCGACGGCAGAATCCGATAGTCGCGTCGATCCGATGCACGCACGGAAATTCGGCGCACGCGTTGCGGAGGCGACGTCGGCCGAGGCGCCGGTCTACGTGTACGTGGAAGCGAACGCCGGCCACGGGATCGGCAAGCCACGCCACAAAGTCGTGGCCGAACTTGCCGATCGGTGGTCGTTTCTCGCGACGCAACTCGGCGTCGCGCTCGAAGCGTAGCTGCTAGATCTTCGTCGTGAGAAAGTCTCGCACGCGCTTCCACGCGTCGCCGACTTCGTATTCGTTAAGCGCGGCCGAACTTTCGCGGAAAAACGCGTGCCCGACGCTAGGATACGTCACGACCTCGTGCGCCTTCCCGTGATCGGTGAGCGCCTTATCGATCCGGGCGACGGCGTCGGCGGGAATGTAGTCGTCTTTGCCGCCGAAGAGGAGCAACATCGGCACCCGGATGTCGGCCGTGTCGGCGAGGCCCTCGGGTTCGCCGTTCGGGAAGCCGCCGGCGATCGAGCCACCGTAGAACGATATCGCACCGGCGAGGCCGGGGAGGGTCGCCGTGACGTACGCCGCGGAGCCGCCGAAGCAGAAGCCGCACGTGACGATTTTGCGTGCGTCCACGAAGGGCTGTTCGCTCAAGTATGCGATTGCGGCCGAGACGTCGGCACGCATCGTCGCGCGCGAGACTTGGCCCGCGGCGGCGAAGCCTTTTTGCAGACCTTCGTTCGTATAGGGTTCGTTGAGCGTCGGATGCGTGCGATGATAATAGTTGATGGCGAGGGCGACATAGCCCGCGCTCGCGAAAAGTTCGGCAATTCGCCGCACCTCGGCGTTGACGCCGAAAATCTCTTGCAGCACGATGACGGCGCCGCGCGGCTCGTCGCCATCGGGGCGTGCGAGAAAGCTCGGCATCTCACTTCCGTCGACGGGTAACGAGAGCTCGTGAGTATGCAAACGGTCCTCCAAGCGGGAAACAGAAGCGAGTGATCATGCCGGAACGCGACCCTCTCACACAAATCAACGATCGATTTCATCTCTATCGCGCGCCGGAGCGAGCGCGAACGGCATCCTTCGCCGATGACGTGCGCTCCGGGCTTACGGCGGCTCGCAAAGTTCTCCCGCCAAAATATTTTTACGACGAACTCGGCTCCGCGCTCTTCGAAGCGATCTGCGTGTTGCCGGAATACTACCTCACGCGCGTCGAGATGCAGATCCTCGAACGCGACGCACCGGAGATGATCGCGGCGCTCGACGGACCGATCGAACTCGTCGAATTCGGGAGCGGTAGCGCGCGCAAGACGCGCACGCTCATTGCAGCCGCACTCCACGCGCAAGCGCGACTCGACTATCACCCGATCGATATTTCGCCCGCCGCACTCGTCGATTCGACCGCATCGCTCGTTGCGGAATACGACCGCTTACACGTTAGCGCGTATGCGAGCGACTATTTCGACGTCCTCGAATCCGCGCAGTTGCGCACGTCGCAGCGCGTGCTCGCACTTTTTCTCGGGTCGAATATCGGCAACTACGCTCCGAGCGAAGCACGCGAACTCTTGCGCGCGATGTCTGCGGCGTTCAAGCCGGGCGACGCGCTCTTACTCGGCGCGGATCTCAAGAAGGATGCAGCCGAACTCGAACGCGCCTACAACGACCCGACCGGCGTGACGTCATCGTTCAATAAAAACGTGCTCGCGCGCATCAATCGCGAACTCGGCGGACATTTCGATCTCGATGCGTTCGCACACGTGTCGCGATACGACGCGGCGCGCGGGAGCGTCGATTCGTATCTCGTCGCGCAGAGGGGTTGTTCGGTTCGCATCGATGCGCTCGATGTTACCGTCCGCTTCGCACCGGCGGAAACGATCCATACCGAATCGTCGCATAAATTCGACGCAGCCGATATCACCGCACTCGCTCGTGAAAGCGGCTTCCGCGTCGCGCGCGTTTGGACCGACGACGCGCAGCGGTTCGCGGTGTCGCTCTTCGTCATCGCGTGAGGCCGCGCATCGGTCTGACCTCGACGCGTGCGTATGGCGCCGACGGTTCTCCCCATAAAGGCATCGTTGCCTACGTTCGGGCGATCGAAAAATATGGTGGTGAAGCGATCTTGCTCGAGAACGATGTCGCCGACCTCGATCGTGCGATCGCCCATGTCGATGGCGTCGTCCTTACCGGCGGCGTCGACGTCGATCCGGTACGTTATGGCGGGAATCCCGAACATTCGCGAAGCGAACGCGACGGATATAACTCCGCACGCGATGAATTCGAGATCGCGCTCGCACGTCGCGTGCGCGATCGCGGCGTCCCTACGCTCGGCATCTGTCGCGGGCTTCAGATCGCGAACGTCGCCTTCGGCGGAACGTTGATCGAAGATCTCGTCGACGAACTCGGGGAGGCTTCTCCGATCGATCACCGACAGACCAATGCTGCCGGTATCGAGCGCTCGGATTACGCGCCGGGGCATGAGGTTGAGGTAGCATCGCGGAGCGCGCTCGCTCGACTCGTCCGAGCGGAGCGATTTGAGACCAATTCGATGCACCACCAGGCGGTCCGCGACATCGGCGATGGGCTCGTCGTCGTCGGTCGGACGAGCGATGGCGTGATCGAAGCGGTCGATGCGGTCTTCGCGCATCCGTTTTTTTATGCGGTGCAGTGGCACCCAGAAGAGCTCGACGACGCTATTTCGGGCGCGCTTTTCCATGGACTGATAGATGCCGCGTCGGCGTCACGACTGCGCTGAGGGGCCGCGAACGGTCGCACGTTTCATCTACGAGTCTTGTTCGGTCGGGCGGATCAACAATTCGTTGATCGCCACGTGGCGCGGGCGGGTGACGATGTAAGCGATGCCGTTGGCGATATCGTCGGCTTGGAGACTCTCGATCGAACCGAAACGCTCGGCGACCATCGCGCGCACCGCCGCGTCGTTGTGGTCGAGGAGCTCCGTGGCAACGAGCCCAGGCTCCACGAGCGCGACGCGCACGTGTGATTTGGTGATTTCGAGTCGGAGCGATTCCGAGAAGGCGCCGACGGCAAACTTCGTCGCCGAATAGACGCCCGAGCCGCTGCGCGAAACGCGTCCTGCAACCGAGCTCACGTTGACGATATCGGCGACGTGGCGCGGCCCTTGCTCCGCTGCCGCTTTGAGGTGCGGGAGTGCGGCGTGCGTCACGTGCATGAGCGCGCCGACGTTGAGATCGAGCATGCGCTTCCACTGGGTGAGGTCGGCGTTCGAGATCGCGCCCAAAAGCATCACGCCCGCATTGTTGACGAGCGTATCGAGTCGCCCGTATTCGGCGACCGTGCGTGCTATCGCATCGCGCGCCTGTGCGTCATCGGTGATATCGGCCTCGATGACGAGCGCGGACCCGTAGGTGCCGCGAATCGCCGTCGCAAGCGCTTCGAGCCGATCGCGACGGCGCGCGACGACGGCGACATGCGCGCCGTGGGCGGCGAAGGCGCGTGCCGTCGCCTCGCCGATGCCCGAACTCGCCCCCGTTACCAGGACGACGGTTCCGGTGAGATCGTTCGTTGTGCTCATGGCGACGAGTGTACCCGATTTATCGCGCGCGATTCGTCGTGATGCGCTCGATGCGCCTTAGCAGCGCGTCCACACCGATCGCGAGTGCGGCTGCCGCGCAACTGGCCGTGATGATGCGCGTCGGATCGTCGTTGTCGAGGCCCGCGAACAGCATCGCGCCGAGGCCGCCGGCATCGATCTTCCCCGCGAGCGTCGCGATCGAGATCGTCGCGACGGCGGCGAGGCGCATGCCGCCGATCACGAGCGGGAGCGCTTGCGGCACGTCGATCTTGAAAAAAATCTGTGCTTCGGTCATGCCGAGGCCGCGCGCCGCTTCGCGCATCGGTGCGGGCACGGCTTGGAGTCCGGCGACGATATTGCGCACGAGGATCATCTGGGCGTAGCCGACGAGCGCGATCTCGGTCGTCACGAGGCCGAGTCCGAAGACGGGAATGAGCAGTGCGAAGACGGCGAGGCTCGGGAGCGTGTAGACGACGCCGAGCGCGCCGAGGAGCGGTCCGCGCACGCGATCGTTGCGCGCGGCGAGCACGCCGAGCGGCAGAGCGAGCGCGAAGGCAATCGTGAGCGCGATCCCGACGATGAAAAGATGTTCTCCCAGGCGCGCGCCAAGTGCGCTGGCGCTCGCGATCACGCAACGCTCGCGTGCGAACGATCGTCGTTCGCCGATGCCGCGAGCGCGGCCCGAACGGAAGCGAAGTCGACGAACGCGCCAACGCGATCGGAGACACTGAGGCGCGTCGCGCCCGCGAGTAAGAGCGCGAGTGCCGCGCGCAGCGTCGCGTCGGCGGCGATCGTTCCATCAGCGCGATCGCCCTGTTTGCCGAACGTCAACGCATCGCGGGCGTACAGTAAACTCAACCGGCGTACGGTGTCGCGCGTATCGAGCAACGCTTCGACATACGGCGTCGCGGGTCGGGCGAGGACGTGCAGCGGCGTATCGGCTTGCACGATCTTCCCTGAGTTCATGACGACGATGCGATCGGCAATGCGCAGCGCTTCGTCGACGTCGTGTGTGACGAAGAAGATCGTCGTCCCAAGCGCGGTGTGGATGCGTTTGGTCTCGTCTTGCAAGGCCGTGCGCACGAGCGCATCGACGGCACCGAAGGGTTCGTCCATGAGCAAGACACGCGGTTCTGCCGCGAGCGCCCGCGCGACACCGATGCGCTGGGCTTCACCGCCGGAGAGTTCGCGCGGCAGACGCGCGCGATACCGCGCGGGATCGAGCGCGACGAGTGCGAGCAATTCGTCGACGCGCGCGTCGATGCGCGCGCGATCCCATCCCAAAAGCTCCGGTACGACGCCGATATTCTTGGCAACGCTCATGTGCGGAAAGAGGCCCACCGCTTGAATCACGTATCCGATGCCGCGGCGAAGCGCTTCGGGCGAAGTCGTGCGGACGTTCGTTCCATCGACCAGAATCTCGCCCGCATCGGGAGCGACGAGTCGGTTGATCGTGCGTAGAAGCGTGCTCTTGCCGCAACCCGAAGGCCCGAGGAAGACGACGAATTCGCCCGCAGCGACTTCGAGCGAAACGTCGTCGACGGCGCGGTGGTCGGCGCCGGCATACGTGACGACGACGTTGCGGATCGAGACGCTCGCACCGCGCGTCGCATCGTCGCTCGGAGGCGTGCCCGGCACTACGCGAAGCCGTGCGTCTTGAGAAATTCCGCCGCGACGTCTTTAGGCTCTTTCCGAGCACCGTCGACCTGCGCGTTGAGGCCGCGCATGATCGAGTCGGTGAGCAGAGGCGCGAGCTTGTTGAGGTGCGTCGCGATGGCGGGGTAGGTCGCGAGCAATTCGTTGCGCACGACGGGCGCGACTTGGTAGCTCGGCCAGAAGTGTTTGTCGTCTTCGAAGACGACGAGTTTGTCGACTTCGATCTGGCCGTCGGTTCCAAACGCGACGACCACGTCGACGTTGCCCGACGCGAGCGCCTTGTATTTGAGACCGATGGTAAAGATCTTGATATCTTTGAAGGCAAATCCGCCGTAGGCTTTACGCAGGCCCGGCAGCGCGTCTGCGCGTTTGACGAATTCGGGAATCGCGCCGAGCCGCAATTGCGGCGCAGCTTTACTGAGATCGCTCAGCGTTTTGATGCCGTACTTCCTCGAGATCGCCTGCGTCGTGGCGAGGGCTTGCGTGTCGTTGAACGGCGCCGCATCGAGCCACGTGAGCTTGTAGTGTGAATCGTAGTAGGCTTTGACGGTCTCGTAATTCGCCGCGGCGTCTTTGCTCGGCGTCACTTTGAGTTGCGTGAGCAGAGCGGTGCCCGTGTACTCGGGATACAGATCGATATCGCCGCGTTGCAACGCCGCCATCGCCACTTGCGTGCCTCCGAGATTGAGTTTGCGCGTGACGGTGAAGCCGTTCTGCTCCAAAATCAGCGCGTACATTTCGGCGAGGATCAACTCCTCGGTGAAATCTTTGGAGCCGACGGCGATAGGGTGTTTTCCGTCGGCACCGCCGCCGCATGCGGCGAGCGAAGCCGTTGCTCCGATGAGGGCGAGGGCGCGGGCGCGCGTGATCGTCATGGGCGCGGCTTCCGCACGTTCGCCCTCGCGCCTTGCACGATGCGACGTTCGACGAGTGCGAGCACGCCGCCGATGGCGAGCGCGAGCGCACCGACGGCCGCGGCGCCCTCGACCAAGAGGCCCGTATCGTTGAGCGCGATGCCGCTGAGGATATACTCACCCAGCCCGCCGCCGCCGATGAACGCGGCGAGCGTCGCGCTCGCGACGACCTCGACCGAGGCCGTCCGGATACCGGCGAATACGATCGGAAGCGCCAGCGGCCACTCGACGCGCGCGCGAACTTGGGCTTCGTCCATGCCGAGTCCGCGTGCGGCTTCACGCACCGTCTCCGGTACCGAACGCAGGCCGAGATCGGTGTTGATCGCGATCGGGGGAATCGCCAAGAGCGAGAGGGCGATGACGGCCGGGGTGAAGCCGACACCCACGAGCGGCAACATCAGCGCGAGTACCGCGAGGCTCGGCACGACGCGGCCGATGCCAATCGCTCCAAGCGTGACGGCTCGCAGACGGGGCGTTCGCGCGGCGAAAGCACCGAGCGGCAACCCGATCGCAAGCGCGGTTGCGAGCGCGACGATGGCGAGGGCGACGTGATCGCGAAGGTGGATGAAGAAATCGAGCATCGGCCTCGCCTGGATTTGCGCCGTGGGCGCCGAATCCGCTAGCAAATGATCCTCCCATCGCAGGCTCATGCGAGCGCAAACGCGTCCGAAGGGGTTGCCCCACCCATCTCCCTCGACGACCCGTCGCTGTTCTACAGCCGCGAGCTGTCGTGGCTCGAATTTAACGATCGCGTGCTCGAAGAAGCCTTCGACGAGCGCAACCCCCTGCTCGAACGCCTCAAGTTCATGGCAATCTTCTCGACCAATCTCGACGAATATTTCATGATCCGCGTCGCCGCACTCAAACAACAAATCGAAGCCGAGATCGTCAAGCGCTCGAACGACGGACGCCTTCCCTCAGAGCAGGTCACCGCGATCTCCGAACGCTTGCGCCCGTCGCTCGCCCGCTTCTCGAAACTGCTGACGGGGACGCTCCTTCCTGCCCTCGAGTGCAAGGGCATCGCGATCCGTCGATACGTCGATCTCGACGACGCGCGACGCGCGGATTGTCGGCGCTTTTTCGCCGATCGCGTTTTCCCCGTGCTCACGCCGCTCGCCGTCGATCGCGGCCATCCGTTCCCGTATATCTCTAATCTCTCGCTCTCGCTCGGCGTCGAGATGTACGAGCAGACGGATGAAGGGCTCGTCATGCGCTTCGCGCGCGTGAAAGTGCCGCAGAGTCTTCCACGCCTCGTGCCCGTCGCTGCGGGTGAGGGCGAGACGCACTTCGTGACGCTCGAAGACGTGATCGCGCACAATCTCGACGCGCTCTTTCCTGGGCTCGACATTCGGGCGTCGTACGGCTTCCGCGTCACGCGCGACGCCGACCTCGATCTGCAGGAAGACGAAGCCGACGATCTCTTGCGTGCGATCGAATCCGAGTTACGCAAGCGCCGTTTCGGCGAGCCCGTCCGGCTCGAAGTCGAAGCGGCGATGCCCGACTATTTGCGCGAGATGTTACTCGAAGCGCTCGCCCTCGAACCGGTCGATCTCTACGAAATCGATGCGATGCTCGGTGCGAACGATCTCTTCGCGCTCGTCGCTCTCGACCGACCCGATCTTCACGAAGCGCCGTTCGCACCCGCGATTCCACGACGTTTGCTCGGCGAGACCGATATCTTCGCAGCGATACGCGAGGGCGATCTCTTGCTGCACCATCCCTACGATTCGTTCGATCCGGTCGTGCAATTCCTCAAGCAGGCCGCATCCGATCCGCACGTACTCGCGATCAAGCAGACCCTCTATCGCACCTCGGGAAATTCGCCGATCGTCGGTGCGCTCGTGGAAGCGGTCGAGAACGGAAAACAAGTCGCGACGCTCATCGAACTCAAAGCGCGTTTCGATGAAGAAAATAACATACAATGGGCGCGTAATTTAGAGCGCGTCGGCGCGCACGTCGTCTACGGCTTGCCCGGTCTCAAAGTGCACGCGAAGGTGATCTTGGTCGTGCGCGACGAGCCCGAAGGCATCCGACGATACATGCATTTCGGCACGGGCAATTACAATGATAAAACGGCGAAGGTCTACACCGATCTCTCGCTCTTCACGTGTCGCTCCGAACTTGGCGAAGACGTCACGCATCTTTTTAATCGCCTGACCGGTTTTTCAAAAACGACGAAATACGATCGGCTGCTCGTCGCTCCGACCACGCTGCGGAACGGCTTTTTCAATCTCATCGAACGCGAGACGGAAAACGCCCGCGCGGGCAAACCATCCGGCATCGTCGCGAAGCTCAATGCGATCAGCGATCGGAGGATCGTTCAGGCGCTCTATCGCGCGTCGCAGGCGGGCGTCCCGATCGATCTCATCGTACGCGGGATGTGCGAGTTGCGGCCGGGCGTCCCGGGTGTGAGCGATACGATTCGCGTGCGCAGCATCGTCGGGCGCTTTCTCGAACATTCGCGCATCTTCGCCTTCGTCAACGGTGGCGAGACCGAGGTGTTCATCGGCAGCGCGGATTGGATGGGGCGCAATCTCGATCGCCGTATCGAGACGATGATTCCCGTGCTCGATCCGGCGATCCGCGACACGATCGTGCGCGATGTTCTCGACATCCTCCAGCGCGATAACTGCAAGACGCGCTGGCTCACCGCCGCCGGGACGTACCTGCGACGTTTACCGGAGCTCGGCGAACCGGCATTCAACGCCCAAGAGGCGATGCTCGAGGCCGTGCGCTCACGTTAGCGACTTCGGATCGATACGGATGAGCGTCTGCTGCATGAGCGCGCATGGAATACGTTCGCCGTCGCGATCGACGCAGACGTCGACCGTGCAGATCGTGAGCGTGCGGCCGCTGCGGACCACGCTCGCTTCGGCGACGAGCGTGCCGCCGTGCGCGGGCGCGATGAGGTTGACTTTGAACTCGACGGTGAGCACGTCGGAGAGTGCGGGAAAGAGCGTTAGTGCCGCGTAGCCGCCGGCGGAATCGGCGATCGCGCTCGTGATACCGGCGTGAAAGTAGCCGTGCTGTTGGGCGAGGTCGTCGCGAAACGGGAGCTCGATCGTGCAGGTGCCCGGTTGCAATTCGGCGATCTTCGCGCCGAGCAATCGCATCGCGCCTTGCTTCGCGAAACTCGCGCGAATGCGCGCTTCCCAGTTGGGATCTTCGGACTTGTATATCGGCTCGATCATGACGCTTCGGTCCGTTCTGCGATGCGCAAAACGATCCCCCACTCCCGTTTCGTGACGGGTGTGATCGAGAGTCGCGAGCCCTTTCGTAAGAGCACCATCGTTTCGGCGAGCGCCGTATGTTCGCGCAGCTCTGCGAGCGTTACGTAACGCGGCAAGTGCCGTTCGAACGAGACGTCGACCATCTCCCAGATCGGGTTATCGTCCGTCGCTTTAGGATCGAAGTACTCGCTCTTGGGATCGCGGGCCGTAAAATCGGGATACGCCGTGCGAGTCACCCGCGCGATTCCGACGATGCCGGGCTCCTTCGTATTGCTGTGATAGAAAAAGCCGAGGTCGCCGACGCGCATCGTTTTCATGTAATTACGCGCCTGATAGTTGCGAACGCCGCTCCATTCCGTGCGCCCTTCGCGTTGGAGACGATCGAAGCCGAACGTATCGGGTTCGCTTTTGAAAAGCCAATAGGCGGGCATGTACGCTCCTACGACGCGAATGTTACGGATCGCTCCTATCCGCGCGTGGTCGGACCGTTTAGTCCCGTACCTTCGAGCACGTCGATGGCGAGCTCCGTTCTCGACGAGCGAAACGGCCGCCCGACCGTGAGTTTTATGGAGAAGAGGGTCGCGAGCGAAGTTCGAGCGGTCGCGGAGTGTCGTTTAGCGACTTTAAGGGTGGTTAAAGCGGCCGTATGGCGTACAATCATCTCACGATGCAACGCGCTTTTATCCAGAAGACGGCCGGCGGGTGGGCCGATGTCGAGCACGAGGGCTACGTGCCCGGGCTCAAGACAAACGTCGTCCGCCACACGCTCGTGGGCGGTCGTAAGGACGAAACCGGAGAAACCGGGCCGTCGAATGAAATGCGGTACTTCGCCCTTCCACCCGGCACGGTGTCGCGTCTCGAGCACTTCGTCATCGTCGGGGAGGGCGTAGGCCATGCGGTCGTCGGCGAAACGGTGCGCGAAGTGCGCCAGCACGACGTCGTGTACGTCGGGCCGCTCGTACCGCATCAATTCGTCAATCGCAGCGAAGAGACGTTCGGGTTCTTCTGCATGGTATCTGCGGCTCGCGATTATTCGCAAGAGCTTTCCCCTGACGAACTCGCACGATTGATGGCCTCGCCTGCAGGTGCCTACGTCGATCCGCACGGCGCGCCGCCGCCGCGCAAACGGCAGCCGACCCCGGTCTAATGTGTGGTCGCCGAGACCTCGGCGCCAGGTGCGAGACGCCAACCGCCATCGAAGGCTTCGAGGGCGACGTGTTGGGCCGCACTCCACGGTAGGCTTCCAGTACCGCTTGGATGTGCACGGACGATCGTCGTCGAGGCGATGGCGCGAAAGCCGCCTTCGGCTCCGACGATCGCTTGGTGCATCGTGGCACTCGATCGCCCGAGCACGACGAGCTTCGAGAAGACGCATAGCGGCTCGTCGTAATAGGCGGCCGCGAGATAGCGCAGCTGGAGTTCGGCCGTGACGTGCTGGAAGGCGAAGCTCGCACGTGGTTCGGGGTCGCGGGCGGCTTCAAAATATTGGAGCCGCGAGAGTTCGAGATACATCGGGTAGACGACGTTGGAAACGTGGCCTTGTCCGTCACATTCGCAATAACGCGGCCGTACGTCGACCGAAAACGAAAACGACGCGAGCCACGCCGCCTCGTTTCCGGGTTCGTACGGCGCGAACATCGGTTAGTGCAGGTTGATGACGGCCGAAGGCTCCGGTCGGCCGGGGAAGGCTTCGGCAAGAATGGTTTTGAGTTCGCCGTTCTCGGCCATCGGCGCGAGGATGTCGGTGTCGCCGTAAAACTTGCCGCCGATGAAAATTTTGGGTAACGTCGGCCAATTCGTCATCTGCGCGAGCGCCTCACGCTTGGGCATATTTTCGAGGACGTCGACGACGGCATACGGATAGCCGAAGTGGTTGAAGAACTGAATCGTCTCGGCCGTGAAGCCGCAGCGCGGCATGTCTTTGGTACCCTTGCCGTACACGAGGATCGTGTTGGCGGCGATTTCGGATTCGATTTCAGATTTGAGCGCGTCTGACATGGCTAGCTTACTCCAGGACTTCGGTGCGGATGGACAATGCATGGATGCGACCGTCGGCACGCGCGGCTGCGAGTGCGCCTTCGACCATACGATGCCGATCCATGAGCGGAACGCCACGGAAGGCGCCCGAGCGTACCAACACGTTAAAGTGGTCCATGGTGCCGGTGAGGTCGACAATTTCGACGTGCGCGTCGGGTAGCGTGACGCGAATGAGGTCGGTCATCGAGTGGTTATCGATCATACTGCGGTCTTGCGTTCGCTGCGTGTAGTCCGGTTCCGGCTTACGCGCTCGGCGGGCCAACGGCGATTTCTCCGCGCGGCGAGCGGATCGCGAGCCAGAGCAGGCGCGCTTCCCGCAATCCCTCGGGCAACGCCGTCGTCGCCCTCCCGAGGGCAGCGCTCGCCCCGGCAGCGAGCACGATCGCGGCGACGCCGAGCAAGATCGACGACGTTCCACGCGCATCGATGGTACCGATTTGCAAGCGGCTCTGCCGTACGAGCGGCCGAAAGACAGAACGGACGAGGGCGACGGCGAGCTTGGCCATGGGTAACGCAAACTTTTCGGGCCCGATGCGAACTGCCCTTGAGGAAGCGCGCGGTCGCGAGCCGTACCACGGTGCATGAGCACCGAAACGTTTACTTGGAACGTCCCGACCGACTTTAACTTCGCGCGCGACGTTATCGATGTGCTCGGTCTCGAAGATCGGCGCGGTCTACTCTTCGTCGCCGCGGACGGCTCGCGTCACGACGTGAGCTTTCCGCAGATCGCGGAGGCGACGCAGCGCTGGGCGGGTTGCTTCGTGGAGCTCGGGCTCGTGAAGGGCGAGCGCATCGTCGTGTTGCTGCCGAAAATTCCGGCGTGGCTTTATGCGATGACGGCACTCTTGCGCATCGGGGCGATCGTCGTGCCCTGTTCGGAACAATTACGCGCGAAAGATCTCGCGTATCGCGCGATCCACAGCGAAGCGACGACGATCGTCGCACACGTCTCGAATGCAGCCGAAGTCGATCTCTTGCGCGCGATGGCGCCGGGCGTGACGCGCTATCTGCTCGTCGGTGGCGAGCGCGACGGCTGGACGACGCTCGATACGCGCGTGACGACCGCCGCTCGGATCGCGGGTAACCCGACGGCGAACGACGATCTCGCGTACATCGTGTACACGAGCGGCACGACGAAGGATCCCAAAGGCGTGGTCCACGTGCACGCATACACGTTCGCGAAACGCATGCAAGCCGCGGTGTGGCTCGACGCGAAGCCGACCGATCTCGTGTGGAGCACCGCCGGCACGGGGTGGGCGAAATCGCTCTGGAACGTCTTGCTCGGTCCGTGGTCGTGTGGGGCTGCAATCGTGCTCGATGAAGGCGGCTTCGATCCTGCGGGGCGCATGGATCTCATCCGCGATCTCGGCGTGACCGTGCTCTGTCAGGCGCCGACGGAATATCGTTTAGAAGCGAAGCTGCCCAATCTCGGTACGTGGAAACTTCCGAAGTTACGGCACGTCGTCTCGGCGGGCGAACCGCTCAATCCCGAAGTGCTCGCGCGTTGGCTCGAGGCGTTCGGACTGACGATTCTCGACGGATACGGTCAGACCGAAAACTCGCTACTCGTAGCGAATCGGCCCGGACTCGACGTACGCCCGGGCTCGATGGGGAAACCGACGCCCGGCCACGATGTCGAGGTCGTCGATGCAGACGGCCGGCCGTGCGCGGTCGGGGTCGTCGGCGATATCGGCGTGCGCGGCACGCCGCCCACGCTCTTTCGCGGCTATTATAAAAACGATGAGGAGACGCGCGCATCGCATCGCGGCGCGTGGTATCTCACGGGCGATCGCGCGACCAAAGACGCCGACGGCTATTTCTGGTTCGTCGGTCGTGCCGACGACGTGATCTCGTCGGGGGCGTATCGGATCGGACCATTCGAAGTCGAGAGCGCGCTGCTCGAGCATCCCGCGGTTCTCGAATCGGCGGTGGTCGGCAGCCCCGATGCCGATCGCGGCAATATCGTCAAGGCGTTCGTGGTTTTACGCGCGGGCCAAGCGCCGAGCGCGTCGCTCGTGCGCGAACTTCAAGATCATTGCAAACGCGTTACGGCGCCGTATAAATATCCGCGCGAGATCGAATTCGTCGACGAATTACCGAAGACGCGGTCAGGGAAAATCCGGCGCGTGGAACTGCGTGCGGCGGAACTCGCGAAAAAAGGCGCGACCACAGCGAGCGGCTCGATCTAAGAAACGATCCTGACATTTTCGGGTAAGGCGAACGCATGAACGGACCGACCGGCATCCCCGATTCGAATGCGCTCACGCAACCCATTCCCGTCGTGCCGGTTCCGCCGCCACCGATGCGACCGACATCGGGCGCGGCTTCGCTTCCCGTCGCGAGCGCGGGGGGAACGCTGCCGTACGTGCATCGTTTCGGAAGCATTCCATTCTATCTTTTCGCACGATTTGCCGCATTCGTGCTCGATATCTTCGGGGTGGCGTTTTTGGTCGCGACGTTCGGCTATCACGCAACCGATGCGGGCTATCTCGTCGTGGCCGGCCACGATCCCAATGGCTACGCGACGATCGTCGCGCTCTCGCTCGGCATCGCGCTCGTCATCGCGTTTTTCAGCGAAGCGATAACGGGAACCACGCTCGGCAAGCTCATCTTCGCCCTGCATACGCGGCGCGGGAACGGATCGCATGCGGGTGCGGTGCGCGTGTTCGTGCGCTATCTCTTACGCCCGATCGATGTGCTCGCGATCGGTCCGCTGCTCGCGCTCGTCACCCCGCGCCACCAACGGCTCGGCGATTTCGCGAGTGCGACCGTCGTCTCGCGCAGTCGCATCGGCCCCTTCGCCTCGGTACTCGGCCTCCTCGTCGTTGCGGGCGCGATCTACGCGCAGATCGTTTTCGGCGGCGGCTTCAGCTCGGCGATCGGCGTGAGTGCGGAGACGGCGGATTATGCGCCCGCCCTCGTTTCGCGAGTCGTTTCAATGTTTGGCGTACCGTCGCTCGCGCCCGCGTCGATCGTCCCGAAGACGCAGGCCACCGACGCACCGGCGAGCACGCCCGCGCCGATCCCGAGTTCGGCGATTCAATAGTCTCTGGCCACGCGACTCGGCGGGCCGTCGAGCACCCGTCGGCGTAACCGAACGCCCATGAATGCCGTACGACTCAACGAACAAGGTGGACCGGAAAAGCTTCGCATCGAGGAGATTGCGCGACCCAAAGCCGGTCCGGGTGAGATCGTCGTCAAGATCGAGCGCGCGGCGTTCAATCGGCGCGATATCTTCATCACGCAGGGTCTCTACCCCGGGATCGTTCTGCCACGGACGCTCGGATCCGACGGGGCTGGAACGGTCGCCGAACTCGGCGAGGGCGTGACGTCGTTTGCGGTCGGTGCGCCGGTGCTCGTCAATCCCGAACTCGGTTGGAAGCGCGGCGAGGCATTCGCCAATCCGAGCGTCATCCTCGGCATGCCGAGCGACGGGACCTTCGCCGAGTACGTCGTCGTGCCGGCTGCAAACGTGTACGCGAAACCCACGGGCTTGAGCATGGATCAAGCCGCCGCAATTCCGCTCGCGGGCCTCACCGCGTACCGCGCCACCTTCACGCGCGGCCGCATCACGAAGGACGACGTCGTCCTCATTCCCGGCGTCGGGAGCGGCGTGCAGACTTTCGTCTTGCTTTACGCCAAACACGTCGGCGCGCGCACCGTCGTCACCTCGGGAAGCGATGCGAAGTTGGCGCGTGCGAAAGAACTCGGTGCCGACGAAATCATCAACTATAAAACCGATGTCGATTGGCACAAAACCGCGCGCAAGATGACGGGCGGTGGCCCGACGCTCACCGTCGATTCCACGGGTGGTGAGACGTTCTCGAAGTGTCTCGATATCGCGCGTCCCGGCGGCCGCGTCGTCGTCTACGGCGGCACGCAGGGCGATACGAAGATCAAGCCCTTTAGCATATTTTGGAAACATCTGGATATCTTGGGAACGTCGATGGGTAGCCCCGAAGATTTCGAATCGATGCTCGCGCTTTTCGATTCGGGACTGCGGCCTGCAATCGATAAGGTCTTCCCGATGACCGAGGTCGTCGCGGCTGCGAATCACGTGCTCGCGGGCGAGCAGTTCGGCAAGGTCGTCCTCGCGATCGCGTAAGCTCATGACACTTTTCACGCGAGCGGCGCGTGTCGTCGCGCGGTACGAGCCGCTCGGCACGTTCGTGCGCCGCGTCGCCTCAAAGCTGCGGCGCGATGACTTACTCGCCGAGGATTTCGTGCCGTACGGTGTGCACGCGTTCGATCGATCGACGTGGGTGATCAAAGTAACGGCGTTCGGCACGCGCGTTTGGTGTTCGCTCGACGAACGCGCGATTAGTCGCCCCATCCTGCTAGGCGCCTACGAACGCGCCGAATCGCTTTTTATCGAGGCGACGGTGAGCGCGGGTGATTACGTCGTCGATGCGGGTGCGAACATCGGCTTTCATGCGGTGCACCTCGCGCGGCTCGTCGGCGAGCGTGGGCACGTCGACGCCTTCGAGCCCCTCGGCTATCTTGCGGACGCCCTAGACGCCAGTCTGGAGGAGAACGGATTCGCAGATCGCGTGACGGTGCGTCGCGCGGCGCTCGATGCGAACGCGGGTTCGCTTTTGCTGCGTCACGCGCCGCGTACGGCAAATTTTGGTGGTGCGCATTTCGCATCGACGAACGCGCTGCCACCCGGACATGCCGACGAGGTCGTCGCGACCGTCGCGCTCGACACGATCGTCGGGACGCAGCGTTGTGCGTTCGTGAAGATCGATGTGGAGGGAGCCGAACCGCGCGTCATGCGCGGCGCGGGCGCCACCCTCGCTACGAGTCGCCCGATCGTCCTCTCCGAATTGCACGACGCGCAGTTACGCGTGGTAAGTGGGTGCTCGGCGAACGACTATCTCGCCCAGATGGCGGCGCGGGGTTATCGCTGTTCGCACCTCACTGACGACGGTACGCGCGGCGCGTCGATCGAGCGATACGATGACGCGCGACCCCTCAACGTCATCTTCGATCCGCGATAACGTGGCGCGCGTCGTGCGGCTTCAACATCGCCGATACGCCTCGATCGCGGCAACCTCGCGGTCGTAGCCGAGCTCCGCGCGCGCGACGGCGAGCGAATTGGGATCGACGATCGCCGAGAGATCGGGATCGAGCATCGCGATCTCCGTCGCCGTAAGCGCGCGATCGAGCGTTCGCGACGTGACGCGTTTCTCGGCTGTTAGGGCGATGAGATATGCGAGCACTTGACGCGCGGCTGCGGGCCAGAGCACGCGTGCGACGTTTGCATAGATCGCGGCCACGAGTTCGGGGATCGTACGCTCGCCTTCGGCGAGTGCCGCGAGAATCTCCGTTTCGCGGCGCTCGCGATGCGCGATGTACTCATCGAGTTTCGCGCGTGGATCGACGATTGGGGCACCGTGACCGCCGTATATCGTTCGCGCGTCGCCGAATTCGTCGCGTAGTCGCGCGAGCGTGCGCTGGTACGCGCGCATATCGCCGTACGGCGGCGCGATGACGATCGTGCCGAAGCCGATCACGACGTCTCCCGTGAAGAGCGCACCTTCGCGGGCGTACGAAAACACGAGATGATCGCGGGCGTGGCCCGGTGCGTCGATGACGTGGAGCGACGCGATCTCGCCGCTCGCATCGGCGATATCGATTCGATCGCCTTCGCCGACGACGCAATCGGTAGGGAACGTCGCGTTCGCGTGGCCGTAGACGGGTGCATTCGTTCTCGCGTGGAGCATCGCGGCGGCCGGCGCGTGATCGGGATGGCCGTGGGTGACGGCGATCGCGGCGATCGTCGCAGCCCGTGCGGCGGCGACGGCAACGAGCGCATCGACGTGTGCGGCGATCGGCGGGCCCGGGTCGATCGCGATCGCCCGCGCGCCCGCGAAGATAAGGTAACTGTTCGTACCCTCGAGCGTAAGCGGCGATGGATTCGGTGCGAGGACGCGCCGGACGCGCGACGCCGAATCTGCGATCGGCGCGCTCACCACGCGACCTCATCGAAAACGAACGTGCCGTCGTCGCGCTCGACGGGGCGTACCGGCGTTACGTTTCGTGCGCGTGCATGCGCGAAGAGCGCATCGAGATCGTCGTAGCCTGCGAGCCGCTCGAGATGTTTGCGTGTGGGGAATCGCAACGTGATTTCACCGCGTTCGCCCGCGGCGAGGGCATCTGCCGGTCGTAGCCATACGCCATCGTGCACCTCGACGGCATCGGCAACGGCGATCTGCCCTTCCGGTGCGCGTGCGAGATAAAAATGTGCGTCGAACCGGATCGGTTCGCTTGCGGGCGTCACCCAATTCGAATAATAGGTGAGCGCCTTGAAATCCGGACGGAGATTCACTCGCTTCAAGACCGCTCCAAAGGGCGTTTCGGTGCCGGCCTCACGGCGCAACGCGTCGATGCGCCCGGGGTCGAGTCGGGCCTGCGATCCCACGGCATCCGTGACGAGTAAGATGCCCGCTTCTTCGAAGAGTTCGCGAATCGCCGCAAAGCGGAGCGTTAGCGCTGCGAGATCGGGGGAATCGGAGGCCGCGAGCGCCGCGCCCGCGTCGTCGCGATCGCTCGGATCGACGGCCCCGCCGGGAAAGACGAACGCGTCGGGCATGAAGCGACTCTTGGCATGTCGTCGCGTCAGATACACGTCGAATCCTTCCGCGTGCGGGCGCACGAGCATTACGGTCGCGGCTAGGCGCGGAACGGGTGTGGGCTCGGATACGTTCTGCAAATATGAACACGCGTTTTGTCGCACTCGGCGCAGCCGTCCTTTCAATCGCTCTCGGTGCCGCGGGCACGGCAAAGGCCGCGCCCCAGCCGCAGCCGACACCAACTCCGGTGAACTTGCCGACGCTGCCACCGGACGCGAAGCTGGATCCGTACGCGAAGATTGGGATCGATATTCTCACGGGAGTCCTGCGGCAGTCGATTACGAACGCGCAGGGGTCGACCTCGGGCCAAGTCTCGTACTTTCGGCGCTTCGATATGCAAGTGCAGACGGGCCGGAACGGGTATCGGACGATCAAGCTCCATCAGGGGACCGTTATCAACCCGCGCGGAGCCACGATTACCGTCGGTCAGCAGGTCGACGTCAGCGGCACGCCGCTCGGCGACGGCACGATCGATGCAAATGTCATCACGATCAAACAGTAAGCGTTTTCTAGCTTTGCGGCATCTAACGGGATGGGTTCAGCGTTAACACAGCGTCCGCGTACCCAATCGCACCACTCTCATAAGGAAAACCGCACTTTTATGATTCGTATTCGTTCGATCGCGGCTCTCGCCGCCGTCGCTTCGATGCTGGCGACAGCGCCAGCGTTTGCAGCCGAAAAAATGACCTCGATGAAGGGCCACTCGACGGCGATGGCCGGCGGCGCACGCTTCGGCGGCTCCGTCTACACGAATAACCCGAAGCTCACGAACACGCTCGCGCTCGTCATCGCCGGCGGTGGGCCCGCGAAATTCAGCACCGTGACCCTCTTCGGCGTCCTCGCCGACGGCAAGGCCGCAGCGGAAAAAGCGAAGCTCATCAAAGAGTTCGGCGCGCCTGCTTTCGGGCAATATGTGAAGACGTTCGACTTCGTCATCGACGACTCGCTCAAGATCGTGACGGCCGCCAAGGTCAAGCTCCCGGCGAAGCCTTCACCCAATCCCAAAGACGGCAAAGCTCTTTCAGCCGCCCTCTACGCCGCCGGCGTCGATCCGAAGGTCGGCTTCAATGTCGAGTACATGCTCGACCATCTCGTGACGCATCCCGTTCACGTCCAAGTCATGAAGGATATCGATAAGAAGTACGGCGTCGCCGCCGACACCGCGTATCACGCCGTCACGCTCGTGATTTTCAAAGACCTCAAGGCCGTCTACGGCCTGTAAGAATCGCGATCGCTCCGGCGATACGATCGGAACGGGAGTCGCTCGCGCGGCTCCTTTTTCGTGCCTGCTCCTACGCGGGTTTTGCGAATGCAACGAACAGGACGAGCGCCCAATTCACGATGTGGCTCGTCCAGCAGTAGATGCACGGCATGCGCGTCACGAAGAGCAAGCTGTACGCGAGATAGACGGAAAAGGCAGCCGCGCCGCATGCCGCCGCGAGGCTCAGCCACCAGATCGCGTTCACGCCCAGGAGCGGGGTCGCTGCGGCGATTGCGAGAGCGGCGTAATAGACGAGGCCGATTGCGGCGTTGGGCGTGCCACCGAAGCTGCGAGCGCGGGGCGTCTCCACGACGCTCGCTTCCGTGAGCTCGCCGCGCGCAGCGCGCAGCGCCTTGCGCGTCATGAAGGCGGAGGCATACAGGCCCACGCCGCAAAGCAAGAGGATCGTGACCCGCAAGAGCATCACGGCGTGACCGTCGCGTTACGCCGCGCCGAAGCGGCGTTGGTTTTTCTAACGTCGTTTTTCCTAGCAGTTTTCGTCATTCGATATAAGACGCAGGTCGAAGCACTCTTGTCTTCGATCGGTCCTTTCGTCGCATACCCTCTCGCGATTTTGCTCTTCACGGTCGTGGCGTCGGCGCCGTTTTCGGTAACCGATGCGCTCGCGATCATGAACGGCGTGCTCTTTGGGCCGCTCTGGGGATCGGTCGTCAACGCGATCGGGCTCGTGTTTGCCGCGATGCTCGGGTACCTCATCGCCCGGCGAACCTCGCACCTCCTCGACCTGCACAACAACATCGATCGACTCCCGCCGTGGATCAAGCGCTACAAGGTTGGGTCGCCCGCGTTCCTCATCACGCTGCGCATCATTCCCGGCCTTGGCGGAACGCTCGCGACGCAGGTCGCGGCGGCCTATAAGATTCCGATGTTCGTCCACGTTTGGACGATGTGCGCGATCGCGATTCCGATCTGCACGTTGCTCGCGATCTTCGGCGATCGCGTTTCGATGTCGGTACACGCTTACTTCAACGGGCATCGGCCGCATATCCATCTCTTTCAATCGCGACCGGCATCGCCCGGAACCGCACCACGCGTGGAGCCAACGTGAACGTCGAAGTCATCGAAGATGCAGCCGCCCTCGCCGCGTTCTGCGACCACATCGCAACGGTCGATCGCGTGGCGCTCGATACCGAATTCCATAACGAGAAATCGTATTCGGCGCGCCTGATGGTCGTACAACTCGTCGCGGGCGAACGCGTCGCGATCGTCGATCCGCTGCGTGTCAAAGATCTCGAGCCGCTCGCGGCCGCTCTCGCGACGAAGACGATCGTCGGGCACGCGTTGCAGAGCGATCTCAAGATATTCGCGGATCGTTTCGATCGTCTACCGGGCGCCGCGTTCGATACGCAGCTCGCAGCCGCGTTCTGCGGCTATGGCATGTCGATATCGCTCGCCGATCTCGTGAGCGATATCGTCGGTATTCGCTTGCGGAAATCGCAGACCGTTAGCGATTGGAGCGCGCGACCGTTCTCCGAACAACAGCTCGAGTATCTCGTCGACGACGTGAAGCATCTCTTCACGCTCCAAGATACGCTCGTCGCGCGCCTCACCAAAGCCAAACGTCTGGCGTGGCTCGACGACGAGGCGCGCGCGCTCGTCGATATCGCGCGGTATCGGCCCGATCCCGAGCGTCTCTATCTGCGCGTGCCCGGTGCCATGCGTATGAATCGACGCGAGCTCGGCATCTTGCGCGAAGTCGCGACGCTCCGCGACACGCTCGCGCGCGAACGCGACGTGCCGCTCAAATACATCATCCCCGACGACGTCATGGCGGGGATCGTGAGTCTGCGCCCGATGGCGCGTGAAGATCTCGCGCAGTTACGCCGACTCGATGCGGGCGCGCGCAAAGCCTTTGGAGATCGTATCGTCGCGGCCGTCGCCGCCGGTGTCGCCGTTGCCATCGATTGCGTCAGAGGATCTGGAGTCACAGGTTTCTCAACTTCGGATTCAGCAAGACGTACAGCACATCGACGACGACCGTGATCGCCAGCATCAGCACGATGCTCAGCGCCGCTAATCCTGATCGGCGCGTGCGCAGTAAACGACTAACGATCATGATGAGGCGCTTTCTTTATCGAGCGTTGGCACTGTTTCGGCTTCTGCATCTAATTCGGCGTTGCGCGCGATACTTGCCATGCTCGCCATATGTTCGGCTTCGCACACTTCTTGCGGCGTCAGCACGGGCAGCCGACGTACCCGCACCTTGCGAATACGCCGCCCGGTGATCGCCTCGACTTTGATCTCCAGGCCGAGCGCCGCCGAGTGTATCGCTTTCATCGGTGGGCAGCTCCACGTCCAGCAGTTCGTTCACATCGTCAAGATGAATGCCCGCGTCGAACACGTATTCATCATCGCTGATTTTGACGTATTCGGCTTCCGTCTCGTGATCGTACTCGTCCTGAATATCGCCCACGATCTCTTCGATCAAGTCCTCGATGGTCACTAACCCCGCCGTGCCGCCGTACTCATCG
>ENA-OFCI01000375-OFCI01000375.1-metagenomes-genome-assembly--contig:-NODE-375-length-27778-cov-5.437795_pt1 | contig 27778 bp, 33 predicted proteins | sample MGYA00153391_OFCI01 | MGnify analysis MGYA00153391
GTAGTCGATCGGGTAAGTACTCTCGAACATAACCTACGATGCCATTTGCGTGAGCTCCTTCTCTACTGCGAGTTAAAATCCGATCGATAGGCTTATTGTTTTTAAGAAAGAACTGTCGGCGATCATATAAAACGGCATGGAAGTGTGGAGAGTTGATAGTTAGATAATTGTTAGTGGGGTATTGTTTGGTCAGCATATATTTTTGACTTTAGGCGGGGCGCAAGCCCCTAATTTTAGGGGTTAGGGTTAGTAGTTGATAGAGTTAGGTTGCGGCGCCCTCGACGATAATGATTGGGCTACCCTCGGCGTCATTAGTTAGTAGCGTACTACCTTTAAATCCCGCACTATTTTTATGTCCACCACCTAAGTACTGTGCTGCTAGATTTCCAACATCAAAGTTGCTGCCTTCTCGGTTGCTGCGTAGACTAATAATGTTGCCGCTGGTAATGCAACAGACAAACTCATCTTCGGGGAACATAGTGGTATAGAGGTAGGAACACACGTCGCTGGTGAGATACTCTTCGGCGGGGTTAAGGCGTACGCCATGGGCGCGGTGGTTGCCAATGTGTACTGGCAAGGCGCGCAGACAGATAGACTTAACTTGATTGTGCTTTTCTTCTAGCAGTTGAGTACCGAGTTTACCAAAGACGGCTTGGAGATGCTCGGCCGACATTGGTTCGAGCATCTCATATAGGGCAAGCGATCGGCCGATCTTACCTGTTGCCGCATGGATCTCATGGGTCATAGGTAGCTTGTGCAACCACAGGTCGCGGTCGCGAACGTACTCTAAGAATGCGGGCATTGGCTTGTCGGGGAAGAAATGCTTCCAAGTTAAGGTCGCGCCGCACTCTTGCATGTCAAACCGCTTGTTAATGCGGGAGTCTAAGTTGTTAAGGTTTTCCCAAGCAGTTTTATGGTGGTCGATTACCGTTACAAGGCAGCCGCGATTGGCTAAAGATTCGAGCATTGGTTTGGGAAAACTAAAGTCGACGATGATTACTTCTTCTTTTGACCTGATACCTGGCAGTAAATCCCCATAGACACAGCCAACGATCCGAGCTTCGGGATAGACTTTACTAGCCACCCATGCTGCTGCCAATCCATCTGGACAAGGTACACCAACTTTAACGTTGTGATAAATGATAATACCAACTTTAACGTTGTGATAATTGATAATTGACATAAGAAGTAATTGGTAGTTAACGTAGGATATGAAGTAGGAATACGACGACTGTGACAAGCAGTGCCGCTATACAAAATGTCAGTGGGGAAGATAAAAATAATTGCGTGCCACTTAAAACAACCGCTGCAATAAGAGACAGTTCATATAGCTCGACTAGGATCATGCAAGGGGTTCTCTTGGCGGGCCGAACTATCGTATAGTCGCCAAGGTATTTGTAAATTACAATTAGTTCTCTTTCTATTAGACTAAACCCATAGCGACCACCTGTCGCTATTCTTGCTCCTTCCCAATGCATAGCTTCTTTAGCCGCTTTAACACTGGGAGTTTGCGGCATGTGTAATCTATAGTCGCCAAGTTCCCATAGCTTAAAGCCGGGATAGTCCACGGCCATTCTTTCTTCGAGGTACATGTCCGCACAACTGTACCCTAGCTGGTGTAGTAGGCGCAGGTCGTCTGAACCGAATAGATAAATCCATTCGTCTTTCTCCACGACTAGATCCTCGTTAGCTGTCTCTTGTGCTGATTCTTCTTCGATCATATTACTTGAATGCCTACGGCATTAATAATTTTGCAACTCGATTAAGCAGCATAAAGTAAACGGGGTCACATTTATGCGCGTAAAGCAAAGCTTTTTTGGTTTTGTGTTTGTGCTCTACCAACTCATAAAAGTTAATCTTGTAGTAGGCCTGCGTTACCATCTGGGTGGCGATCCAAGAGAAGACAACCTCTAGCGGGCGTAAAGACATCTCGGCATGGGTTAACTTAAAAAACTTTGAAGTCATTAAGCCCGTTACAGATCTAGGCACCGAGGTAACTCGCGAATGGCACCATATCCTTACTTGCATGTAGTCTTGGCTCTTACGATAGTTGTTTACTAATGGCGAGTTAAGTATTTGTAGGCTTTCAACCTTTGGATTGTATAACGCTCGATTTGTTTTTAAGCTCTCTAGGATGGTGACTTTGTTTGAGAAGCTTATCTCGCGCCAATCTTGCAACACTTTGATGATGTCATTAACGGTGGATAGCATCGCAAGCTGCTGGAACCTATCGAGGATGTCCCTATAGATGTCGGATTCTTTTCGATTGACTGACATGAGGTAGAGGGCGTGCTCGTATGCGGCTAACCGATCGGGATACCAGTACTTTAGGTACAAAAGCAACCAGTCTTCACTATGCGAGAACGTCTCTGGCTTCCAATCACCAAGCAGATACTGACGGCGGGCTTTAACTATTGCTTTAAATTGTTTTGATTTGATCATGTTGGGTGTGAACTAAGGCATTAGTAGTCGTGCCGCCTGATTGAGCAGCGTGAAGTAGACTGGGTCATAGTTATAGTAGGTTATTAACGACTTTTTAGTTGCGTCTCGGATTGAGGTAAGTTCGGCCGCATCAAGATTACTTCCATGACTTCTTGGAACCATATCACAACCTACCCAAGAGAAGATTATTTCAAGCGATCTCAACTCCATCTCGGCATGAGTTAATTTAAAAAACTTTGGAGTAATTAATGCCCCAATGTGAATCGGCATTGAACTAGTTGGCTTATAACACCAGAGCCTAATACATATATAGGGTGGGCTATTACTCCCTTTGAAGTTGGTGATTAAAGGCGAACTTAGTATTGTCGGTGCATCAATCTCAGGATGATAAGGCGCAGTAACGGACTTGTTTTTATTTCGATCGTTGGCTAAGACGACAATGCTCGTCCCGTAAACTATTTCAGGCCGCTTCTTCATCGCGGCAATTACTAAATCGATCGTACTGAGTAAGGCTAACTGTCTAAATCGATTGACGATATCCCAGTAAATATCAGCCTCTTTTGCCGCGATCGACATTAAGTAAGTCACTCGCTTGTAAGCCTTGACACGCTCTGGATGCTCACCCTCTAAGTAGAAACTTAAATGGTCTACATCTTGTATGCTTGGCCCATAGGGTGAGTGGTTTGACTTCCAGTCGTCAAACATCAACCGCCGCTTGGCTTTAACTATTGCTTTGAATCTTTTTGATTTGATCATTAGCTTGTTAACAAACCGCCCCTCCCCTTGTATGGTTAATAGTAATCGATCGCGGCTCCCCATTTAAAAGTAATAGGAGGGAGGTATAGACCAAGCCAGCTTACAGCAAGCTGTGGTAGAGACTACCCATAGCCAATTTATAGTAAGGGCAAACCCTCAATAGTAACTTTAATGTTGAGAGTACTCTAGTGCGGCTGAGAAGGATGTGAGTTTAAGAACTATAGCTGGTCTAGGTTATAGGCAGCCATGCCGATCTTTAACTAACCCAGATCTGGCACTACATAAATCCAAGGTTATGAAGTTGTATAGGTATCTGGCTGGTATATTGGGGTTGGTGTGGATTTGAGGATGAGGGTGAAAATGCGATTGGCAGCGATTGTTTGTACGTTAGTATCCTTGCTTGGGTTTATGTAGGTTTTAAAGATTTGTTTAGTGTGCTCTATCGATAGATCGACAATTTTATGGATACGACGAATACCAAATAGGGTGCCCATCCACAGAGCGAGGAGATCCAGACAGTGATTGAGTTCTGGGGCTTTTAACCTACGCATGTTGTGGTCTAGATAGAATTGTTTAGATCCGTTTTGTGGCATCCCAGCAGGGTTGGCTGGGTATAAGTGGTGGGTCTTTTTATAACCAGCCCAGCCAACTGGACTACTCTTAGCAAGGTCAGCGGCGAATAGGGTAGCGGAGCAGAGCGAGGCGTATGGGTAAGCGTAGTCAAACGAATGCAAGAACCCAACCCGATCGTCCCCAGACAATTCTCTAACCCGCTCTAGCAGCAGCTTTACGCGAGGTAGGGTAGCAGTTAGAGTTATTTGAACTGCTGCATATCGGAGACATTGTTTGGCTGTGAGGATCTCGCTAGTCTGGTGGTACCTAGAGTTGTAGTCTAACTCAAGGAGATATAGGTTTGATTGCAACTTACTTTGATACTCAGGGGTAACAAGACGGTGGATACTCTCGAAGCCTTCCTTGGAGTTAAACGAGTCGGCGAGCCGCTCGAATGTGTTGAGGTAGTGTATATACTTAGCTGGTGAGATCTGCATGGGGTATAGAGTGTAGACTCTTGTGCTATAATAGAAGTAGCTTAGAAAAGGAAATTGGATTGAAGCGAAGCTTATAGATACCAATCGCGGACATACTCCATGCGGGTCACTGGAAACCATTAGGGTCTATTCGACGAGCATCAAGCTCACAGCCAGTTCTAGCCGCACGACAAAGACAGATAAGCTCTACTGCCTAGCTGCTTTAGTAAGCTCGCCGCCTGTAATAATAGCAGGATCTCGGCGCTAGCCAACGAGTGAAGATGCCGCAGCAACTCAAAGGATGTACGAGAAGTGGCAATTAAATAAATTAAAACCCGCCGATAACACGGTGTTTTGCAGTATGTATACAATTCTTAATATTAAAGCTGATTAAAATTGGTAGCCTTTGTCGGGACGAGGGGAGTAGATTTAAGAATCAAACTAAAGATCCGACAGGTGGCAAAGTATTCTACTGGATTAGTTTGCATTAAGTCCTGACGGATTGAATGGTACCGTCTTGCCAACTCGTAGGCTTCTAAGATGTTAATGCTGTATTGGCGATCGGTACGTCGGATACCAAATAGAACGCGGGCCCACACGGAGATCTCATCCAGTCGCGCTCTCATTTCCTTAGTCTCTTTAAAGCTGTGCCGATAGCTAGCTGGTATGAACCCCGACTGAGGATCCATCCGTGCAACACACACTGCTTTATTCGAGTATGGTCCTTCGTATGAGTGTTTGAATTCCACTCGATCGGTATCAGTTAGTTTACGCAAGCGATATAGGCTCTGGGTTACACGGGGTAGTGTGACACAGAGCGTAGTTAAGAACGCCGTACTATCTACTGCTAGTTTATTTGCTAGATCCTGTGCATAAATTACTTGATGCTTTATTGGTGGTGAGCTTAAATCAAGCAGCAGTAAGTATGCCCGCAGCTTATTTTGATACTCTGCATTAACTAACTCCCCAATTAAGGGAATGCTGTTGTCGTCACTACGTTGATCGGCAATCCGCTCATACGTTTGAAGGTAGTGGAGATACTTGGTTGCAGAGATTAGCATGGGGTGTTGGGTAGAGTCGAGTTGAGTTGAGGATCGAGCTAAAGATCCGTTGAGCAGCGACGTAAGCAACGGGATTGACGCGGGCAAGATCCACGACGGCCCCTTTGTACTGGATCTGTATCTCTTTGGCCTCGTCTATTGATAGGCTCGTGCGTTTATGCTCGCGGTTCTTACCAAAGAGAATACCCATCCACAACGAGACGGGTTCTAAAAGTTCTTCGACTTGTCGAATGTACCAGGCAGAAGTCGCGCTGGGCTTAAACAACTTTTCGTTATGCCGAGGATAAGTTAGACATACACACGGGGCGCTTAAGGGATCATTACTATATTTGAACTTAACCCGATCGGTGCCAGACAGATCTCTAACCTCACTGAGTAATTGGATTACCCTCGGGACAGTTAAGCCAACTGTCGTTAGAAACGCAGCGCTCTCGATCGCTTGTTCTACCGACTCTGCTACTCCCCTAGAGCTGTACTTTGCAGCATACCCTAAATTAAGCAGCAGTAAGTTTCCTCTCAATCTACTTTGGTAACGCTCGTCAACTAAACTCTCAATGCTAGTTGTGTGGTCGCTCTGTTGCCAGTCAACGATCCGCTCGAAGGTATTGAGGTAGTGTAGGTATTTGGTATTAGAGATCAACATGGTAGGTAATATTAAGGTATCGTTACTATACTTGAACTTAGTCCGATTGGTACAGCTTGTTGAAGTAGGTGACGGGATCTTCGTCATCGTCATCGTCATCGTCCTCATCCTTGTTCTCGTTGGCAGGGGACAATGCTGGGTCAAACTTTAACATCGTGAAGTAGAAGATCAAGTCGTACCGACCCATTGCGTCTTGGTTGCTTGAAGTTAAAAAAGTTCCCAGGGTCTTGGGCGTTAGCAAATCCTTGTTGTCTGGATCTAGTCCTAGGACTAGATCAATGCAGTCGCACAAGTACGAGTTGTACCCGTCATAGGTAAACCCTAAGCATTCCTCACCGTACATGTTGCGGCCGGAGTACGACATTGCTTTGCCCGTTAAGTGCTTCTGTAAGTAAGCGCCAATGATTAGGTTAATAGTTGATGTTGTCATAGTCGGTTAATGGTTAATGGTTAGCACCCACCCAGCTTACAACTAATTTGAATTTAGTCCAAAGGATATCCCCGAGTACAATTAGTTGTTCGCTAAACTTAAATTACTAACATGGCAATTACTAGAGATGTCGTCAGTAGTCTTGCTAAAGTCCTAGCCGATGCTTACGCCATGCAAATTAAAACACAATACTTTCATTGGAATGTATCCGGCCCCTTGTTCTATCCACTGCACTTACTCTTCGATCGACAGTACGAACAGTTAGCTGAAGGGATCGATCTCATCGCCGAGCGGATTAAAGCCCTTGGGTTTATCGCACCTGGTAGCTTTAGCAGCTTCGTCAAACGCACCACGGTTATTGAGACTGTTACTCTACCGACCGACAGCAACGGCATGCTTATCGATCTGATTACTGGCTATGCCCAGTTGATTGGCTCGCTCGAAGAGACCGTCGAACTCGCTGAGGAAACTAAAGATGCTGGAACCGAAGATCTCTGCAGCCAGCAAATCTTCCTCTGCCAGAAGTCCGTCTGGATGTTAACCAACTCCACGCAGCAGTAAGCTGGGCACTCCGCATCCTGCGGAGCGTTACGTGCAGCAGTCATTGAGAGTTAGGTACTGGGTTTGGTAGAAGGGTAGACTTTATGATTACACATGAATTGGGCACCCTCGACGTTCCACGCGCTAAGGAGGTTATCTGTGTTACAGTCGATTGCTTTAAGACCTGGGCGATGATGGCTAACACTCCTCAAGGTAAACAAGTTCGCCTTTATTTCTTAGAGTGCGAGCGTCAACTAAAACAAGAACGTGGTGCTGGCACAATCAACAACGAGATTCGGTTGAAAGCTTTACTCGACTTCTCGGCGCAGGTGATTGACAACATCTTTGTTGGCGTACCTTTAAGAGCAGAGTTGCTAGCAGGGCTAAAGTTAAACGCAGCAGAGTCCTTAGTGCCCGAACTAATTCCACACTTAGGCGCAGCGCGTAACGCTTTAATTAATAACACTGCCCAAGACCAAGAGTTAATTAACGTTACTAAGCTCGGCGAGTTGATGGGCCTCTCTGCAGTAGCAACTAACAAGCTACTCGTTCAAGCCGGCCTGCAAATAAAGAACCCTAAGAAGCGATCGAAGAAAGATGCAAGCTACTTACCAACTGGGCGCGGTCTAGATTTTGCAGACTTAACCCTCGCGACGGGCATGGGTAAAGACCAGACAACTTATCAACAGCTGCGCTGGTACCCAAGTGTAGTGGAGGCATTAAGTCCCTAAGCTATAACTTGACTGCTATCAATCGTAATCTTTACTGCGATTGGTAGCATCTAACACGATCGCAATCAATACGATTAGGACGAGGGCAACAAAGAACTTGAGGACAGCTAAGATTTGGTGCATGGGGATAACGCGGATAGGGTTCGAGTTGCAGCAGTGAGTATAGGTTAGGTACTCAGTCAAATTTAAAAGACGCCAGGGCTAGGATAATCTTCCTAGCCCTGGCGTCTTTAATTTAATTAGGGTCGATCCTTAAAATTGTATCGTTACCATAAGCAACGCGACCGATAATTCCCGTGCCGATGTTGAACGCTTCGATCGATTCGATTCGATACCACCGATCGTTAATCTTGGCAAAGGCACCGCGCTTGTCGGTAACAGTACCAAGTTGATCGCCTTGGTTTCTGATGGGCGACCAACCGACTAGGCTGACTTGATTGCCGCGTACGCCAATGGTTGCGTTACCAAGGTCGCCTTGAACTTTAGTAGATCCTAAGGTGACGGACATCACTTCTTTCGATCGAGAGTTCTCAAGTACTGCAGTACCACCAATACCGTTGTTGTCGGTACGATTAATCACGCGGGCCAAGAAGGTATAGTTACCACCATGACGATCGCCGAGATTGTCGGTAAGTGTATGCACCGATCGATCTTGCCACACGGCAATAGATAGTGGGACGAGCAGAAAGAAATAAAGTATTTTCATTAGAAGGGTAGGGGGATAGCAAAGCCACCCCCGAAATCAACATTACTTTTCATCCCGGCTAGCACTGGTGCTGACTTACGAGAGGGGTGCTGGATGCTAGCTACTGGAGTGAAGTAACAATACGTTGCATGCCAGACCTGCCGACCCATCCGATCGACGAACGTGCTGTTGGTGTTCTTGTTAAATCGTTGATGCAGGTTTTTAATTTGGAGCTTAACTACACTGCCAAAGTTTAGTTGGCAGACACCCCATTTATCTTGAGAGTGGGCTCGAGTATTAAACTCCACAGCTAGCATCTTGCACCCAGCCGGTAAACTATAACTACCTGACGCTGCTAGGTCGGCCAAGGTAACGTCACCATCGGGGGTAATAATTTTCCTAACTGAGATGACATGCTCGAACATTTGAAGGGGGCCTTCCCCTCCGGTGTTATCTTCCATCTGAAATAACAAACGCATTGGAATTCGTTCGCAGGTGCTGGTAATTTGTCGATCGACAATATGAGCCCCGACTAACTTCCCCGTACGGACGGTCGTACTAAATGGGTTATGAAAGAGTTGGTATTGCATAAGAGATATTAAAGGGCGAGTGTTGGTAAGCAAGCAAGCCCAAGTTCGTACTTAGGCGGTAAGACGGGTGGTAGCCGTTTGGCTAACTGACAACCACCTACAAGTAACATTGAGATAACGATACTTAACGCGGGTTGTCCTGGGATCCCACCGAAGTAGGTAAGCGCCAAGACAACTGTTACAGTCTTCAACCATTTGGGTATTGTACTTGGGGTGCAGCCAATTTTAACTGTACCTGGTAGGAGACTAAACCAAAGGGTAATTCCTACGGCGACGATCGCGTAGATTGGATTGATATTAGGCGCGAACTCATGGAGCACTTGGGCCACCGGCGTACGCCCACCTGTCTTAATTAGTAGCATTACACCTAGACCTACACCCTCACCAATGGCTGTGGCAATCCACAAGGTAGAGGTTTTGCTTGCGTACAAACCAGCCCCGATTGCTGGAATTAATCCAACACCAATCCCAAGGGCAAATGTGGGGACATCAAACGAACCGTTGGTAACTTCAAGCTCTGGGTCGTCGAGCTCATTGGTTAGAGTTAGTTCGACTACTGGTTTTAATCCTTTGATTAAAATCAGAATTACTAGTGCCATGTTAGGCATTTGCAACCAGTAGCCAACCCATAACAATAGTCCCGATAAGACAACCAACAGCCAGAAGTATGTATGCGCACCGAATCTAAATAGCAAAGTACATGCAGCAATAATCATTGGCGGGAGACTACCTAGTCCCGACCAACCAATAATTGAAAACCCACATGCAGCTACCAGTCCGAAGACTAGGTAAAATGCTTTGAGTTTCATTACTTTAAATACATCAACCTCAGTTACTGGGAAATCAAAACGATCGCGATTTAACATCTGCCCACCCGTCTGTAGCAAACCACTGCAGACAAAGTAACTGATGATACTAGTGCCGCCTAACAACCCGGCTGCTAAACCTGCTGCTAAACTAACGGTCTGGTCTCGCCCAAAAACAACAGCTAGGACAATCCCTAGCACTACTCGAATTAATTCGATTAACATAACATACCTAAAAGAAATACAAAGCAGCAGTGACTCTCTAAAAGGGGAAGGGCTACTCCGAACTAATACAGTTCGGAGTAGCCCAACAGGTCAGCTAAAAAGCACTGACTTACATGTAGCTAGCAAGAGAGTTGGCTACGCTATTTGCACCTTGTGGTGTAACTTGAGCAACGGGACGGTTGATACCGTAGCGAGCAGCAAGGTCGCCCAAGCCCAGTTTAGGGGTGAGCTTAGCAGTGGTTGCTTCATCCAACAATAGGCTGCTGAGCTTAGGAAGCACGGTAGCATTTGTAAAGTGGATGAAGGCCATGCCAAGACCTGCATCATCACCAGCGACCTTACCGCCTTTAGGGGTAATGGTGCGACCGCTGATGTCGCCTTTGCTGGGGCGATTTGGCACGATGGTGTTGCGAAGCACGACGGTGACTGGGCTCTTAGGAGTAAGAGTCAAAATCGCCGAGCTGCTGCCGAGGTTCTCCATAATAAAGGCGAAGATCTCAGGGATTGCAGCTTCATCGAAGTAACCAGCTTCTAACATTTCTTGGAAGCTAAGCTTCTGAGAGTTGATGTTAGTCCAGCCAGAGTTGTCTCCGGTACCACCACCAGCTTGAAGCATGGCGTTGTTGCCGTTAGCTTCAACGATGTAGTTAAGGGTGACCTTAAGTACGGGCAAGCCATTGCGATCGAGCTCTGGCCATGCCGCACGGAACTGGAACTGACCTGGGTTTTGACCGAAGAACGCTTCTGGTGGGATGGTCAACACAACGCGACCGCGTAAGTTAACATCATCGCTCTCGTCAATGCGGGCATACTCCAGAAGGGTATTGGAACCATAACCACGATCCAAGAACATAAGCACTTTGGACAACTCTTCAGCACGAGGGCCGGAGAGACTTACCACTGTATCTTTGTGCTTGGACGCGATGGTCTTGCCGTAGTTGTTGGATGCAATGGTATACGCAGGCGCAGGCGCAGCAGCAGCAGCAGCAGCAGCATCTTGAGGAGCAGTACCGTTGGAACCAGCAGCGAAAGAACCGAAGTTAGCGAATGGATTAGTCATAATAGTCTCCAAGAGGTTGTTGTGTTGTGGTCGTAATAGTTTAACGACTTGTTACAGGTCGATACGAATTTAGGTCTGCTTTGCGAATACTAAAGATTGCATGGCTTACCCTTATCCAAACCAGCCTACGGGGCACTCTTGTAAATTAGTGCAGCAGTGGGTCGTTGTGGATTTAGGTCTACTTTGCGAATACTAAAGATTGCTCGGCGTACTTTTATCCAAACCAGCCTACGGCGCACTGTTGTAGCAGTGTGCCAGTATGGCAAAGCATCCAAAAGAAAGGGAGTAAGCCTAAGTGCAACAGCACTCCAGCCTACCCCCTTATCCAAACCAGCCTGCGGCGAGATGCCGCAGTTACCCGCGCTGGTAGGGCAACCCTACCAATTGTTTACTGACGATCTCTTCCGCGATTCGATCGGACAGGAGTCATTCCTTTAGTTAAACAGTCGTGACTCCCTCGATCTGGGGTTGTGTGTCCCACCTCCGTCTCCATTGAATAGGGTTCGACTGCACGGTCTGACCAGTTCATAATGTGGTTAAAGCTATGCCGGACATTGAGATGCCCCTTAGCAATTTCAAAAACTAAATCTCCACAATAGGTTCTTTGTTTTGAACTTACCCACTCTTCAACTTGCTCTGGAGAACAGGCCACTTTATTTAGGTAAAGCTTGTAGCCTTTGTAAAACTGCATGATTGATAACTCCAATGATTGTGTATACGGACTATGCCACCCCAGCTTACGGCTGGTTAGAGTAGCTGCCTGAGATGTTTGATTTAATATATGCATCGCTAGTGGCGATCGTTCTTTGACAGGTGACCTCTCCCATCATCCCGATATGGGTAAACTCTTTAGGCAAGCCTAGCTCGTCCGCCAACCAGGTGTAGGCTTCGGGCCGAGTCATTCCTCCCGATCGCCAGATTCGATCGAAGGCTTTATGCGCTTGCGATCGCAAGTATCGCAAGTAAGGTGTCGCCACTCTACCTAACGGTTTGCCATGCGTATCGCAACTTACAGCCGCCTTGCACTGAGGACATTCAACTCTTGTACCAAAGTGGACGGTGTGGGATTGGCAATACCCACAGCATCGGCCTTCAAGAACAGCACGCTCGGCACTGTTCGGTTTCCAGTTCTTTAACATTTGATTTAAGGGTGAGAGCTCTCACCCTGCATAGTACTTTTAAATTAGAATAGCATCGCCACTAGCATCGGTGCCAGCGGACATGGGGTTGTAGGCAATGCCTTGGTTGGCAATTGCTTGGGGTTGCGCGGTAGGGCGCATACCGAAATGGCTGAGGATCTCTACCAGCGTGCGGGGAACTTCGATGTCAGCGGCTGGGGCTACCAACAGGCTAGAGCCTTGCTCCAAGACCATAGCTCCTTGGAAACCAACTAGGTGCATACCCAGACCAGTTTCTTCACCAGGCGCAGCCTTGCTAGGCTTGCGACTTGCAAAGTTGTTCGACTCTTTCCAAGGGCGGGCATTGACTTTCAGAACGATCTGAAGGTCTGTTCCTTCAGGCAAGTAGAATTTCTTGCCCTTCTCGGCTCCACCCTCTACCCACTTCAAGATGCTCTTGCAAGCATCGTCCTTGAAATAACCCGATACCAACAAAGCTCCGAGGGGGATCTTGTTGGATGGGATGTTCCGCCAGTTGGCAGAAGATCCCTCAGACGAACCACCACGAGTCAAGGTAACAGCGTTACCTAAACCGTCGAGCAGATAGGACAACTCGATCTTAACGAATGGTGTTCCCTCGGCATCGATGGTCAACCAAGCCAGCTTGATCGACGCCCAACCAGGCTCGCTGGACTGGATGTCAGATGCGGGAATGGTGAGCACCGCGCGGCCGGCACCAGGCCCATCGGTAGGGTACGAGGTGCAAGCAGCAAGCTGGCTGCAAGCGTATGAACCAGTCAAGAAGGTCTTAGCCTTTTCTAACGGAGTAGCCTCTACTTTAGGAGCAGCGGCGGCAGCAGCGGTAGCAGCAGCGGAAGTAGCAGCGATAGCGGAAGCGGAAGCTGAAGCGGAACCTTGTGTTGCAAATGACATAGTAATAACTCCAGAAGTTTTAGGGTTGACGCCATGATCTATTAAGGGTGTGGCTCCCCTATCCAAACTAGCAAGCCCACTCCAACGCACACAAAAGGTGGTGGCTGTAAACTTATCCAAACCAGCAAGCCCACTTCAACGCACACAAAAGGTGGTTGCATGAGGACGCAAATTTCAAACGCTCTAGGCATTCTCCAAGCCAGCAAGCCCACTTGACGCACACAAAAGGTGGTCGCATGGAAGAGGGATCGGAGTGCACCAGGGGCGCCGACAGTAGCAGTCTGGGCAGTGCCCAGGCTGTCCACCCCAGCTTACATCTGGGTAAGCCAGAGGAGCCGGAGGTACCGCAGGTACCAGAGGTACCGAAGGTACCGAAGGTACCGGAGGTACTAGTAATTCCAATCTAGCAAGCCCACTAAGCCGGAGGCGAGGGCAGAGTAGGTTAGAGCCACTCGTCCAGTCTTTACATAGAAGTAGAGGTTGGTTGTGGCTGCTGGCTTAAAGTTAGAATCAGCAAGTAGCAGCACATAGCAACTGTTTTACACGCGCACAATAGGCGGTGCTTGTTTACTTACAGGCTCAACTAGCTATTGCTACCTTTTAACTAACTACTAAATGCGCGCACAATAGGCGGCGTAGTTAATCAAAGGCAGCAACTCTTAGTTGAGTTGGAAGTAAAGAGTTACTGGAGTACGGCTACCTGGCTAATTTCTAACTCAAGCCAGCAGTCAACGCATTAAAAAAGGAAGGGAGCGCAAGCGCTCCCGTATCTAATAAGAAAGGGGGTAGGTAATCCTACCCCGTTAGTTCTAGCTTACTTGAGGAAGGATGCCGGCTTGGAAGACGGTTACGCCGTCAGCCATGCTTTCAGCAACCAGCATATGGTTTTCGTAGAAGGCGTCAAATAGACGACCGCTAACGGTGCTGGTGCGGATAGTCCGATCGATCTCAAGTAGCGCACGACCTGCATCATGACCTTCTGCCGCGAGTTGCTCGGCATAGTCAATGGTATTCAGGTAGTTGGGGAACGCGATTGGCGCGGAACCTGCATTCAACTTAACCTGTGTTACATCCAATACAGTTTGGATGATATCGAAGATTAGGCGCAGGGATACTGGCAGATCTTTACCAGTCTCGGTATTGCGAGAGTAGTCGGTGCAAAGACCAGCTAGCATAAAGCAATCTTTGAAGACGGGAAGATCGAGCTCACTAAAGCCCAACTCTTCTAGCGCGGCAGACACGCGGCCAGTGCCAACGTGTGTAAAGCTGCGGAAGCCATTGAGGTGGGGCATTACAGACTCAAAGTTGTCTGAAGCTTGAGCAGCATTAAGCTCTGCTTGTAGATCTGTTGGTAGTTCCCAACCGATCTCTGTTTGTCCTGCCATCGCACGGGTCAAGTAACCTAGGGTTACAATTGCCATGGCTTTGTCATAACCACCAAGAGCAACCTCGTACAGTTGGATCAAGCGGGCGATGGTGATGCGAGTGGCAGTGGGGTCGAGTGTCCACTTGAATGCAGCGAGCCAAGATGGTACGGTACCTTCGAGGTCAACAATCTGCTGAGCGATCTTAGGTAAGATCTCAGCGAACATTACCATTAAGGAAGCAACGCGATAGGTTAGACCTACGGTTACGGTTTGTACGAGACCAGCAGAGAGCTGCAAGTTCTCGAACTTAGTGCGAGTGGTACAGTTAGTAGCCCAGCTTACCTCGCTTTTGCGGGAGAACTTACTCCACGAGTCGACCATAAAGTGGTCGGCGATATACTGATCTGCATGTGGCTGCAACCAGTACTGATAGGTAAGGTTGTCGCAACCTAAGACTTCGTTCATCATCTCGCGGATGCTATCGAAGTTGTCATGCTTGCAATAGCCAGCATTAAACTCATCGGCCATATTACCGATTTCGATGGCGTCACCATCAAGGTCTCCAAAGTTAGAATACATTTGAGCCACACCCATATAGGCAAGACCTGCCGTAAACCATACGCCATACTCTTGTTTGATGGCGTTGCATTCGTCGCGAGTAAGAACGCGGAGTTTGCTGATGTTAGTCGCAAACATAGGCATGCGACGGAAGCCAACGGCTGTGACCTCAGAAAGATCTTCTACTCCAAACACGCGCTTGAAGTGGTCTGCATCCAACCAGGAGATCCAAAGCTCATCGCTTGGCACATGGGCACAAGCTTGGGCTTTGATATAGACGGTATCAGAACCACGAAGCATAGACTTCATGTGGCCTTTACCGTTGTAGTAAGCACCAAGCATTTTGTGTGCGCTGTTGGCAAGACCAACACACTCTTGATCGTGTGGGGCGATACCACGGACGATCCAGGATTTGAACCATGCCACTACGGCTTTGACGGTGCTGTCACCTTCAAGGCGCAGGGAACCCTTGTTCCAGTTGTAAAGAGTACCCAGATGAAGGGTCATTGAACCGCCAGACAACGGAATGCGGAACACTTGGTTCCCGCAACCCTTGCTTAAGATCTTAAAGAAGTGCAGATCGTCTACATAGACTTCAGGATCGGTGAGTTGTGCGAACAACTCAGGATCGCCACCAAACACTGCTGCTGCAATACGATGTTCGGGTAGAGTAAGATCGATTGCTTGATCCACACCTGCGGTGACCAAGTGTTTGCTTTCTAGCATTGAGCGAAGCAGACCATCAAAATGCGTGTTGTAACGCACGTTGATTAGATGCTTGGCAGCCAACTCAGGGCGACCTTCAAGTGCAAATTGCACGAGTGAGAAGGACGTTACGCTAGTGCGAGCGATCGACTGTGGTACAGGGATCGATTCTACTTCGACAGGGTACATAAGATGCAGCCCGTCTTTGTAACCCCAGCCGTAGGTACGGTCGAGCATACAGTAGTGAGGCACGACTTTGCCACCCATTTTGCTGGACATTTGATGCTCCTCAGACCAGAGGCAGGAGATGCTATCGGTCTCTCCGATTGGTTGACCCGCTGGTGCGTTGGTCACGACGTAGGCGTTGCCTAACCCTAGGTCAGGAGACTCATACGTACCCGCGTACTCTAGTGCTTCGATGTCGAAGATCAAAGCTGCAGATAGGCCTGTGCCATTGCTGACAATTGTCTTAGCTTCTGCGCTAGAAACAAAGCGCCAGATGCCGCCTTGCAGATTGCTGTTTGGTGTTGCAGCTGCGATGTTGGCAGCGACCGCACGATTGCGAGTCATCGCACACCGGATGGTGGCGAGATCGGCTGGCACACAGCGCTCGTAGTGCCAGACAGATGTTTCGAATGATGCACGGAAGAGAGCGATCGCCTCACGGTAAATACCGCATGCGATGGCAGGTTCTTCGACACGCAGGTACTCAGCGTTATCCCATTGATCTTGACCCAAGAAGGCTTGGACTTGATGGTTGGTCTCAATTAACACCCGACGGAATTCAGGTTGAGTATCCGCATAGTAGCTGAGGTTGATACCAGCCAACTTAACCAAGGCGGTCAAGTTATCTGCACCCTTGTAGCTATCGCCATACACGAACGCCTCAATGTTCTTAAACCCAGCATCGTTAAGAGTTTGACCCTTAACGAATTGATGTCCCAAGTACGTGGGCATTTTGACAGGGAGTACGTTGAGTTTCAACGCAACGGCAGAGCGAAGCTTAAGACTATTAACTACAGCAACCTTGACAGTGGCGTAGGTATAGAACTCAACCGTACCACCGAAGGCGATGGATTGATTGAACAAGATGTTCTTGAGGAAACCCTTGGTGCCAGCGTATAGTTTGCTATACGCATAGTTACCACGAACGGGATCGTGGAGCATAATGGTACCGATCTCGGTATTAGGTTCTACTTTGAGACCGTCTGCGAATTCCCAGCCACGAAGCTCGGCATCTTCGCCAACCATCGCCCGTTGTTCGGAAGCGATTAACGCCAACTCAGGAACTAGTTCGATCCAGACGTGACCTTTACCTGGGACAATCGCTTTACCGATTTGGTCGCGGGTTGGGTAGTAGGCGACGATCGCACCTTCTTGAAGCAGACCCATACCTGGGACATGCTTGAGGTTAGGTGCAACGAAAGCACGAACGAGATCGGCCTTGTTGATTTGATCGTCTTCGGTACGGTAACCGACAGCGCGTTCGCCCTTGGTCTGACAACTTACCGAGTAGGTCATCGCAACCCGTTTGACTACTTTGCTCTGTTTGTTAGACAGCAAGACGATAAACTCGTCTTCAACAAGCTGCCAGAAAGCTACAGCTTGAGTGCCGATCGCACCATGCTGAGTAATACCTTGGAGACGCATAAGAAATGCGATCTCCTCTTTGCTCCAGAGAGCTTCGACAAATTGTAGATCGGAACCTACACCGTCTTTGAGCGGGCCGAAGGTAGCCGCAAACTCTTTGTCCCAGAAAGTGCGAAGCACCGCTTTGATGCGGGACTTAGCTTGATTTAACTTGGAGTTAAATCCGATGGACACGAGATGAGACTCAACAGCTTCGGAGACGTCGCCAGTTGGGACTAGGGTTAAGCCTAGTTCGTTAAGACCATGTACCATTTTCAGTACGGGGGCTTTGGCTTTGACTACGCTGCTTGCGTCTGCCATCGCATTGAAGTATGCAGTGATCTCATTAGCATCGCTGCTAGTGCGTCCTGCTTGCCAAGCGTGCTCCGTACCATTAGGAGACACTATTAAGGTGCCATTCGAGTTGGCTACGTAGAAGGGTAGGGGCATCGCGACGGCGCAGATGTCATACTTACCTAATGAGTAGCGGCTGCGATTGGACAGCTCAGTGTTGAGATCTACCTCACACTCTACGGGCATCTCGTTGGTTGTGAACCGCGAGATGTAAACCATTTTGCCCGCTTCGGTAAGACGTTGCTTGCCGTTGTTGTGGGGGCGGTTAAGGTTGGCAAAGCCATAGGTCTCCATCTCATACCAGAAGGCATCGAGTGAAGACAACTTAACCATCGCTGATACAGGGACTTGACCCACGATACCAGGAACAGTTGCTACGAAAGGACGGAAGCGATACTTCGCCCGAGATCCTGCACCGATATGATAGACAACTGGTGGGCGTCCGTTGACACCTTTGTTGATAACGAAGCGAGTGCCCCCACCAACGATTACGGTGAAGCTTAATCCATCTTCACTAGGAGAGTAGTAGACGGGCACTGTACCAGCAGCCCCAGGATAGCACTGGTCGATGTTGACTTGAATACGTTCGAACGCGTATTCAACTTGCTCATAGGTCAAGCCGCTAACGGGCATTAACCATGTGTTGGAAATGCCAACAAACTTCGCGTTGACAACTAGCTTCTTACCAGCCTTGCTTTCGAGGAAGAGGTTGATAGCCTCTGCTACTTGCTCGGTAACGATTACTGTTACTGCTTCTCCTGCGAGTAGCAAGCATTTAGTAACCAGGCTAGCTAAGAATTTAGCATCCCGTTCTTGGTAGCCACGTAGGACAACCTTCTCGTTCTTGCCTGCCCAGTTAGACAAGCGGATGGCACCGAGGACGGTACCAAACTTAATTGCCATAGGAGAGTCAGCACGAAGACCAATCGCGTTGAAGGTGACGCCTGTCTTAGTGATGCCACGGTTGTAGGTTCCGCTGGCCTCGCACAAGATTGACTTGGTAGAGAAATTGGTCATCTCTACGGTGGTGGTCGCGACTGCTTGGTTTATCGCATAAGCACCAGGAAGATAAGGCCAGATGGCTTCAGGCACAAGGGCACGTGTGCCGCTTGCAATAACTACTTCGACTGCACGTGGGAGTTTGTAAGGCACGCCTTGTTCTGCGCGGAGTGCACAACGAACAGCAGCCAATGGGTTGGCTAAGAACAGACCCTTAGGATCTTTCTTGAGTGGATTACCCTCGGAGAGGATACCAGCCAAGCCTTGTTTGCAAGCTTCGTGGAAGTAGGTGACTACTTCAAGCTTGCGGGCTTTAGCTAGTTCGGCTGCATCAGGGGCAACAATAACTTCAGGCATAACTACAGGCATAACTACAGGAGAAACAACAGGGGCAGTAATTGTGGGCGCTACTGCAAATGCCGGAACGGGAAGTGCCGCTGCTACTGGAGTTGAGGTAGGTTGGGCTACCGTTCTTTCCGGAACGAACTCAGCAGCTTTAGCGACAGACTGAGGTGCGATAGGGAGTAGACCAGTAAACCCGTCTTCGTCGTCATCTTCGTAAACCTCTTGGGTTGCTACAGGGGCAGCAGATGCAGCAGGGGCAGCAGTCGGAGCAGGAGCAGCGGATGGGATAAACAGTCCAGTTTCTTCTTGCATGTTTGTTGGTGGGTTGTGGTAAATATCTGGATCGTGATCGGCAGTAGACCCGTAGGTACGGAAACGATTGCCAAAGCAGATCGCTTGCCATGCCTGGGGCATTGCAGTTGCAGCAGTGTGCAAGATGCGGCCAAGCTGCGTAGCGCCGGCTACCAGTGGTAGCCGAACCAATTTGCGCGCGGCAGCAGCATTCCGCAGGCTGCGGTGTGCTGCACGCTTGGCGGCTGACTTAGGAGCCAGCCGAAATCCGCCCTGACGGCGGACACGGATCGCACGAGCGATCCGTTGGTTTGCCGCACGGGAGCGGCGTTGAATGCCAACGCGAGTAAGACCCGCGTTGACTTTCTGTTGTGCTTGAACGCCTGCCAGCTTACGGCAGGCTTCCATAGCACAAGCAATTTTCAAGGCTTCGAGGACATTGAGATATTCAAGGATAAACAAAGACATGGTCTATAACTCCAGAAAAGGATTGGTTGAGCAGCAGTCTACTCATTAAAAAAAACCCTGATGCCAAGAGTAGGCATCAGGATTTGACATGCAGCAGTGGTGAGTAAGAAATCTACTCGCCGCTCCCCCAGGGTGGGGGTTAAACAACCAACTGTAAGTATGAGTCGTGGAAGCGTTCGACCACCTCTACGATCTCTGGGTCTTCAGCCCCACCCAAAGTACACACGTACCGAGCAATAAAATCACCCGTACGGTTTAGCTTGGGGCTGACTCGTACCCCAAACACTTTGCGCTGATTGCAAAGTTTGAGATACAGTGGGTCGGCGTTAAGCGCATCGACCCCTAGACAAAGGAACTCGTCTACTGTCTGGCGCTTGCCCGTTAGCACACCCCGAACACCACCTGGTGTTTCGTAGATGCGGATCGCTTGATCCGGGTGGGCTAGCAGCCAAGGAGCTAGTAACCGATAGACATCCTCGATCGTGTCGATCGTGACGCATTCCGCCGCTTTGTGTGCGACGTTTGGCCAGTCCCAATCGAGAGCGGCGATTACATCAAATCGCTTATAGGTCACACCGCACTCTTCTAAATGCGCGATTGATACCCCGTTGAGGTATTCGGTGTACCGTGTGTCAAGGTTCAATCGCTTGACCGTGTTCTTTGCCAAGAATGAGAAATGATTAGCCATGGTCTATAACTCCATAAAGTATGTGCAGCAGTCTGCTCATTAAAAAAGGAAGGCGGAGTTAACTCCGCCTTCCTAGGGATGTGAATGATTTGCTATGCAGCAGTCGTATGTAAGAAACCTAGCCGCCGCAGGACATAGCCCTAGTTAGGTTGCCGTGCGCTCAAAGTCGCGGCATTCCTCCTTGGCAAACCCAAGGGGGTTTACCGTGCAAGGCAGGCAGGCTTCACCTGTCGCCCACACGCATAGCTTGCACTGTCCAAATAAGAACGGTGCCCGCAACCCTTGGATATACTCATACGACAGTGAGCTTGCTTTTGCCCAGCCGTACTCTAGATAGTTGCACTCAACTATCGTGATGTTGTTGTAACTACGGGTAGGTACAACCCAGGCTTTGAGATATCCAAACTCAGTCAAGTCGTGAAGCACCCGCGTGCCCCACTTGTTTTGACTCAATACTTCTGTCCACATAACAGTGTCTAGCACAAACAACTCCCAACGAGCAGCAAGTGAAAATACATTCCCTGCATCGTCAAATTCTGTAGCTGGTCGGTAGAATAATTTAATTTCGATTGTGTCTGATTGAGGGATAGACATGAGATAACTCCATTGAAGTGTAAGTACATGCAGCAGTCGCCGCACTAAAAAAGGAAGGGCAGAGTTAACTCTGCCTTTAAGGGGATCTAAAGAATTTGCTTTGCAGCAGTAGCGGAGGCAAAGCGGAGCGTGAGCTCCGCCGAGAGTTATCTATTTGTAGCCTGCGAAACAACAGGCGCGATCGATCTCTACCTCATCCTCAAGTGTTAGCTCTCCTAGACTTACATCTAGGTTATCTAGCACTTCGTCCATGATTTTATTAAATTCAAAGTGATAGGAACCCGAGGAGTAAGGTACTTTAAACAGGGGGATGTCGTACTCGTCGGTACAACCCGACAGCATGTAGGAAAGTTTTGCGTCGATTGAAACAATGATGTAACCAGCGCGAGTTAAGTTTGGATTGGGATTGGAATTAGACATAACGTTTAGAAGTAAAGTAGTTGGTATGTAGCAGTTGTCTCATATAAAAAGGAAGGAGCTTGCGCCCCCTCCAGTTCGATATTATTTACGGCAGACTTTAATGTTGATTGCCGTTACTTCCTTCTTGCTTTCAATGGCAGAGAAGATTCCGTCTAGTAGCTTGTCTTCACAATCTTCTAGGTCGTAGAATAGCAACCCTTGATCGTGCCCATTTGGCAACTCAAAGCAGACCACGATGTTCGTGGAAATACCTAAGCCATGCCACAACCATTTGTTGCGATCGAGCTTTTGCATTTTCCGGTGCAATGAAGAACCGTTGATCGTAAAGTCCATTCCAATTCGCTGATTGGTTGGGGCAACTTCGATCAGGTAGTCGATGCCAAAAGCATAGTCTACGATCCGCTCGGGACTGGTGTCCTCTGAGTAGTTGGCGTCTAACCAGCTCAATCGGTAGGGATCGCGCTCTGCGAGGATAGCCCGCAGAGTCTCTACATCATAGGTAGCAGCGAGGTTGCTGTAGCCCAGACCGGTAAGGATGCGGGCAAATAGCCGTTCGGTAAATACGCCAGATTGAATAACCATTGGTTAATAACTCCAAGTTTAAGTATATGCAGCAGTAGCTACATATAAAAAGGAAGGGAGCTTGTGCCCCCTTCCTTAATTAATTAGCGCTCGTCATAGCCGAGGTCGATGGCCTCGTCTGGTTGTTGAGCTTGACTGCGATCGAACATGGTGTGCTCTAACACAGGCCGTCCGTGGATGATGTTATCACCCGAGACGTAGGTATTCATCCCCACTACCATTACTGCCCAGAAGCCCGCAAAGGCAACAGGGATGGCCGCTACAGTAGCAGCTATCGACAACGCTAGTGACGCTACCGATTGAGCCTCGACTGCAAGCTGCTGGGTGTGTGCTGGCTGAGGGATTACGTATGCTGGCGGCGCAAGAGCTACTTGCTCTAACACAACAGCATCATACTCTTCAATCTCTACATGGGCATACTCTGCCATTTCATAAAGAAAACTTGTTAAGTCTTCTTGTTTGTAAAATACAGAGTCCTTAAGAAGGGATTGTAAGATGTAAGGTCTTAAATCTAGTACTTCTTGGTTGCTGGAACGATCGCAGTAGCGATACACAACCCAGAATTGCTCCCACCCTTCTGCATCAGCAAGATTAAGTAGCCGCACAATTGCATTGACCTTGGATACTTGACGCTTTAGAAGTTTGGGTACCCAGACCTGACGAATCAAGAAGCTGGTGCTAAAGCCATCATCAAACAATGCAGTTACTGTCAATACGATTGTGCCTTCGCCTTTATTGATATCCCACTCAATTTGTTGTTGAGGGTGGCTACCAAGCACTAGCTTCTCAGTAGGTGCATTAGGTGGTGTGTAGCAGCCTGCAAGCCAGTCGGCTTGGTCTACTAATTCAACTGGCCAATGAGAGAGGTGGCTGCAAACCAATAGTCCCTCTTGCCCGCTTAGCACATGTTGGACATGCACTAGCTTGTTAAAGACATCATCTGATTTTTTAACATCAGAAGATAAAACCTTAAACTTTGTTGAATGTTGAAACATGGTGTATAACTCCAGAAAGTAATTAAATTTGAGTTAACGCTGTAGATTAGATTTCGATCGGCATTACGATTCCGCAGAAAGGGTGACCGGACGTACTAGCTATTGCAGCAGCAGTTAACTCAATAAAAAAGGAAGGGCATTGCTGCCCTATCCTCTTTTACTTATTTAGTTTCGTAGTCGTAGCACTGAGTGCCATAACTCATTGGGTTAACTGTGCAAGGCAAAGCCGCGTGGCCTGTTGCCCATACACATTCGCTACAACGATCTAGCTCTACTGCTTTTGCAAAACCGAGTTCGATATTGTCAGCGTAGACAATAACTTGATTCCAGCACCACATATAAGGTAGCTTTACGGCTTTAAGAATACCCATCTCTGGGCAGTCCTTTTCGATCCGCAATATGCTCCGTCGTGGTTCATACACAGCCACTACTGTTGACCGAGTATCGACTCGGAAGAAATAATTGCCAGCGAATTTAGACACGGATAACTTAGCCATGGTAATAACTCCATTAAGTAAATGAATGCAGCCGTAGCCACATTAAAAAGGGAAGGGAGCTTGCGCCCCCTTTCTTAATTACCTATTTAGTTTCGTAGTCACGACACTGAGTGCCATACGACATAGGGTTAACCGTGCAAGGCAAGGCTGAGTGGCCTGTTGCCCATACGCACTTGCTACACCGATCTAGCTTCTCGGCTTCCATAAAGCCAAGGTCGGGCTTGTTGTTTGTAACAACTAGCTCGTGGCTATTACCAGACCGAAAATGCAAGTAAGGTAGATACTCATACTTGTAGACTCCCATTTCTGAGTCGTCTTCGAATACGAGTAAGGTAGCCTTAGCCACTTCATAACGAGCAACGTTCTTCCCCAACTTTTCAGAGTGGAAGAAGTAAGAGCCGCAGAACAAGTTGCCGATTGAATAACGCATGGTAATAACTCCAAAAAGAAAATGAATGCAGCCGAAGCCACACTAAAAAAGGAAGGGAGCTTACGCCCCCTAGTTGCATAAGCTTCAGTAGAGATACTGAAGCTTATGATTAAATTAGATTTTACGATTTGAGTTTAAAGCCGCTACTGCGATTGCAAACGACAGGATGCCAAATGCTCCTACAGATAGAGCAAACACTCCGAACGCTCCGTTTAATTGAGCGTTCGTAAGAGGAGTATCGGTTTGCGGTACTACAACGATTGCATCAGTTTTGCATTGTGCCCGTAGATTGAGAACATCAAGAGCTCGGACTAACTGCGCGTGTGGCATCTCGTGGATAACAGGTAGGTTGTTCGCAGCGATGTCGTCCGCGTTTACATTGTCTAGCGTGGTATGTCCGTTAGCGTCAGGTTGGCAATTCATGGTCTATAACTCCAAAGATTAATGAAAGTAAACTGCAGCCGAAGCCACACTAAAAAAGGAAGGGAGCTTATGCCCCCTTCCTTTTACTTATCCTTCTAATACTTCTTGATAGGTATCAAAAGCGTAATCGAATAGCCGCTTAGCCACGGCTAGTTCTCCTTGCAGTTTAAAGCGAGCTTCTGAGTTGTTGGTCGAGCTTACAGCTGCGACTAGCATTAACTCTACTAGCTCTCGTTCGAGGATTGTAACTTGATGACCAAGAACAACGATCTCAGCGCGTAAGGTAACGATCATAGTAATAACTCCAATATGTAAGTACATGCAGCCGTAGCCACATTAAAAAAGGAAGAGGCTTGCACCCCCTCCTTCTTTAATTAGTTAACTGATAGTAGCTGACGATCAATATGCAATAGATAGACTGACAAATTAAATTTATTCTTGCGATAATTTTCTTTTAACTTTACTCCTAATACATGACTGGTTGGTGAGATGTGACGTTCTTTTATGGGATGACTAATGCCAATACAGGATACAAACTTTAAATCTTTCTGGTCTTTGAAAAGTGAAACAACTGAGTCGGGTGCGGATGGGCCATGATGAAAAACGTAACCTTGAATAACGCAGAATGGTATTTTGAAATCGAGTACTTGAGTAATTTGCTTTGCTTGACGTTTGGAGATAACTAGATAGAGAAGTTCGAGTGTTTGATGTGGGCAGTCGTTCGGGATATAAATTAGATTTGGATTGTCATAATAAGAAAAGGGTTCGATAACGGGCGTTTTTGATTCAATGTACCACGGAGCTTGACAAGTAAACTTATGAGAAGATTTAGAGAAACGGACTGTGTAATTACGAAAAGAAAATTGAGGCATGAGAGATAAGTTGAAAAGTAAGTAAACTGCAGCCGTAGCCACATTAAAAAAAGAAGGGCATTACTGCCCTTCTTTTTTAGTTACCTATTTAGTTTCGTAGTCGTAGCACGGCGTACCGTACGACATTGGATTGACCGTGCAAGGCAATGCCGAATGACCAGTGGCCCATACGCACTTGGCGCACCGATCGAGCTCTACTGCTTTTGCAAAACCCAGTTCGATATTGTCTACGATGACAATCATCTCATTCCATATCCAAAGATATGGAAGTTGAGTGGCGCGGTAGATACCCATCTCTGGGCAGTCCTTTTGTATCCGCAACACATTGAGTTTTGTTTGGTAGACAGCAACTACTCCGCCCCCAGCATTAGCTTCAAAGAAGTAATCGCCAGCAAACTTTAAGACTGATAACTTAGACATGGTTAATAACTCCAGATGTGAATACATGCAGCCGTAGCCGCATTAAAAAAGGAAGGGAGCTTACGCCCCCGTCCCTTTACTTACAAGACTGCTTCGATCAGATCGTAAGTTTCATCGAACTTACGATTTGCACGAGCTAGCTCGTAGATTAGCTTGTAACGAGTTAACGGAAGTGGAAGGTTGTCAATCTCCTCACACTCTTTTACCTCGTCTAGAAACGATTCCATCAAGTCGATCGCGTGACCGCGCACTACTAGTTCAGCGCGCAAAGCAATACCGTTTGATAAAAAGTTCATGGTCAATAACTCCAGATTAAAAGTACATGCAGCCGTAGCCACACTAAAAAAGGAAGAGGCTTTTAACCTCTTCCTTTTAATTAATTAATCTGCTAATACTTTTAAGTAAGCAGAGTACCAGCACTCTGCTCTGTCATAAAAGGTCCGCTTGCCTGTGTAGGCAGAACGGAAATAGAACCGGTTGTGCGGCTGGGTTAACCCATCGCTAACAACGACATATCCATTTTCACCGCAGGCAACTACCCGTGGGTAATGGTCAAGCTCGGTGACAAGGTACGCCCAGTCTTCCCAACTAAGTTCTACATAGACTTCCCCTTCTAGTTGCTCGGCTTGGGAAGCTAAACAATTAATGCGGTTGAACTGCTCGGTAACTTGGTTGTATGTTTTCATGGTCTATAACTCCATAGGTGAATGAATGCAGCCGTAGCCGCACTAAAAAAGGAAGGAGCTTACGCCCCCTCCTGATTTAGTTAGTTAAGATCTAACGACGCTAGCTCGGCTTCAACCGAGTTAATGTACTCTTGTAGGTCTAGCCCAACTTTGCCACATGTTGGTACTAGTTCGCGACAAGCCTGCTCGATTGCGGTGTCGCAGTCATCAGCAATACCGACTGAAGTGAAGAGCTTGTCCATTACAGAGATCTGTACGTTGGCAAAGACTGTGCCAGCAGCACGGTCGATCATAGCGAACACAGTTTGATTAGTTGAGGTGATAACGATCATGATGATAGTCTCCAAGTAAGTGTATATGCAGCCGTAGCCGCACTAAAAAAGGAAGGAAGCCTAAGCCCCCTTCCTTTGTTAATTAGCTAACCTGTTCGAAGGTTAGCTTGCCAGTAACCATGGACAAATGCCAGGTGCCTGCTTTGTTCTTCCAGAACATGTTGCTCAAGAACTTGTTATAGTTCTTGATATCCTCACGGGAAAACCCTGTGCACTTGTACCAGTTGTCGCGGGTGGCTAACCCGTACTGACTGATAAATGCGCCTGTCATAGCCTCCTCGTTGACCGAGTACCCCACACCGGCAGCCAGATGCTCCAGATCGTGAGTGCCGGCTATGACTGTGTCGGGCACTTCACCAAGGCAGACGTGCTGACCGTTAGGACGCACAAACCATGTGGACAGGCTGATCTTAGATGAGCGCATTAGCCAAGTGCGAGTACCGTGAACTTGGATTTGTAAGTAATGGTGCATGGTAATAACTCCAGTATGTAAATAAGTGCAGCCGTAGCCGCACTAAAAAAAACAAGTTGCGCATCAGAGAAGATGGGCAACTTGTCCTTAGGTGGTCTTAGAATTAAATAAAACTCACTTTGATGTTTATCAAATACCGCAGGGGGTAGGTCACTTAATTACTAATACAAGCACATTCCCAGGCGAGGTATTAGTAATGCTATTGCGGGTTTTTCAAATTAAACTAGGGGTCTAGTTGCGTAGAGTTAGTTACCTGCCTACTATAAAACTGCGAATGAGATAACGGAAAAGGAGGCGGTATTAAAAAATCAAACACACTAGAAGGGTCTGTTGGAATAAGGACATCTTGCCATGCTAAATCTGCACATACAGCCCTGACTGCTCCATATGTCACATTCGAAAATTTAGATCTAACAAACCTAAACGTGTATGAGATAGGGTAGCCTTGAGCTTGAATTAATTTAATAAGTTGTACGCTTTTGACTGTAAGTTTGCTAGCCCTAGTATTTCTTGCCTGATGCTTTAGAGGTAGCCAGCAGCAGTTACTCGCAGTATAGTCTCCGTTAACATCTATACGTTCGATTGAAGATGTGGCTTCTGGAG
>ENA-OFCI01000378-OFCI01000378.1-metagenomes-genome-assembly--contig:-NODE-378-length-27512-cov-4.216921_pt1 | contig 27512 bp, 26 predicted proteins | sample MGYA00153391_OFCI01 | MGnify analysis MGYA00153391
CGACCGCAGACCTGGTGCATGTCGACGTAATGGACAACCATTTCGTGCCGAACCTCACGTTCGGCCAGCGCATGGTGGAGTCGCTGCAGCGCGTCTCGCCGCTGCCGCTGGACATCCACCTGATGATCGACGATCCCGACCGCTGGGCGCCGGGCTACGCCGAGGCCGGAGCCTTTTCGGTCACCTTCCACGCCGAGGCGGTGGCCGATGCCGCGGCTCTCGCGCGCCGCCTGCGAGACATCGGCGCCAGAGCCGGCATCGCGGTGAAGCCCGGCACCCCGATCGAGCCATACCTTGAACTGTTGCCGGAGTTCGACCAGGTGTTGGTGATGACGGTGGAGCCCGGCTTTGGCGGGCAGTCGTTCATCGAGTCGACCATGCCAAAACTGGTGGCACTTCGCGCGGCGGTTGCGGCATCCGGGCTGGATATCTGGCTTCAGGTGGATGGCGGAATCACGGAGAGCACCATTGCGATCGCGGCCGATGCCGGTGCCGATACCTTCGTCGCGGGCTCGAGCGTTTTCAATGCGGGGGAGCCAGCGGAGCAGATCGCGCGGCTGCGGGCGGCAGCGGCGGCTCACGCTCACTGGCTCGTCACACCCGCCGACTCTGCTTGAATTGGATCATGACTGAGTTCAACAAGACCAAGCCAGAGATCGAGTTCTACGAGGGCGACGCGCCCGTCGAGTTGGTGTCCATCGACATCGAACTTGGGAGCGGGGAAGAAGCCAAGGCCGGCGACAAGGTCGACGTGCACTATCTCGGCGTCGACTTCGAATCCGGCGAGGAGTTCGACTCCTCCTGGGGCCGTGGCCAGTCGGTGAACTTTCCCCTGCGCTCCCTGATCGCGGGCTGGCAGGAGGGCATCCCTGGCATGAAAATCGGCGGACGCCGCCAGCTCATCGTGCCGCCGGCCCTCGCCTACGGTGTTGCCGGTTCTGGGCACCAACTCTCCGGCCGCACCCTGATCTTCGTGATCGACCTGCTCGGCGTCAGCTGACCCAAGCTGAATCGCTCCCCGGCGTGCCGCGGTGCCTGATGCCGCGGGCTCTCGCGGCGGGGGATACGCAGTCTCGCGGCGGGGGATACGCAGTCCCGCGGCGCCATAAAGTTGCCCCGGCGGGGGATACACCAACTCGCGGCGCCAGAAAGTCATCCCGGCGGGGGTTACGACTCCCGCCGCGAAGTGTTTTCTCCTCCGCGACCGAGCCGAGCGTCTCGCCCGTGACCACGCCCGGGCTCGTGCCCGCGGCCACGCCGCCCACCGCTCACCTCCCGTTTTTGCGACCACCTCGGTGTTTACACACGGAGATGGACTGCCGGGGGCCGGATCGGTGTCGGATGCCCGGCCGGGGTCACACCCAGGGAAGAGTGAGCGTATCGACGACCTCGCCCGCGCGCACTCCCTGCGGCGGAACGACCAGCACGCCCGCCGAATCGGCAAGCCCTCGCATCATGCCGGAGCCGAGCCAGGGAGTGGCCACCGCCTGCTGCTGCTGCAGGCGGAACGGCACGAGGATGCTGGTGCCGGCCCGGCCCTCGAGTGCCGCTGCGGAGGCGACGCGCCCAACCTCGGAGATCTGCCCTTGGAAGGCGGCCAGAAGCGGCATGCCGATTGTGAGCAGACCCATCATTGCGGCGAGCGGATTGCCCGGCAACCCGAGAAGCAACCGGCCGTCGGGCAGCCGGGCGAGCATGGTCGGTCCGCCGGGACGCATCGCGATCCGGGAGACCAGAAATTCGGCGCCAAGAGCGTGCAGCGCCGGCCGCAGGTGGTCTACCGCTGAGGAGCCGGTACCGCCGGTGGTGACGATCACCTCTGCCAAGCCCGGGGAGTCCCGCAGGGCCGCGACCGTGGCGTCGAATTCGTCGGGGATGCGACGCCGCGAGACGACCTCTGCTCCGAGCATCCGGAGCACGGTTGGAAGTTGGGGGCCGAAACTGTCCCGCACCCGTCCCGGCGAGGGAATTCCTCTCTCGTCGACTTCATCGCCCGTGAGAAGAACGCTCACCCGGGGGCGGCGGATCACCCCAATGGCATCGTGCCCACAGCCGGCGGCGAGGGCGACGTGTGCCGGGTTGAGGAGCGTTGTTGCGCTCACGACGAGTTCTCCCGAGCGCGCTTCCCCTCCGGCGGCACGGAGGTGCTGCCCGGGATGCGGTTCGCCGGTCGCGGAGACCGACTCGAGCCGCCCGGCGCGCACAGTGCCGCTCTCGCTGCGCAGGACCGCGTCTGTGCCGACCGGGATCACTCCTCCGGTCACGATGACGGCGGCCAATCCGGGTCCGAGAACCGGCCCGTCGACGAGCTGCCAGGGGCCCGCACCGCTGACCGCCCAGCCGTCCATTGCCGAGGAGGCGTAGTGCGGAACATCCGTCAGCGCTCGCAGGTCATGGGACAGAACACGACCGATACTCTCGTCGAGGGCGACAGTCTCTGTACCGAGGGCGGATGCTGCGGCCTCGGCGACGGCGCGCGCATCGTGCCACTCGAGCGAGTCAGTGCGACGAGCAGGGGTCACCGTTCGATGGATTTCGCGAGAGCCATCGTGGTCTTCGCAGCACTCGTGAACCCCGCGTTCCCTCCCCCGGAGGAAGCGGCGGCGACCCCGGCCGCATAGCCCACGAGATAGGTGGTCACGGGCGCCGCGGGGCGCATAATCGCGTGAGCGGCGGTGCCGGCAAGGGCGAGCACAGCGTCGATGTCGACCTCCACCCCCTCGATGCCGAGCGCCGCGCTGAGGCGATCGCTCCAGTCCGTGAGGGCGGCCAGTGTGGCGGTCTCGTCCTGGTCGCTCATGGGTAATCCTTTCGTGGGGAGCGCGGGCTCCGGTGCGGTCAGGGAGGGTGGCGATATTCCGAATCCAGCGGCATCCGTCCAGGTGTCGATGTCGTCGGTCGACCCGGGTGGTACGGGTACGTCGGCGAGGTCGAGAGGAGAAAGCAGCGCCCTCACGGACAGGTTCTGGATGTCAGACCCGCGCTCGCGCACCGCACAGGCGAGCGCCTCGGTGCGATACACCCCGAGCAGGGGCTGACGACGGCCCTCGGAGTCCACCGCGATGACGCCGTGCGGCCCATCGGTCAGCCGGGCGAGAAGTGTGCGCACCGCGGCGGCACTCTGCGGAACATCACACGCAAGGACAAGCACGAAATCAGCGGATGGATTCGCGCTGAGTGCCTCGAGACCCGCAGCGATGGCGGCGGCCGGACCTGCAAACGCCGGGCTTTCCCTGGTGACCAACACTCCGGAGGGGACTGCAGGGGGAGTGCCGACAACGACGATATCCCGGGAGCCGGCCGCCGCGTCCAACGCAATGGACAGCAACGATCGCCCTCCGACGACGAGCTCGGCCTTCGACGCCCCGTCGAGACGGGATGCTCGCCCCCCGGCGAGCACGATGGCGTCGAAGATCATGGGTCCAACTTTAGGTCTCACGGTCCGGTTGCTGGGGAGCGAGTCGCAGGGAGGGTGCCGAGAGTCTGCCGATTCGCCACCGCGTGTCGTTGTTTACCGTGCCCGGTGATGCTACTCATGAGTATGGGCAGAATCACAGTTCGACGTCAGGTCACGCGGATAACGGTGGGCGAGGGGGCGGTTCGGAGAGAAGACGTGCTCGCCGTCGAGGAACCGCTGGAGATCCGGGTTGGGGGAAAGGCACTCGCGATCACGATGCGCACGCCCGGTCATGATTTCGATCTCGCAGCGGGTTTTCTGGTCTCCGAAGGGGTCGTCTCGCGTGGCGACCAATTCGCCGCGGCCCGCTATTGCGCCGGGGCGACGGTCGGCGGGGAAAACACCTATAACGTGCTGGATGTGACTCTCGGCGCGGGCGTTCCGGCGCCAGATCCGAGTCTCGAGCGCAACTTCTTCACCACGAGTTCGTGCGGATTGTGCGGCAAGGCGAGTATCGACGCGGTGCGCACCCTCTCCGCGTACACGGTGGCCGACGATCCGCTTCGGGTCGACGCTGAGCTGCTCGCGACCTTCCCCGACCGGCTGCGGGCCGGCCAGGATGTCTTCGAGAAGACCGGTGGGCTGCACGCCGCCGCTCTGTTCGACGGCGCGACCGGCGAGATGCTCGTCCTTCGCGAGGATGTTGGTCGGCACAACGCCGTTGACAAGGTGGTGGGCTGGGCGCTCACCCAAAATATGCTGCCCCTGCGCGGAATGGTGCTGATGGTCTCCGGTCGAGCAAGCTTCGAACTCACCCAGAAAGCCTCCATGGCTGGCATCCCATTCCTCGCCGCGGTGTCGGCGCCATCCTCTCTTGCCGTCGAGCTCGGCACCGAGCTGGGGATGACCGTCGTCGGTTTCCTGCGAGGACCATCGATGGTGGTCTACAGCGGCGAGCACCGCCTCGAAACTACGGGAGACCCAGACGAACATCCACACGCGCACACAGACCAAAACACAATGAACCTAACTGAGACGGCGGCAATCCGATGACCAAGACTCCAATGGATGCGGACGCTGGCTATCCCGATCTGCACGTGGGTAAAGTGCATGACTGGGCTGTCGGAGTGCCGGCCATCCTCCACTCCATGGAGCCCGCGCTCCTGAAGATGGGCGTCGCCCGCACGGCGAAGCTTTTCACCTCGATGAACCAGAAAGACGGCTTCGACTGCATGAGCTGTGCCTGGCCCGATCCGGAACACCGGTCGGTCGCGGAATTCTGCGAGAACGGTGCAAAGGCCGTCACCTGGGAGGCCACCCCGATCACCGTGCCGACGAGCTTCTGGGCGGAACATTCAATCGACGACCTGCTGTCGCGGTCGGAGTACTGGCTCGGCATGCAGGGAAGACTCGTCGAGCCGGTCTACCGTCCTGCCGGCGCTGACCACTACGAACCGGTGTCCTGGGAACGTGCATTCGAGATAATCGCGACGAAGCTCAACGGTCTTACCTCACCCGACGAAGCCGCCTTCTATACGAGCGGCCGAACTGCCAACGAGACAGCTTTCGTCTATCAGCTCTTCGTGCGGGCCTTCGGCACCAACAACCTGCCGGACTGCTCGAACATGTGCCATGAGTCCACCGGGACTGCCCTCGGTGAGACCATCGGGATCGGCAAGTCGACAATTGCCTACGATGATTTCGAGAAATCCGATCTCGTGATCATCATGGGGCAGAACCCGGGCACGAATCATCCGCGCATGCTCACCGCCCTCGAAGCGGCGAAGCGCAACGGAGCGAGCATCGTTGCGGTGAATCCACTGCCCGAGGCCGGTCTCATGCGCTATAAGAATCCGCAGAAGGTTCGGGGGATCATCGGATCTGGCACGCCGCTGGCCGACCAGTTCCTGCAGATCCGCTCTGGCGGGGACATGGCTCTATTGCAGGCCGTCTCGAAGCGCGTGCTCGACGCGGAGACGGCGAAGCCAGGAACAGTGCTCGACCACGCCTTTCTCGACGAATTCACCCTCGGTCTCGATGCCCTCACCGAACATCTTGGCCACCTCGATGAAGCGACCGTGCTGCTCGCCACCGGCCTCACCTCGGCAGAGATCGACGAGCTTGCCGAGCGCTACATCGCCGCCGATCGGGTTATCATCACCTGGGCGATGGGTCTTACCCAGCACAAGAAGTCGGTCGACACCCTGAAAGATCTGATCAACCTGCTGTTGCTCCGCGGCAACATCGGCAAGCCCGGGGCCGGAGCATCCCCGATCCGCGGCCACAGCAACGTGCAGGGTGACCGCACCATGGGGGTGTGGGAGCAGATGGACGATGAGTTCCTCGACGCCATCGAGAAGGAGTTCTCGTTCGCACCGCCCCGGGCCCACGGCACGGATGCCCTCAAGGCGATCGAGGGGATGCAACGCGGCGAGGTGAAGGTCTGGTTTGCCCTCGGAGGCAATCTCGTCGCCGCAATCTCGGACACCGGTGCGGCCGAGAAGGCAATGCACGGCACCGAGATGACCGTGCAGATATCGACGAAGCTCAACCGCTCTCACGCGGTCATCGGCACGGAGGCGCTGATCCTGCCGACGATGGGCCGCACCGAGGTGGATCTCCAGGCCACCGGACCTCAGTTCGTCTCTGTCGAGGATTCTGTCTGTGCAGTGCACGGCTCCCATGGCCGGATCGCGCCGGTCGCTCCCGGCCTGCTGTCCGAGATCTCTATCGTTACCCGCCTGGCGCGGGCCGTACTCGGGGATTCCGTGCCCGTGGACTGGGCCGGATTCGAGGGGAACTACGACCTCATCCGCGATCACATCAGTCATGTCGTTCCCGGCTTTGAGAAGTTCAACGTTCAGGTGCGCCAAAAGGGCGGCTTCATCCTGCCGAATGGTCCGCGCGACTCGCGTACCTTTGCCACGAAGACCGGCAAGGCGATGCTCACCGTCAACGAGCTCGAGGCGCTCGAGCGGCCCGTCGGTCGACTGATTCTGCAGACTATGCGCTCACATGACCAGTTCAACACCACGATCTACAGCCTGAACGATCGCTACCGTGGCATCAAGAACGGTCGGGACGTGATCTTCGTGAACCCCGACGATCTGATCGAGCTGAATCTCGAAGACGGCCAGCGTGTCGACATCTTCAGCGAGTGGAAAGATGAGCCGGATCGCGTGCTGCGCGGCTACCGCATCGTTTCATATCCCACGGCGAAGGGATGCGCCGCGGCGTATTATCCCGAGGCCAATGTGCTGGTTCCACTATCGAGTGCGGCGGTGGGTAGCAATACCCCGGTGTCGAAGGCCGTCATCGTGCGCCTCGAGCCGGTGGCATCCGCTGGCACCCGGTAACCTTGCAGATGTGAAATCGTTCGACGACCTGTTTGCTGAGCTCAGTGAGAAGTCTGTGTCGCGCCCCGCGGGTTCTGGCACCGTTGCGGAGCTCGACGCCGGAGTTCACGCCATCGGTAAGAAGATCGTCGAAGAGGCCGCCGAGGTCTGGATGGCGGCCGAATTCCAGTCGCGTGATGAGACGGCGGAAGAGATTTCCCAGCTGCTCTACCATCTGCAGGTGCTCATGATCTCAAAGGGCCTGTCCACAGCGGACGTCTACCGACATCTGTGAGTTCGCCTCTCCCACCTGTCACCGACCACTGAAGCCTGTCACCCACCACTGAAGAGACCCCGATGATGTTGCGAATCGCAGTGCCCAACAAGGGCTCCCTGAGCGAGACCGCCGCCGAGATGTTGTCCGAGGCCGGATACGCCGGCCGTCGCGACCCGCGCGCACTCAACCTGTCCGACCCTCGCAACGACGTTGAGTTCTTTTTCCTTCGTCCGCGGGACATTGCCACTTATGTTGGCTCCGGCGCGCTCGACGTCGGAATCACCGGCCGCGACCTCCTGCTCGATTCCGGGTCGACCGCGGTCGAGATTGCGAGCCTCGACTTCGGCGCATCCACCTTCCGGTTCGCCGGAACGGCCGGGCGCTTCTCGGCTCTCGGTGACCTGGAGGGAGTGCGGGTGGCGACGAGCTATCCCGGACTCGTCGGGGACTTCCTGTCACGGCACGGCGTGAACGCCACCCTCGTCACCCTCGATGGCGCGGTAGAGTCCGCCGTCAAACTCGGCGTTGCGGATGCCGTGGCCGACGTTGTCTCCACCGGCTCCACCCTGCGCGCTCAAGGCCTCGAGATCTTCGGTCCGGTCATCCTCGAATCCTCGGCTGTGCTGATCAGCGCGAAGACAGGACTGGCCGGAATCGCTACGCTGAAGCGTCGGTTAGAGGGCGTGCTCGTAGCCCGCCAGTACGTGCTCATGGACTATGACCTGCCGATCGCCCTGATCGAGCCGGCCTCGGCCATCACACCGGGCCTTGAGTCTCCGACGGTCTCCCCGCTGCGGGACCGCGCGTGGGTGGCGGTACGCGTGATGGTGCCACGCGAAGACACGAACGAGGTCATGGACCGACTCTATGAGCTCGGTGCCCGTGCCATCCTGGTCAGTCCGATTCACGCGGCTCGGATCTGATCATGCCCGTCGCAGTCCGCGTGATCCCGTGCCTGGATGTTGCGGCTGGCCGGGTGGTCAAGGGCGTCAACTTTCTCGATCTGCGGGATGCTGGCGATCCGGTCGAGCTCGCGCGGCGCTACTACGAGCAGGGAGCGGACGAGATCACCTTCCTCGACGTCACGGCTACGGTCGACGACCGAGCGACCATGTACGACGTGGTCAAGGCCACAGCCGAGCAGGTCTTTATTCCGCTCACCGTGGGTGGGGGCGTGCGCTCTGCAGAGGATGTGGCCAGACTCCAGGGCCACGGCGCCGACAAGATCGGTGTGAACAGCGCCGCGATCGCCCGCCCGGCCCTTCTCGGCGAGATTGCCGATCGCTTCGGCGCGCAGGCCCTCGTTCTTTCCCTTGACGTGAAACGCTCCGCTCGCGGAGCCAGCGGCTGGGTCGTCACCACCCACGGCGGGCGCACCGAGACCGATATTGATGCCCTGGCCTGGGCCATCGAGGCCATCGAACGGGGTGCGGGCGAGCTACTCGTGAATTCCATTGATGCGGATGGCACGAAGAATGGCTTCGACCTGGCGTTGATTGCCGCCATTCGCGAGGTCAGCGCGGTGCCGGTGATCGCCAGTGGCGGGGCTGGCGCGGTCGAACACTTCGCGCCGGCGGTCGCTGCGGGGGCCGATGCCGTGCTCGCGGCATCCGTATTCCACACCGGTATGCTGACCGTCGCTGACGTCAAGAAGGGGCTCGCTGCGAGCGGCATGCTGGTGAGAAGCTAAGGATGACTATGGACACGACAATCGACCAGGGGGAGCTCGAGGCTGTTCTGGCGAGGGCGAGTTTTGACGCGCAGGGGCTTCTGCCCGCGATCATCCAGCAGTGGGACTCCCACGAGGTCTTGATGCTCGGGTACATGGATGCCGAGGCGCTGCGGCGAACCCTCTCCGAGGGCCGCGTCACCTTCTGGTCGCGGTCACGTCAGGAGTACTGGCGCAAGGGCGATACCTCCGGGCACCGCCAGTACGTGAAGGGCGCTGCCCTGGATTGCGACTCCGACACCCTGCTCGTGCAGGTCGAACAGATTGGAGCAGCCTGTCACACCGGCGCTCACGCATGCTTCGATGTAGACCCACTGCACCCCACGACACTGCACACTACGACGCTGCACCCGACGAATGGCGACACCAATGAGTGAGACCACCGGTCGCGAGCATTTCGATTCGCTGCTCGAGGGGCACCGTGTGGTGCCGGTGATTCGCGAGCTCTTCGCCGATGGCGAGACGCCGGTGGGCATCTACCGCAAGCTCGCCAAGGGCGAACCCGGGAGCTTTTTACTGGAGTCCGCGGAACAGGGGGGCATCTGGTCGCGCTACTCCTTCATCGGGGTCGCAAGTTTTGGAGTACTCACCCAGTCGACCGATGAGACCGGGGCGGATGCCGCGGTCTGGCTCGACTACGGGCTCTCGGCCGAGCGCGCGCTCGGGTCCGACTGCCCGACCGGACCGCTCGCGGCGCTTGCGCACCTCTACGAGCGCTGGGGCACTCCGCACGTTGCCGGGCATCCCCCCCTCACCGGCGGCCTGGTCGGTTTTATCGGCTGGGAGGCGATCCGTCAGATCGAGCGGCTGCCTCACGTGCCACCGGCCGATTTCGACTTTCCTGGCCAGGCGTTGAGCTTCGTCTCTGAGCTTGTCGTCGTCGATCACCGCACCGGCACCGTGCTGCTCATCGCCACGGTTCTCAACGACGGAGTGGATGCAACGGATGGGCTGTGGACGCTCGCCCAAGCGCGTTTGGACACCATGCAGACCGCCCTCGCCCAGCCGGCCGAAGCGTGGCTGGCCGAGGTAGACCTGTCGATCGCCGCAACGCCGGTCCCGCGCATCCAGGCACCGGAATTCCACGAGGCGATCGAGCGCTCGAAGAAATTCATTCGAGATGGGGATGTTTTCCAGGTGGTGATCTCGCAGAGATTCGATCACGAGATCACGGCCGACGCAATTGACGTGTATCGCGTTCTGCGCACACTCAACCCGAGCCCGTACATGTACCTGCTCTCCCTTATCACGCCGGGCGGCGAACCATACTGGATAGTGGGGTCCTCGCCGGAAGCTCTCGTCAAGGTGGAGAATTCCCGCATCTACATGCATCCGATCGCAGGGTCCCGCCCTCGGGGCATCGGTCCTGAGGAGGATCTCGCCCTCGCCGACGAGCTGCTCGCCGATCCGAAGGAGCGCGCCGAACACCTGATGCTCGTCGATCTCGCCCGCAACGACCTGCTGAAGGTGTGCATCCCTGGCACGGTCGAGGTCAGTGAATTCATGCAGGTCGAGCGCTTCAGTCACATCATGCACCTCGTGTCCTCGGTCGAAGGCGACCTGCGGCCGGCGGCCAATTCGATCGACGTGTTCCGCGCGACCTTCCCCGCTGGAACTCTTTCCGGGGCTCCCAAACCACGCGCACTCGAGATCATCGATGAGCTTGAGGTCGCCCAGCGCGGTCTTTACGGGGGAGTGGTTGGCTATTTCGGCTTCGCGGGAGATCTCGACCTCGCCATCGCCATCCGCACCACTACGATTTCGGGCGGGGTCGCCCGCGTGCAGGCCGGCGCGGGGCTGGTCGCCGATTCCGACCCCCAGAGCGAATACCTCGAGTCGCAGAACAAGGCTGCGGCGCCTCTTCGCGCGGTGGCGGTCGCCAATGCGATGCGGCGGGTGAAGTAGCTTGTGTCACCTCGTCGACTGAAAAACCTGACTCTCCTCGCCGCGATCGTGCTTGGCGCGCTCACGCTAGTGGTGTGGACCGGAGAGTGGTTTTCCCTCACCCTGCGCGAATCGGCGACCGGGCATCCCGTGCTCAGCGTTACCGGGGATGTCGCGGCGCCAGCGCTCATCGCTCTCGCACTCGCGAGCCTCGCGCTCGTCGCGGCCCTTGCCATCAGTGGCCCGGTCTTGCGGGCAGTGCTCGGCGTGCTCCAGGTGGTGATCGGATTCACGGTGGCACTCTCGGCCGCGCTCGCGGTGTCGAATCCGGTGCGGGCGTCCGAGTCCGCGGTTTCCGCAGTGACCGGAGTCGGCGGGTCGAATTCCATCGCCGCTCTCGTGTCCGCAGTGTCGCAGACCGCCTATCCGGTCATCGCAATCATCGCGGGCATTCTCACGATGGCGCTCGGCGTCTTCGTGCTCGCGACCGGTCGGCGCTGGCCCGGCTCTTCCGGGCGCTACCGCCAGCCCGTGGTGCTCGAGGCCCCGGAGGTCGTCGGTGGCGCTGACGCCGACTCAGCGCCCGAGGATGCCGCAGCCCACGCGGTATCCGACTGGGACACGCTGAGCGGCGGAACCGATCCGACCTCGCGATAGACTCGATTCTGAAGACCCACGAAGGAGTACTGTGAGTGACGAATTCCCCGATCCGGGAGAGGGTAATTCCCCGGCGGCCTGGACGGCAGTGATCATCATGCTCGTTGCCTTCAGCATCGGCACTGTCGCGTTCTTCTTCAACGTGCAGGTAATGGTGTGGGTCGCGGTGGCACTTCTCGTGATCGGCATGCTGGTCGGCTATGTGCTCAAGAGAATGGGCTACGGCGTCTACGGCGCCAAATACACGCCGAAAGGCCACTGACTCAGTTGCTCTCTGATCTCGTCTCCGGGGCCCTTTTCGACGCCGCGGAGCGTCGCCTACATCGTAGTCTCGCCGTCGTCGAGGCGGAGGCCCTCGCCCGGCCCCCTGCCATTGATGCGCTTGCGGCGCTCGCCCCGTCGTCTCGAGTGCGCATCATCGCCGAGGTGAAGCGAGCGAGCCCCTCCCGCGGTGCTCTCGCGGACATCCCCGATCCCGCCGCCCTTGCCGTGTCCTACGAGACCGGTGGAGCGAGCGCGATCAGCGTGCTCACCGAAGGCCGAAAGTTCGGTGGATCGCTCGCTGATCTCGAGGCGGTCAGGGGGGCGGTGTCGATCCCGGTGCTCCGCAAGGACTTCATCGCGGAGCCCTACCAGGTGTTCGAGGCACGGGCAGCCGGAGCCGATATCGTGCTCCTCATTGTTGCTGCCCTCGACCAGGTGACCCTCGCCAGCCTGTTCGATCTGACCAGCACGCTCGGCATGGCTGTGCTGGTAGAGACTCACAGCGCCGATGAGGTGTCCCGTGCTCTCGACATCGGCGCGGGGCTGGTCGGGGTCAATGCTCGTGACCTCAGTACCTTCGAGCTTGATCAGAATCTTTTTGGTACCCTCGCCGGCCAGATTCCCTCTGGCGTCATCCGAGTGGCCGAGTCCGCGGTACTTACCGCCGCGGATGTTACCCATTACCGCGAGGCGGGAGCGGATGTCGTGCTGGTCGGAGAGGCGCTGGTCACAGGAGATCCGGTGCGGACGCTGGCAGACTTCCTCGGTAACTAGTCATTCTCAAGCAAGGGCGATAGATCCATGGCACTGCGCGACCAACTCGGACCGTACTTCGGCGAATACGGAGGACGGTTTGTTCCCGAATCCCTGATTGCGGCACTGGACGAACTCGACGCCGCGTACACAGCGGCAAAGGTTGACCCCCTGTTTCAGGAGGAACTCGCCGAACTACACCGCACCTATACGGGGCGTCCGTCGATCATCACCGAAGTGCCGCGCTTTGCCGCTCATGCCGGTGGCGCCCGCATCATCCTCAAGCGCGAGGATCTCAATCACACCGGGTCGCACAAGATCAATAACGTTCTCGGCCAGGCGATGCTCGCGCGTCGACTTGGCAAGACCCGACTGATCGCCGAAACCGGAGCCGGCCAGCACGGCGTGGCGACGGCGACGGCCGCAGCGCTCTTTGGCATGGAGTGCGTCGTGTTTATGGGCGAGGTCGACACTGAGCGCCAGGCGCTCAACGTGGCCAGGATGCGCCTGCTCGGCGCTGAAGTCATCCCGGTAACCGCAGGGTCGCGCACCCTCAAGGACGCCATCAACGAGGCCTTGCGAGACTGGGTCGCGAACGTCGAAAATACCCACTACCTCCTGGGGACCGTTGCGGGGCCGCATCCGTTCCCGGTGATGGTGCGCGACTTTCATAAGATCATCGGCGAGGAAGCCCGTGCCCAGGTGCTCGAGCTCACGGGCGCGCTGCCGGATGCGGTCACTGCCTGCGTGGGAGGCGGCTCAAATGCGATGGGGATTTTTCACGCATTCCTCGACGATCCGGACGTGGCGCTCTACGGCTACGAGGCAGCCGGAGACGGAGCGGATACCCCCAGGCACGCCGCGACCATCACCAAGGGCCGTCCCGGCGTGCTGCACGGAGCCCGCAGCTACCTGCTGCAGGATGAAGACGGCCAGACTGTGGAATCCCACTCGATCTCTGCGGGCCTCGACTATCCGGGCGTCGGTCCGGAGCATTCCTGGCTCGCCGACATTGGACGCGCGCAGTACCGGCCGATCACCGACGACGAGGCAATGTCGGCCATGCGCCTGCTGTCGATGACCGAGGGAATCATCCCGGCCATCGAGACGGCCCATGCGCTGGCCGGCACGATAAAGCTCGGCCTCGAGCTCGGTCCGGATGCGACCATTCTGGTGAACCTGAGCGGCCGCGGGGACAAAGACATGGAGACCGCCGGCAAGTATTTCGACATCCTTGACACTGCGACCCCCATGGTCGAGGTCCCAGCGGGGCTCTCAACGCTGTCCGGATCGATCAGGGACAGCCTGTGAGCACCGCGACAGCGAGCACCGTCGAAGCGGTCATCGCCGCACGGAAGGCGGCCGGAAGCGGTGCCCTCGTCGGCTACCTGCCGGTCGGTTTCCCCGACCTGCGCACGAGCATCGAGGCCGCGGTCGCCCTTGCCGAGAACGGCGTCGACGTGATCGAGCTCGGCCTGCCATACTCCGACCCGGTGATGGACGGGCCCGTGATCCAAGAGGCCACGCTCACGGCTCTCAAGGGTGGCTTTAAGCTGCGCCACGGGTTCGAGGCGATCGCGGAGATCACGGCACGCACAAACGTGCCGGTGTTGCTGATGACCTACTGGAACCCGGTGGTTCAGTACGGCGTCGACCGCTTCGCAGACGACCTCATCGCGGCCGGGGGAGCCGGACTCATCACCCCCGACCTCATTCCGGACGAGGCACGTGACTGGTTGGCCGCGTCGAGTCGCACCGGTCTTGATCGCGTGTTCCTGGCTGCACCGTCGTCCACCGACGCCCGTCTCGATCAGGCGGTTCGGCAGAGCCGGGGCTTCGTCTATACGGTCTCCACCATGGGCATCACCGGTGCCCGCAGTGACGTGGATGTCGCGGCCAAGACTCTCGTCGCGCGCCTGCGCGAAGCGGGAGCAACGTCCACCTGTGTGGGGCTCGGTATCTCCTCGCCGGAACAGGTGCGGGAAGTCCTGCGCTATGCGGACGGGGCCATTGTGGGTTCTGCGCTGGTGAAGGCCCTCGCCGACGGGGGCGTATCCGCCGTGGCCGCGACGGCCGCGCACCTCGCGACCGGTACGCTTAGCTAATTCGTTATGAGCAATTGGCTTTAGGAGCAATTGGTTTCCGGTGTAGTCGGCTACCGAAACTCCCGCATCAGACGTCCGCAGCACAAGAGCGTCAGTACGAAAGGCACCCTCGACCGTGGTTCTTCCCCTGAGCATCCCCAGCCCGAGCGAACCGTGGCAGGCGATCCACCTCGGTCAATGGCTGAATGGTTTGGGTCTCTCGTTCGTCTCGCCGAACCTCAGCATCCGAACCTATGCGATCTGCATTCTCGTCGGTATCGTTGCGGCGACGGTGCTGACCAACGAGCGGCTGAAGGCACGCGGTGCCGAGTCCGGCGTTGTGCTCGACGTCGCGCTGTGGGCTGTGCCGCTCGGAATCATCGGTGCTCGCATCTTCCATGTGATTACTCACCCGGACGATTACTTCGGCTCAGCGGAGAAGATGCTGCACATTCTCTTCATCTGGGAGGGTGGCATCGCGATCTTCGGATCGCTCATTGGCGGTGCGATCGGCGTGTACATCGGCTGCCGAATGACGGGTTTGCGTTTTTGGACCTTTGCGGACGCGCTCGCCCCCGGCCTCCTGCTCGCCCAGGCCTTCGGTCGCTTCGGCAACTGGTTCAACCACGAGCTGTACGGCGTGCCGACAAACGCGTGGTGGGGCCTCGAGATCGAGAAGAGCAACCCGGCATTCCCCGCTGGCCTGCCGGTCGGCACCCTGTTTCAGCCGACCTTCCTCTTCGAAGTGATCTGGAACGTGGCCGGCGTGCTCGTGATCCTCTCCCTATCGAAGAAGTTCACCCTCCAGTGGGGCAAGACGGTCTCGGTTTACCTGATCTGGTACGGCCTCGGCCGAAGCTACTTCGAGTCGATTCGCATCGACCCGAGCCTGATCTTCCTCGGCGTTCGCACGAACGTGTGGGCGGCCTACGGGGCGATCCTCATCGGCGTCATCATCTTCGTGGTGCAGTCGCGCCGCCATCCTGGACTGGAGCCGAGTGCGTACCTGCCGGGACGGGAGTGGACGCCGACGCCTGCGGTAGACTCGGAAAATACCTATTCCGAGCACGACGAGGTCGACAACGATGCCGATCTGGACAGCAACTCGCACTCTGAACCGGCCATGGCATCCTCTGCACAGGGCGATGCCGTCACAAGCGGGAAGTCCGTCACAAGCGGGACTCGCCCGCGATAACAGGATAGTGCCGCAAAAAGTGGCATCGCAGGTATGGCGCCGAATCCCCGCGCTTGACTGCCGTCACAATTTTGGGCTTCATCCCCTCGGGCCGCCGCCGTCCCATCTGCCGACGTAACCTCGTGAGGACGGTTCGACCATGGCACTCAGGCCAGCTTTCTCCCGTTTCAGCACCATCCCCGCAGCGACCGGGCTTTACGACCCGCGCCGCGAGAAGGATGCCTGCGGTCTCGCGATGGTCGCGACCCTGCGTGGCTCGGCGGGACACGACATCATCGACCTCGCCCTGACAGCGCTCCGCAACCTCGAGCACCGCGGGGCCATCGGGTCGGATGCGGGCACCGGCGATGGCGCCGGGATAGTGACGCAGATTCCGGATGAGTTCTTCCGTGCGGTAGCGGGCATTCCGTTGCCCCCCGCCGGGCAGTACATCGTCGGCACGGCCTTCCTGCCCGTCGACGGGGTCGAGCGGGCCACGGTCAAGGCGGGAATCGAGGCTCTCGCCCTGCAGGAGCATCTCTCGGTACTCGGCTGGCGCGTTGTGCCGGTGCGTCCAGCGGTTTTGGGAAACCTCGCGCGCGACGCGATGCCGATGGTTGAACAGGTCTTCCTCTCGAGCATCCTTGGCTCCCCCAGTGAGCCTGTTCATGGCATCGCCCTTGACCGGCAGTCGTTCCGACTGCGAAAGCGGGCCGAGCGGGAGCTCAACGCCTATTTCCCGTCGCTGAGCTGTCGCACCATTGTCTACAAGGGCATGGTTACGACACTCCAGCTCGAGCCGTTCTACCCTGACCTGTCCGACGAGCGATTCACCTCGCGCCTCGCTCTCGTGCATTCGCGATACTCCACCAACACCTTTCCCTCGTGGCCGCTAGCCCAGCCGTTCCGTATGATCGCCCATAACGGCGAAATCAATACGGTCCAGGGCAACCGCAACTGGATGCGTGCCCGACAATCCCAGTTGGAATCTGCGCTGCTCGGCGACCTTTCTCCGCTCTTCCCCATCGTCACTCCCGGTGCGAGCGACTCGGCATCCTTCGACGAGGTCGTGGAGTTGCTGAACCTCGGTGGGCGGTCTCTGCCCCACGCCATGATGATGATGGTGCCGGAGGCCTACGAGAACCAGCTTGACATCGATCCAGCCCGCCGGGACTTTTACGAGTATCACTCGATGCTCATGGAGCCGTGGGATGGTCCGGCCGCCCTCGTCTTCACCGACGGATCCCTGGTGGGCGCGACCCTCGACCGCAATGGTCTTCGGCCCGGCCGCTATCTCGTTACCGATGACGGCCTGGTCGTGCTCGCAAGCGAAATCGGGGTCCTCGATATCGCCCCCGAGCGCGTCGTCCGCAAGGGTCGTCTGCGCCCAGGCAAGATGTTCCTCGTCGACACGGAGGCTGGACGCCTCATCGAAGACGACGAGATCAAGAGCGAGCTCGCGGCATCCGAACCCTGGGGTGCCTGGCTGGACGGTAGTCGCATCAACCTCAAGGACCTGCCGGATCGAGAGCACATCGTGCACACCCCCGCTTCGGTCACTCGGCGCCAGCGCACCTTCGGCTACACCGAGGAAGAAGTGCGGATGCTGCTGAAGCCGATGGCGGAGAACGGCGCGGAGCCACTCGGCGCCATGGGCTCCGACACCCCGATCGCGGTGCTGTCGAAACGTCCGCGCTTGCTCTTTGACTACTTCACCCAGCAGTTTGCGCAGGTCACCAATCCGCCGCTCGACAGCATTCGTGAAGAAGTGGTCACCTCGCTCAAGCTTGGCCTCGGTCCAGAGCGCAACCTCCTGGACGCGACTCCGGAGCACGCCCGCCAGGTGATCCTCGACTTTCCGGTGATCGACAATGATGAACTGGCCAAAATCCAGCACATCGCACCGAAGTCATCCCGGCAGGCCTTCAATCCCACTCGCACGATCAAAGGGCTGTACCGCGTCGACCAGGGGCCGAAGGCCATGGAACAGCGGATCGCCGCGATGTGCGCGGAAGCGGACCGCGCTATCGATGACGGAGCGCTCTTCATCGTGCTCTCCGACCGCGATTCCAATAAGGATTTAGCACCGGTGCCATCTCTCCTCATGCTGGCGGCGGTGCATCACCACCTTATTCGCGCCCAGAATCGGATGAAGGTCGGCCTCATCGTCGAGGCTGGTGATGTGCGCGAGGTTCATCACGTTGCACTGCTGGTCGGGTACGGCGCGTCAGCGATCAACCCGTACCTCGCCATGGAGTCCGCGGAAGAGCTCGTACGCAATGGCATGATTTCCAGCATCGACGCTCAGAAGGCCGTAAAGAACCTGATCAAGGCGCTGGGCAAGGGTGTGCTCAAGATCATGTCGAAGATGGGCATCTCGGTGGTCGGGTCCTATGCCGGTGCCCAAGCCTTCGAGGCGGTCGGGCTCGACCAGTCCTTCGTCGACCAGTACTTCACCGGCACCTCGAGCCTGCTCGGCGGTGTCGGTATCGATGTGATCGCCGCCGAGAGCGCGTCACGCCACGCGGCGGCCTACCCAGAGGACGGCGCTATCAACGCTCACGAACGACTGGCCATTGGCGGCGAGTACCAGTGGCGCCGCGAGGGCCCGCCTCATCTCTTCAACCCGGACACCGTGTTCAAGCTGCAGCATGCGACGCGGTCGAGACGCTACGACATCTTCCGCGACTATACGAAGCTCGTCGACGAGCAGGCGACCAACCTGATGACCCTCCGCGGACTGTTCTCGTTCCGCGACGGAGTGCGGCCGGCCGTCCCGATCGACGAGGTCGAGTCCGTGGCATCCATCGTCACGCGCTTTTCCACCGGAGCCATGAGCTACGGCTCGATCAGCGGCGAAGCGCATGAGACGCTCGCGATCGCGATGAACCGCCTCGGAGCACGGAGCAACACGGGAGAGGGCGGCGAAGATACCGCCCGGCTTCTCGATCCCGAACGTCGAAGCGCGATCAAGCAGGTCGCGTCCGGCCGATTCGGCGTCACGAGCATGTATCTCACTCACGCCACCGACATCCAGATCAAGATGGCGCAGGGCGCGAAGCCAGGAGAGGGTGGCCAGCTGCCCTCGAACAAGGTTTACCCGTGGATTGCGAAAACCAGGCACTCAACCGCAGGCGTCGGCCTGATCAGCCCGCCGCCGCATCACGACATCTACTCGATCGAAGACCTCAAGCAGCTGATCTTCGATCTCAAACGCGCTAATCCGGATGCCCGCGTTCACGTCAAACTGGTGAGCCAGTCGGGTATCGGCGCGGTCGCGGCGGGGGTGACCAAGGCCCTCGCGGACGTCGTACTTGTCTCCGGTCACGACGGGGGTACGGGCGCCAGCCCGCTCAACTCCCTCAAGCACGCGGGGACCCCCTGGGAGCTCGGCTTGGCGGAGACCCAGCAGACGCTCATGCTCAACGGTATGCGCGGCAGGGTCGTCGTGCAGGTTGATGGCCAAATGAAGACCGGCCGAGACGTGATTGTGGCCGCGCTCCTCGGAGCGGAAGAATATGGATTCGCTACTGCTCCTCTCGTCGTATCCGGCTGCATCCTCATGCGCGTCTGTCATCTCGACACCTGCCCGGTCGGCGTGGCGAGCCAAAACCCGGAGTTACGCAAACGCTTCACTGGCAAGCCGGAGTTCGTGGTCAATTTCTTCGAATTCCTGGCCCAGGAGGTGCGAGAGTATCTCGCGGAGCTCGGCTTTCGGTCTCTCGAGGAGGCAATCGGACACTCGGAGCTTCTCGACGCAAACCGGGCGATCGAGCACTGGAAGGCGGACGGGCTCGACCTCTCGCCGATCCTGGATGGTCCGGTGTTCGGTCCGGAGGAGCCACGTTACAACGTCTCACAGCAGGACCACGAGCTCGACAAGCACTTCGACGTCGAACTGATCCGGCAGAGTGAAGGTGCCCTCCACGCGGGCGAGTCCGTCGCTATCTCTCTTCCGATCCGCAATACCGAGCGTGCCGTCGGCACCATGCTCGGCCACGAGGTCACTCTCCGCCACGGCGAGAACGGCCTGCCCGCCGGCACAATCGACATCACCCTCCGGGGGACCGCCGGCCAATCGTTCGGTGCGTTCCTGCCGAGCGGCATCACCCTGCGACTCGAGGGCGACAGTAACGACTACGTCGGCAAGGGGCTCAGTGGAGGCCAGATCATTGTGCGCCCCGACCGCAACAGCGTCTTCCCGGCCGAACGTAACGTGATCGCCGGTAATGTCATTGGTTACGGCGCGACCGAGGGAAGTATGTTTCTCCGCGGCATCGTCGGCGAGCGATTCCTCGTGCGCAACTCCGGTGCAACGGCGGTCGTTGAGGGCGTCGGTGATCATGCCCTCGAATACATGACCGGTGGGCTCGCGGTGATTCTGGGAGGTACCGGCCGTAACCTCGGGGCGGGGATGTCCGGCGGCACGGCCTATGTGTACGACCTCGCTCCCGAGCGGGTCAACCGCGAGGCGCTCGCCACGGGAGAACTCGCTCTGTTGCCACTCGGCGCGGAGGATATCGAAATCGTCACGAACCTGCTCGAGCAGCATGTCGCTGAGACCGAGTCCGTTCTCGCTGCCCAGATGCTCGCCACGCTCGACGAGTCGATGACTAGGTTCGTGAAGGTACTCCCTCGCGATTACGCCGCTGTACTCGCAACGCGAGCAGCGGCTGTTGAAGAAGGTCTCGATCCCGACGGCGATGTCGTCTGGTCTCGCATCATGGAGGTAATCGGTGGCTGACCCTAAGGGATTCCTGAAAACGCGAGAGCGGGAGCTGCCCGCACGGCGTCCGGTCGCGTTGCGGCTCATGGACTGGAAAGAGGTCTACGAGCAGGGTGATGCCGCCACCGTGCGCACGCAGGCTGGCCGCTGCATGGATTGTGGCATTCCGTTCTGTCACCACGGCTGCCCGCTCGGCAATCTCATACCGGAGTGGAACGATCTCACCTGGCGCGGAGAGGGGCGCCAGGCGATCGAACGTTTGCACGCCACCAACAACTTTCCCGAGTTCACCGGTCGGCTCTGCCCGGCCCCGTGCGAGTCATCCTGCGTGCTCGCGATCAACCAGCCGGCGGTGACCATCAAGAACGTCGAGGTCGCCATCATCGACCAGGCCTTCGCGAACGACTGGGTCGAGCCGCATCCTCCCGAGCGCCTCACCGGCAAGACCGTCGCCGTTGTCGGTTCGGGTCCGGCAGGTCTCGCCGCTGCACAGCAGCTCACCCGCGCCGGCCACACCGTCGCCGTTTTCGAGCGGGATGACCGCATCGGCGGACTCCTGCGCTACGGCATCCCGGATTTCAAGATGGAGAAGAGGCACATCGAGCTTCGACTCAAGCAGATGCAGGCAGAAGGAACCCGCTTTCGTGCGGGAGTGGAAATCGGCGTGGACATCGCCTGGGATGAACTCCGCGCTCGTTATGACGCAGTGATTGTGGCCACGGGAGCGCTCCAGCCGCGAGATCTCCCTATTCCGGGGCGAGATCTCTCCGGTATTCACTTCGCCATGGACTATCTGGTGCAGCAAAACCGCGTCGGGGCCGGAGACACTATCGTCGATCAGCTCACTGCCGATGGGAAGCATGTTGTGGTGCTCGGAGGCGGCGACACCGGTGCCGACTGCATCGGCACCGCGCATCGCCAGTCGGCTTTGTCCGTCACAAACCTCGCCATCGGTCTCCAGCCGCCGCACGAGCGTCCCGATCATCAACCCTGGCCGATGGCCCCAACGCTGTTCGAGGTGACGACTGCACATGAGGAGGGCGGTGAGCGGGTTTATCTCGCCTCCACCGTCGAATTCCTGGCGAACGAAGCGGGCGAGGTGCGCGCCATCCGAGTCGCCGAAACCGAATACCTCGACGGTCGCCGCGTTCCGAAGGCAGGGACCGAGCGAGAAATCCCCGCGGACCTGGTGCTTCTCGCCCTCGGATTCACCGGAACCGAGAGTGAGGCACTGGAAAGCCAGTTGCAACTTCACCTCGACCGTGGAAACGTTGAACGCGATGCCGACTACCAGACGAGCGAATCTGGCGTGTTTGTCGCGGGCGACGCGGGTCGTGGGCAATCGCTCATCGTGTGGGCCATCGCCGAGGGCCGTGCCGCGGCCGCGGCCGTCGACCGCTTCCTCGAGGGCGACACTGCGTTGCCTTCCCCGGTCACACCGACCGATCGGGCCGTCGCCTTGTAGCTCCCGACTACTCCTTCGAGAATTTTGTCCCCAACAGAAAGAAATACATGAGACGCGCAAAAATCGTCGCCACCCTCGGTCCGGCAACGTCCAGCTATGAGAACATCCGCGCGATCGTGGATGCCGGCGTGGACGTCGCCCGTATGAACCTGAGCCATGGCAGCTACGACGTGCATGAGGAGGTCTACGCCAATGTTCGCAAGGCGAGCGCCGACTCTGGGCGTGCCGTCGCAGTGCTCGTCGATCTCCAGGGTCCGAAGATCCGGCTGGGCAAATTCGAGAACGGCCCCTACGAACTCGCGGTCGGAGATATCTTCAAGATCACTATCGAGGACATCCTTGGCACCAAGGAGATCTCGGGCACGACATTCAAGGGTCTTCCCCACGACGTCAAGCCAGGAGACCCTCTTCTCATCGACGACGGCAAGGTGAAGCTCAAGGTGATCTCCACCGACGGTACCGTCGTGACGACCGAGGTCGTTGTCGGCGGAGCGGTATCGAACAACAAGGGCATTAACCTGCCGGGTGTCGCTGTGAACGTTCCAGCGCTCTCCGACAAGGACGAAGCAGACCTTCGCTGGGGGCTCAAGCTCGGAGCGGATCTCATCGCGCTGTCGTTCGTTCGCAATGCGGAGGACATCATTCGAGTGCACGAGATCATGGCGGAGGAGGGAGTCAAACTTCCGGTAATCGCCAAGATCGAGAAGCCGCAGGCCGTCGAGAACCTCGAGTCCATCATTGACGCCTTCGACGGCATCATGGTTGCTCGGGGAGACCTCGGAGTCGAGATGCCTCTTGAGGCGGTGCCGATCGTTCAGAAGCACGCCGTGGAGTTGTCTCGCCGCATGGCCAAGCCGGTGATCGTTGCGACCCAGATGCTTGAATCCATGATCTCCAGCCCCATCCCCACGCGTGCGGAGACTTCCGATGTCGCCAACGCCGTTCTCGACGGAGCGGATGCCGTGATGTTGAGCGGGGAGACGAGTGTGGGGGAGTACCCCGTGATCACCGTGCAGACGATGGCCAGGATCATCACCTCCACCGAGGAGCACGGCCTCGAGCGCATCGCGGAACTCGGTACGAAGCCGCGCACCCAGGGCGGGGCGATCACTCTCGCCGCGGCCGAGGTCGCAGACTTCGTCGAGGCCAAGTATCTCTGCGTCTTCACCGAGTCCGGAGACTCCGTTCGTCGCATGTCGCGACTGCGCCACCGCATCCCGATCATCGCCTACACACCGGAGGAGCGCATCCGCAATCGCCTGGCGTGGGTGTGGGGCACAGAGACCTATCTGGTTGAGCGCAAAACCCACACCGATGCTCTGTTCGGCCAGGTTGACGACATCCTGCTCGGTCACAACCGCGCAGCCCTCGGCGAAAAGGTCGTGGTGATCGCTGGTTCTCCTCCCGGAATCTCCGGTGGCACCAACGACATGCGCGTGCACCGGGTCGGTGACGCACACAACGCGGTCGCTCCTGCCTACGCCGCCGACTGATCTCGGCCCGCCGATTCGAAAACTGGGACAAGGCTGGTCGTCGGCTGTGAAATCGACGGCTGGCCTCGTGCCCTCGGTACGGTGAAGTTATCTACATTGGAAGGATTTCATCGTGACTGATTCACAGCAGGTCTCAGGACTATTCGACGACGCAGCGGGTCCGGAGGGTCGCAACATCAGCGACTGGACCGACCTCGGACGTGAGATGTGGTCCTATCTCACCGGGCGCGGTGCAGCCGTCAACTACAGCTTCATCGACATGGTCGTCGAGGTGCCCCGGGACATTGGTCCGGATGCTCCTCGGGCCACCTGGAAGCTCAACGGTACGCTGCGCGTCACGACGAGTGATGACCAGGACGCCGGCGCAGACCAGCACCGTAACTGATCATGGTCGCTGTACCTCGGCTGGACATTGATCTCACCTTCTCGCTCGAGGAGCCTGGCATCGATTCTTCGGGTGCCGTGGTGTCGCAGCTCGAAGGCACGATCACGGCGGCAGGAACCGACGTTCAAATCTTCGCCAACAACCCCGAGACCATGCTCACGGGCCGCAGTGTGAAACTGGCTGACATCCGCTCGATCGCGCAAGAGATCGCTGGATTCGGGCTTTCCATCACACTGAGCGGTCCGGGCGGCGTGATTGCGCGCATCGGTAATGTAAACGCTCCGGTATTGCAGCGTGTCATCACCGGCTCTCCGCACATCAGGCTGGGGAGTGCAGCGGCGCTTGCTCCGCTGATACGTCGCCGTGGAGCTGCAGTCTCGGCTATCCCGCTGCCACCGAAAACGCTTTTCCCGCTGGTGCCTACCGTGAGCCGTCGGATTCGGCGAACGGCGACGACAACGCACTACCTCCCGCGGTCCGGTCGCCCACGCCTCATTTTTGTCATCGGTTCCAAAAACTGGAACGGGCAGATGCCACGAGAGTTTGACCTGCTTCCGGAGGTCACCACCATCGGTTCCGGGTCCGAAGCCAGCCTGCAGTTGGACGGACTGAATGCTCTGCATGCAGAGATTCGCCGAACGGCGGACGACGAGTACGTTCTGTACCCGATCGGTGCCCTGGCGGGGGGTTCAGGACTGGTCGAAACTACCGGTCGGAAGGACGGCGGCCAGGTCTTGCGCACAGGGACGCGAATCGAGCTCGGAAAGTGGAAGATGGCCTACTTCCGTGAGGAGTTCGCCGACCACGGACGTCCGCACGGCGGTCGGGTCGGCGGAGAATTGTCTCGACAGAAACCCCAGCGCAACACCCGGCCAGGACACTCCTGAAGGCAATAACGCTCTTCGGGCGCCTAGCGATCCTCGTCAGCTGGATCGTTCTGCGGCTCGAGTTCTAATTCCGGTTCCGCGGCCACGGCGAAGTTCGATGGTGGCCGCGGGCGCCGTATGTGTCCAACAGCATCGGTCGCAAGATAGACGGCGCGTGCGATTCCTGCATCCGACTGCTTCACCGAAGAGATCCAGATCGATTCAGGATGAACGTCGTCCCCGGCGCGCACATCTTCGGCAGTGCGTAACTTCGCGACTCGATGCACGAGCTCACCAAAGCCGATTTTGATTGCAACATCAGCGGCACACAGGCTGATCTGAATGACCGTGGCCCACCCCCCGCCACCCGTGAAGACCTGGATGAGGTAGACGATCGGATACACGACCCAGCCGGTGAGCAATCCAACGGTGGCATTCCGAAGCAACACGGCGGACTCTGGGGTCAACCGGGGGAGTGAGACGCGCACGGCGCGGATGAGAATGACGGTGGTGATGATCCAAAAGACTCCGCTCACGCCTCCCCAGAGCAGCATCATCGACGGACGGGAGGTGCCCCCGAGAATGAACGCCCCGAGAAACCCGGTAAAGATCATCAGGATCGCGCCTGCCATGGCGGTGACGCCCGTGCGACGTGCCGTGGCGCCAGCGAGCACACAGACGCTCAGTAGTTCCATGGTGAGCAGGGGAACGGTGATCGACCAGTCCATATAACGCAGGGCGAAAACGAGCATCGATCCGGCTCCGGCTTCGAACCCCGTTCCCGTTGCACGATAACCGGTCCGGAAGGCGAGGATGATGCCAAGGTAGGACGCTATCGCGACCGCCGCGACGGTGAGGCGGGCCACGGTGGCGGATCGATAGCGGGAGCCGACCTCTCCCTGGGTGATCCAGGTGCGCACGAGGCCAGCGAGGAGAGCCAGTCCCGCCACAGCGACGAAGTACAGGGTGAGCAGGTACTGCGAGGCAGTGAGCGTCGCCGTCCAGGGCCCGCCGATCTGGTCGATCATTCGTTGGCAAACTTCGATGTCTGCGACACCGGTAGAACCTGCGGTGTGGCGGGGGGCTCTGGTGAGAAGAACATCCCACCCGCACTGTTGGCTGAGAGCATCAGCGCCTGAATCCAGTCCCGATTAAGCGAGGGGGTGCGACTTCCGGCGAAGCGATAAAAAATGGCACTGCTCGGGTCCAGCCAGATCGAGCTGCGTCCGCTTCCCGCATCCGCAGAGTTGGTCCAGGTGAAGAGGAAGCTCTCGCGCCGTCGGAGTTTCGCCGTGATTACCACCTGCAGGTGCATGAGCGCGCGATCATCGAAGCTGATCTCTGTGCCCGGGTTGCCGTACAGCAAACTACCCATGGGGGTGCTCCTGAAGTTGTTGCCTCACTGTAGCGCGCTTCTCCTCCGGAGAGTCACGTGTCAGCTGGTGAGCGGAATGCTGTTGATCAGGGAAGACATCATCTGTCCGACCTTGGCGAGAGCGACGACGGTCACTACCAGGGTGACCCCGATCCAGAGCCAGATCGGGGCGAGTCCGCGACCGGACCGACGACGGACGATAATCGAGCGTCCGATCACATAAACGCCTCCGCCGAAGAAGGTCCAGGCCCAGTGGAACGGTCGATCGTACCCATCGCGAAGGAGTCGCTTTCGGTCGAAGTAGGCAAGGATCACCGCAGCGCCGAAGACGATCCACCCCAGCGCGAGGGTTGCAAGATAGCCGGGGTCGCGATACAGGGCGAGCGGATCCGTCGGAGACGCCACTAGTGCCGACGCGTCAAGGGTGAGTAGAGTCACGATGCCGAGTAATGGAAGCAGGGCCATGATCCAAATGATCGGGTTGTACACCGGTGTCCCCGTTGGCACCCCCGTTGGCGCCGGGCGCAGGGCATACGGTGCGGCGCTGTACGAGGGTGTGCCGACCGATCCGTCGCTAATACTGTCTGTCCAGGCTGTGCCATCCCACCAGCGCAACTGGGGTTCCCCAGTATGGTCGGGATACCACCCCGCGGGTGTCAACGGAATGGGCGAGTGGGGCAGGTCAGTCACAGAGGCTCCTTCGAGTTCGGCTCAGCCCAGACTAGCGAAGCGAAATTCACCGATGAGGAGCGCAGCATGAATGAGGATGCCAGATCGAGTCTCTTCCAGTCGGATTCGATCGCCGAGAACTATCGCCACTATCTCCTGCCAACGGTCTTCGAACCCTGGGCGCATCACCTGGTCGACTCGCTTGTCTTGCATGCGGGCCAGACCGTCCTGGATGTCGCTTCTGGCACCGGCGCTGTGGCGCGCGCTGCGGCAAAAGCGGTTGGTCCGAGCGGCCGCGTGATCGCGAGCGACATCAGCACCGGGATGCTCGCTGAAGTCTCCGTCGGCGCCGACCCGGACGGCGCTCCCATCGAAACTTTGGAAGCCCCGGCGACGGCCATTCCGCTCGAGGACGATTCGGTCGATGTTGTGTTGTGCCAGCACGGACTGCCTTTCGTGCGCGACCAGGTTGCCGCGATGGCGGAGATGAAGCGGGTGCTGCGCCCCGGTGGCAGCCTTGGCATCGTCGTCTGGGTCGCTGCACTGCGCCTTGAGCCGTTCGACAGCTACGGGGATGTGCTGAGAGACGAGGGCCTGGACGAACCATTCCCTCGAGCCTGGGACTTTGATTCCTTCAAAATGACCCGCGCCCGTCTCACGAAACTCCTGGCCGCCTTCGAGGATGTGACGGTGCAGTCAACCTCACTTCGACTTGACTGGCCGAGCGTCGCGGATGCGGTCAACGGTATCTTTGGCACACCCTATGGGCCGGTACTGACCGCACTGATGCCGGAGAAACAACAGCATGCACTCTCCGCGCTTCGGGATTGGATGACGGCCTCACCGCATCCGCTGGTCACCGCTTTCGTCGCGACGGCCAGCGCCTGAGCGGCCCGACACAGACTGACCACCCACGCTGAAAGCTATTCGTGCCGGTGGTGGGACTCGAACCCACACGCCCTTTCGAGCAAAGCATTTT
>ENA-OFCI01000379-OFCI01000379.1-metagenomes-genome-assembly--contig:-NODE-379-length-27344-cov-3.562791_pt1 | contig 27344 bp, 19 predicted proteins | sample MGYA00153391_OFCI01 | MGnify analysis MGYA00153391
CACCGCGCCGGCCTCGGCCAGCGCCGCGACGAACGCCTCGCTGTCGGCCGGCTTCTTACGCCAGATGAGCCCCGTGATGACCAGCTCGCCGCCGGTGAGGTAACGGCGCGGGTGCGCGAGCTCGGTCGCGAAGACCCAGCGCACCGGACGGTCCAACTGCTCGTCCTCGCCGCAGAGCAACCGCAGGTGCAGGTGTGGCTCGGCCAGAAGCTCGCGCAGGATCACAAGACTCCGTCCACCCCACATTGCGTTCTTAGAGGAAGGTACAACAAGGCGAGCGGGCCACGGTGCACTTTCGTGTGGAGCGAGACTGCCTCGTGACTGCCCCGCGGGGTCTACTGATGAGACGGTACCCCCCGGCTGCCGCCACCCATCGCCCCAGGAGCCGACATGGACTTCCTCCGACCCGAATCATGGGCCGACGCGCTCGCCGCTAAGACCGAGTACCCCGACGCCGTGCCGATCGCCGGGGGCACCGACGTCATGGTGGAGCTGAACTTCGATCGGCGCCGCCCGAGCGCCCTCATCGACCTGACCCGCGTGCGTGACCTGAGTCAGTGGTACGAGCAGGACGGCCTCGTCCGCTTGGGCGCCGGTGTGACCTACGCACAGCTGATCAGCGAGCTCGCCGACCAGCTGCCAGGGCTCGCCATGGCGTCCCGGACGGTCGGCTCTCCCCAGATCCGCAACCGCGGAACCGTGGGCGGCAACCTGGGAACCGCCTCGCCGGCGGGTGACTGCCACCCGGCGCTCCTCGCCGCCGAGGCCGAGGTCGAGGTCGAGTCGGTCCGAGGCCCACGTCGCATGCCAGTGAGCGACTTCTACCTCGGTGTGAAGCGAAACGCGTTGCAGCCCGACGAGCTCATCCGGGCGATCTGGATCGCCCCCGCAACCGGGCCTCAGCAGTTCTCGAAGATCGGCGCACGCAACGCCATGGTCATCGCGGTGTGCTCCTTCGGGCTCGCGCTGCACCCGGGCCGCAAGGCCGTCGGCACGGGCTTCGGCTCCGCCGCGCCAACCCCACGCGTCGCCGCCGAGGCGGGCACCTTTGCCGGGAACGCACTCGAGGAGGCGGGACTCTGGGAGTCGCGAGGGGAGCTATCGCATTCTCTGGCAAGGGAGTTCGGGATGCAGGTGAGTGCGGCGGCTGCCCCCATAGACGACGTCCGGGGCAGCGCGGCATACCGTCTGCACTCCCTTTCCGTCATGGCCCGACGCTGCCTGGTCTGGGCCTGGGACGACTACCGGAAGGCGGCCTGAGACATGCGCATCAACACGACGGTCAACGGCGAGAAGCGTCAGGTCGACAACGTCTGGGAGGGCGAGAGCCTGCTCTACGTCCTGCGCGAGCGAATGGGCCTGCCAGGGTCGAAGAGCGCGTGCGATCAGGGTGAGTGCGGCGCGTGCACCGTCTACCTCGACCACGTGCCGGTCTGCTCGTGTCTCGTGGCTGCGGGTCAGGCCGAGGGTCGCGAGATCGTCACCGTCGAGGGGCTGCGCGATGACGAACAGCTACACCCCGTGCAGCAGGCATTCGTCGAGGCCGGCGCGATCCAGTGCGGTTTCTGCACCCCCGGTCTGGTCGTCGCCACCCACGACCTGCTCGAGCGAAGCGAACATCCGAGCGACCCCGAGATCCGGGAGGCGCTCGCCGGAAACCTTTGTCGTTGCACGGGATACGAGAAGATCCTCGACGCGGTGCACCTCGCCGCGGACCGGCTGTCGAACCCGGAAGCACTCTAGCCATGCCCGCCATGTCCCCAGCGTCCGTCACGCCCACGGCTCCCGACCCCGCCCGCACGGTCGTCCAGGGGTGTGCCATCGCAACCATGGACCCGGCCCGCACCGAGCTGTCCCACGGCCACGTCATCATCGTGGGCAACCGGATCGAGACCGTCGGCCAGGGACCCGCGCCCGAGGTCGCGGGCGCAAGGATGGTCGACGGCTCGGGCTGCCTGCTCACCCCCGGCCTGGTCAACACCCACCACCATCTCTACCAGTGGGTGACGCGCGGGCTCGCCGCCGATGCCACGCTCTTCGAGTGGCTGACCACGCTCTATCCGGTGTGGGCAGGGATCGACGAGTATGCCGTGAACGTCGCCGCCCGCGGTGGCCTCGCCTGGCTCGCGCGCACCGGCTGCACCCTGACCAGCGACCACCACTACGTGTTCCCGCGCGGCGGCGGCGACCTGCTGGCAGCCGAGATCGAGGGGGCCCGTTCCGTTGGGCTGCGATTCCACCCGGCGCGCGGGTCCATGGACCTCGGGCGCAGTCAGGGAGGCCTCCCCCCCGACCACGTCGTCGAGGACCGGGACGCGGCGCTGGCAGCCACCGAGGCGGCCGTTGCCCGCTGGCACGATCCCTCTCCCTCGTCGATGCTGCAGGTCGCGGTCGCGCCGTGTTCGCCCTTCTCGGTCTCCGGCGAGCTGATGAGCGAGGCGGCCACCCTCGCCCGTCGGCTCGGGGTGCGCCTGCACACCCACCTCGCGGAGACCCGCGACGAGGAGGACTTCTGCCATGAGCGCTTCGGCTGCTCCTCACTGGAGTACGCCGAACGACTGGGGTGGCTCGGCGACGACGTGTGGTTCGCCCACGGCATCCACCTGGACGACAGGTCCGTCAAACGCATCGGTGAGACGTCCACGGGGATCGCGCACTGCCCGACATCGAACGCCCGCCTCGGAGCCGGCATCGCGCGGACCCGCAACCTGATGGACGCCGGCGCCCGGGTGGGCCTCGGCGTCGACGGCGCCGCAAGCAACGAGTCGGCCAGCATGCTCGAGGAGGCACGTCACGCGGTCCTGTTCGCGCGGGCTCGCGGCGGCCCCAAGGCTCTCGGGGTGCGAGACGCGCTGGCGTTAGCCACGATCGGTGGCGCCAGGGATCTGGGTTCCATCGAGCCCGGCAAGCTCGCCGACCTGGCCCTCTGGCGGCTCGACACGATCGCGCATGCCGACATCACTGACCCCGTCGCCGCTCTCATTCTCGGCAGCCCGCCACCGCTGGAGCTGCTGCTCGTCGACGGCCTCGTCGTCGTCGAGCGGGACCGCGTCGTCACCGTGGATGAGCGCGCCATCGCCCGTGAAGCGACCACCGTGCACCAGTCCCTCGTCCGGAAAGCCGGCTGACCGCCATGACCACCGCCCCAGCTCGCACCAGAACACGCACCCCGCGTCGCACCGAGGTCGGTGAAGGTCGGGTCGGCGACAGCGCACCGCGGCCGGACAGCAACCTCAAGGTGCTCGGCGAGTTCGCCTACGGGAGCGACCTCTGGATGGACGGGATGATCTGGGGGGTGACGCTGCGTAGTCCGCACCCGTATGCCCGGATCCGCTCCATCGACATCGGGCCGGCGCTGGCGACTCCCGGGGTGTCCGCGGTCCTCACCCACGAAGACGTGCCGGGGGAGAAGCTCTACGGCCTCGAGATACCCGACCAGCCGGTGCTGGCCATCGACGTGGTGCGCTACCAGGGCGAACCCGTCGCCTTGGTCGCCGCCAACCACCCGGAGATCGCGCGGCAGGCGGCCAAGAAGATCCGCGTCGACTACGAGGTGCACGAGCCGGTGACAGACCCGATCGAGGCCCTCGGACACACGGGGTGGAACCTGGCCCAGGGCACGACGCCCCCGGTTCGCGAGCTGAACCGCGAGCGAGCCCACCTGCACCCGCAGGGCAACCTGGTCAGGCACCTGAAGATCCGCAAGGGCGACCCGGCGCCGGTCGCCGATGTCGTGGTGGTCGGCGAGTACGAGGTCGGCATGCAGGACCAGGCCTTCCTCGGCCCAGAGTCCGGGTTGGCCGTTCCCGCGGAGGACGGCGGCGTGGAGCTGTATGTCGCCACCCAGTGGTTGCACGCCGACCAGCGGCAGATCTGCGGGGCCCTGGGCCTGCCCCCCGAGAAGGTGCGACTGACCCTCGCCGGTGTCGGCGGAGCCTTCGGGGGTCGTGAGGACCTGTCGATGCATGTGCACGCCTGCCTCCTGGCGCTGCACACGGGCAAGCCGGTCAAGATGGTCTACAACCGCGAGGAGTCCTTCTTCGGGCACGTCCACCGGCACCCGGCCCGGATGCGCTACGAGCACGGAGCCATGCGGGACGGGACGCTGGTCTATGTCAAGGCCACCATCTACCTGGACGGGGGCGCGTACGCCTCCAGCACCCCGGCCGTCGTGGGCAACGCGGGGACGATGGGCATTGGCCCGTATGTCGTCCCGAACGTGCACGTCGACTGCTTCGGCTCCTACACCAACAACCCGCCGTGCGGCGCGATGCGCGGCTTCGGCTCCGTACAGGTGGCCTTCGCCTACGAGGCGCAGATGGACAAGCTCGCCGTCGAGCTCGGGATGGACCCGGTCGAGCTGCGCTGCCGCAACGCGATGAGCGAGGGAGCTCAGGCGCCGACCGGCCAGGTCATCGACAGCGCCGCGCCGGTCGAGGAGCTGCTCCGACGGATCCAGTCGATGCCGATGCCCCCCGACCGCCCGGCCGACGACGCCACCGACCTGCGCGACCTGCCAGGAGGCGTCTCCAACATCACCCACGGAGAGGGTGTGGTGCGGGGTGTGGGATACGCCGTTGCCTACAAGAACGTCGGGTTCTCGGAGGGCTTCGACGACTACTCGACTGCGCGGGTCCGGCTCGAGGTCGTCAATGGTGAGCCCACCGTGACCGTGCACACCGCCGCGGTTGAGGTGGGCCAGGGGCTGGTCACCGTCGAGCAGCAGATCGCTCGCACCGAGCTGGGCGTGGACCGCGTCGTCGTGCACAGCAAGGACACCAAGGTCGGGTCGGCCGGCTCAAGCTCCGCGTCCCGCCAGACCTACGTCACCGGGGGCGCGGTCAAGGCAGCCTGTGAGAAGGTCCGCGAGGTCGTTCTCGGGATGACCCAGCGACAGCTCGGTCACACGCTCCCCAACCTGCGGCTAGAGGGCGGCGACGTGGTCAGTGACGGCGTGGTCGGCGATGGCGAAGTCGTCGTCGCAGCGCTCGTCGACGTCCTGGGCGACCGGGTGGTCGAGGAGACCGTGCAGTGGCGGCATCGCCCGACCGAGGCCGTCGACCCCGAGACGGGCCAGGGGTTCGCCCATGTGCAGTACGCCTTCTCGGCACACCGTGCCGTCGTCGACGTCGACGTCGAGCTCGGGCTGGTCAAGGTCGTTGCGCTCGACTGTGCGCAGGACGTGGGCAAGGCGATCAACCCTCAGGCGGTCGTCGGTCAGATCCAGGGCGGGAGTGCTCAGGGGCTCGGCCTGGCCATCATGGAGGAGATCATCGTCAAGGACGGGGTGATCCTCAACCCCTCGTTCACCGACTACCTTCTGCCCACCATTCTCGACATGCCGCCGATGCAGATCGCGGTGCTCGAGCATGCCGATCCGCACGCGCCATACGGCCTCAGGGGTGTCGGCGAGCCACCCGCGATCTCCTCGGGGCCAGCCGTCGCCAGCGCGATCCGTCAGGCAGTCGGGAAGCCGTTGTCGAGGGTCCCGATCCGGCCGGAGCACATCACCGGGACCTGAGTACCAGGTCCCGCGAAGCCGTCGGCATTCTCAACCAAGGCGGCATTTATAACATCATCAAATGATGACGGATGACATGTCTGGTGGTAAGCCTGAGGACGACCCTGGCCCTGGATGAATCTCATACCGGGCGGCGGGCTAGGTGCCATGGTATTTCGATTCCCACTGACCCACTTGCCCAACGTGGGAAAGAGACGTTGCGCTGTGGGTAGCCCCACCATCAGCCACAGACGTGGAGTGTGTTCCCGCGAGCACCTTGATCGAGACCGACGCTCGGAGCCGGGCCGTGATCCCCGGCCACAAGAACCAGCGCTTCCCGATGGGCCACGCATCGAAGCTGTGTTTCCCCACCCCTAGCCGCCGCTCAGAACCTGACGATCAGGGGACGATCCAGGTGCCGGTCTGGCCCTTGAGGCCCTCGACCAGCTTGTCCAGCGAGGTGATCAGGGTCCTGCGACCAGGCCCCGACGTGGTGAACCGGATGGCTGCCCGAATCTTGGGCAGCATCGAGCCCTCGGGGAACTGTCCCGCGACGATGTACTTCTCGGCGTCGGCGACGAGGAGCTCGTCGAGGTCCTGCTGGTGGGGCGTGTTGAAGTTGATGGAGACCTTCTCGACCCCGGTGAGGATGGCCATGGCATCGCAGGCAGTGTCGGCCGCAAGCATCACCGACGCGTAGTCCTTGTCGATGACAGCGTCGATCGCCTTGTACCAGTTGTCCTTGCAGACGGTCGGGATGCCGCCTCCGCCTCCGGCGATGACGACGTGGCCGGCGCTGACGAGGTCCAGGATCGCCTCCTTCTCCAGGATGTCTATCGGCATCGGGGACGCCACGACCTCGCGGTAGCCACGGCCGGAGTCCTCGATCATCGTCTTTCCGGCCCGGTGCAGACCCTCGGCCTCCACGGCCGTGAAGAAGGCGCCGATCGGCTTCGTCGGCCGGGCAAACATCGGGTCGTCGGCGTCGACCAGGGCCCGAGTGATGACCGTGCATACCGTCTTGCTGAGACCGTGTGCGTGCAGCTGGTTCTCGATGGCGTTCTGCAGGTGGTACCCGACGTACGCCTGGCTCATTGCAACAGCCTCCGACAACGGCACAGAGGGCTGCTGATAGCCCGCCCTGCCATGGTCGATCGAGCTCTTGATCATGCCAACCTGCGGGCCGTTGCCGTGGCAGATGACGATCTCGTGCCCTGCCTCGATCAGACCCACGATCGGCTTGGCCACGACACCGACCGACTCCACGAGCTCGTCGAAGTCGGTACCCAGGGCGTTACCGCCCAGGGAGAGCAGGATGCGCGACATCGGTGGTGTTGTCCTCTCTGACGGGAGTCCGGGGCGGTAGCCCCTATGGTTGGCCGCCCCGGACTCCGTTGGTGGTCAGACCTGTTCGTCCTCGCAGTAGATGGGTCTCGCAGTAGATGGTCGGGATGACGCTCAGGATCGCAGCGCACTTCACGAGGTCGTCCTTCCAGTTGACCTCGTTCGGCGCGTGGGCCTGGGCCTCCTTGCCCGGCCCGACGCCGATCACGGGGATGCCGTGGCGGCCGGCGATGGCCACTCCGTTGGTGGAGAACGTCCACTTGTCGATGCGCGGCTCGCCATACATCGCCTGGTGGGCCTTGGCCGCGGCCTGGACCTCCGGGGAGTCCTCCGGGATGACCCAGGTGGGGAAGAAGCACTCCTGGCCGTACTCGAGGCCGGTCCACGCCTTGGCCTTGTAGTTGTACAGCGAGACCAAGGCGCCGTACTTCATGACCGACGGGAGCCCCTCGATCTCCTTGATCGCCCCCTGCCAGGTCTCGCCGTCGGTGAGCCGTCGGTCCAGCGAGATCGAGCAGCTGTCGGCGACCGCACATCGCGACGGCGACGTGAAGAAGATCTCCGAGGTCGTGACGGTGCCCTTGCCCAGGAAGTCGTTGTCCAGCAGCCGGTCGTTGAGGTCGCGGACCTCCGGCAGGATCTCGGCCATCTTGTAGATGGCGTTCTCGCCGCGCTCTGGGGCAGAGCCGTGGCAGGAGACCCCTGCGACGTCCACCCGGATCTCCATCCGGCCACGGTGTCCGCGGTAGATGCCGTTGTCGGTGGGCTCGGTCGATACGACGAACTTCGGCCTGATGCCTGACTCCTCGATGATGTAGAGCCAGTTCATCCCGTCGCAGTCCTCTTCCTGGACGGTGCCGGTCACGAGGATCGTGTACTTGTCGGAGAGCAGGTCGAGGTCCTTGGCGATCTTGGCGCCGTAGACGGCGGAGACCACCCCGCCGAGCTGGTCGGAAGCCCCGCGGCCACCGATGTTGACGTCGTCCTCGTAGCCGTCGAACGGGTCGAACGTCCAGTTCTCGATGTTGCCGACACCCACGGTGTCGATGTGGCCGTCGAACGCGATCAGGGTCTCGCCGGTGCCCATGTAGCCGAGCACGTTGCCGAGGGGGTCGATCTCGGCCTTGGTGTAGCCGAGCTTGACCATCTCCGCCTGGATGAGCTTCGACTTCTCCTCCTCCTGGCAGCTCATACCCTTGGCCTTGATCAGCGCCCGCAAGAACCGGCTCATGTCGGCGCGGTAGCCCTCTGCCGTCTCCTTCACCTTGACGAAATCGACCTGCGCGGCTGCAGTCATTGCGTGCCTCCTTGGCATCGTGGGGTGTGAAGCGGGGATGTGACAGTTCGTGTCGCCGAGATATGTGGTGGCTGGCGAATGGGCAAAGGGTCAGCGCCCCCAGCGGGGCAGGTCGCGGTCCCACAGCTCATGAAGCTTGGCGACCGGGTCCTTGACCTTCTGCAGGAAGATCATCGCGGCGATGGCATACGGCTTGTTGCTGGCCTGCTGGTAGAGCGGGACGCGGTAGCGGTCGAACACCGACCGGTCGACCTCGCCCTGCTCGCACGACAGCCCGGTGATGTCGGCCGGCAGCGGGTGCATGTAGAGCGCCTCGCCGTCCTTGGTCTCCTTGGTCAGAGCCATCATCGCCTCGGTGGTGGCCCAGTCCTTGTGCTCGGCGTTCTGCTGGAGGAGTCGCTGCTCGAGGGCCTTGATGCCGTCGAGGTCACCGTCGCCATACAGCTCGGTGCGCTCCTGCATGGCCTGGAACGGAGCCCAGCTCTTCGGGCAGACGATGTCGGCTCCCTCGAAAGCCTCCTGCATGGAGCGCGACACGGTGAAGGAGCCACCGGACTGCGCGGCGTTCTTGGCGGCGATCTCGCGGGTGCCGGCCAGGACGTCATACCCCTCGGGATGTGCCAGGGTGATGTCCATCCCGTATCGGGTCATCAGGGCGATCATCCCCTGGGGCACGGACAGCGGCTTGCCGTAGCTCGGCGAGTAGGCCCACGTCATGGCGAGCTTCTTGCCGCGCAGGTTCTCGAGCCCACCGAAGGTGTGAGCCAGGTGCAGGAGATCGGCGGTGGACTGGGTGGGGTGGTCGATGTCGCACTGGAGGCTGACCACCGTAGGGCGCTGCTCGAGGACTCCAGCGTCGTGGCCCTCCTTGAGGTACTCGGCGAACTCCGTCATGTAGGTGTGGCCCTTGCCGATATACATGTCGTCCCGGATGCCGATGACATCGGCCATGAAGGAGATCATGTTGGCGGTCTCCTTGACGGTCTCGCCGTGGGCCTGCTGGGACTTGCCCTCGTCGAAGTCCTGCACTTCGAGGCCCAGCAGGTTGCAGGCCGAGGCGTAGGAGAAGCGGGTGCGGGTCGAGTTGTCACGGAACAGTGAGATTCCCAGCCCGGAGTCGAAGATCCGGGCGCTCTTGTTGCTCTCGCGAAGCGCGCGCAAGGCGTCGGCGACGGCCAGGACCGCCCGCATCTCATCCGCCGACTTGTCCCACGTCAGCAGGAAGTCGTCCTGATACAGGGCGGCGCAGTCGAGACCGCTCAATGTGTGCAGCTGATCCTGGAAGTCCATTCGGCCTTACAGCTCCTCGTGTCGCAGATAATTCCCCGGCGGTCAACAGATGTCTTCGCCATCTTTGGATTTACATCTTCAAGTGTAGCAGCATCTCTATCATATGTTGTAATACTTGTGCCAAAGTAATAACTAGATGTAGGTTTGTCTCATGAGTCCTCTGCGGTCCCCCGCTGGCGAGGACGAGGTTGGCATCCTGACGAGCTCCCATCCACCTCGGCTCCGGCCCGGGGGACGCGGGAGCAAGGACCTTCGGCACTGCCTCGACACTTCTTCCTGCCGAGACAATGACATAGACCTGCACCCCTTCCGCACCGCGGTAAAGATGCGTGACCAGAGGACTGCTCTTGTCGTTCTGGTGAGAGCGGACCCGTCGGCTCTCGAGCAAGCTGGGAAGGAAATCGCGTGAGCGACCTGATGCGACCACTGTCTATTGGCCACCTCATGAGCTGGGCACTGGACGAGCTTCGACTGGACGGTTCGATCTTCGGCGTGAAGGCGAACCAGTTCTGGCACCCCGAGCCCGGTCGTCTCATCACGGACTCCTTGGGCGACCGGCTGGCATCCCCTGTGGGCCCTGCGGCAGGGCCACAGACCCAGCTGGCCAGCAACATCCTCGTCGCCTACCTGAGCGGCGCCCGGTTCATGGAGCTGAAGACCGTCCAGACGATAGACGGCGAGGACATGCGCAAGGCGGTCGCCAAGCCGTGCATCAATGCAGAGGACGAAGGCTACAACTGCGAGTGGTCCACCGAGCTCACCGTTGCCGAGGCGTACGACGAGTACGTCAAGGCGTACTTCGCGATCGCGGTGCTGGGCAAGGAGCTGGAGCTCGGCACGGTCGACGAGGTGGGGTTCAACATCAGCGTCGGCTATGACCTCGAGGGGATCAAGGGTCAGAAGGTCGACTCCTTCATCGACGCGATGGCCGATGCCTCGGGCACGCCCATCTTCCGGGAGTGCCGGGCCTGGGTCGAGGAACATCTCGGAGAGCTCTCCCACTTCACACGCGAAGATCTCGACAACCTCAGTCCTGCGGTCAGCAGGTCAGTCACTTTGTCAACCATGCACGGGTGTCCGGCCGGCGAGATCGAGCGGATCGCCATGCACCTGCTCACGGAGAAGCACCTGTGTACGTTCGTGAAGTGCAACCCGACCTTGCTCGGGTACCAGCACGCCCGGGACTGCCTCGACAGACTTGGCTATGACTACGTCTCCTTCGACGAGCACCACTTCACCGAGGACCTCCAGTACGCAGAGGCGATCCAGATGTTTCGTCGTCTCACGGCAGTAGCGGGGGAGCGTGGTCTGTCGTTCGGCATCAAGCTGACGAACACCTTCCCCGTCGACGTGCGCCGCGGCGAGCTGCCGTCCGACGAGATGTACATGTCGGGCCGCTCGCTGCTGCCGCTGTCGCTGGCCCTTGCCCTCAAGCTCTCCCGTGAGTTCGATGGCGGCCTGCCCATCTCCTTCTCCGGCGGGGTCGATGCCTTCAACGTCAAGGAGATTCTCGCCACCGGCATCCAGCCGGTCACTGTCGCAACGACGATTCTCAAGCCCGGCGGGGTGACCCGGTTCGGTCAGCTGTCGAGCATGGCCGCAGAGGTCATGACGGACTACCACGGCATCGACGTCGACAGGCTCGCGGCGCTGGTCGACAACGTTCTCTCCGACGAGCGTTACCACAAGCGGTATCGCGAGAAGATCCGCTCGCGCAAGACGGACTCGCCCCTCCCCCTCACGGACTGCTACAAGGCCCCGTGTGAGGACGGCGGCTGCCCGATCAGCCAGCGCATCCCCGAGTACCTCAAGCTCACTGCGGCCGGCGAGCTCACCAAGGCGTTCGACGTGATCGCGTTCGACAACACAGCTCCGACGATCCTCGGTGTGCTGTGCTCCGAGCCGTGCCGGGATCACTGCACGCGCCTGGACATCGACCAGGCCATCGACATGCGCGCCGTGAAGCTCGCTGCCGCCGACGGCGCCCAGGACGCGTTCATCGAGGCCACCACGTCGCCCGCGCTGCTCACCGACGCGAAGGCGGCCATCATCGGCGCCGGTCCGGCCGGCATAGCCGCGGCGATGTTCCTGCGCCGCAACGGCATGGATGTCGACGTTTTCGAGAAGCTCGACGGACCATACGGGATCGTCAAGTACATCATCCCGGGCTTTCGGATCACCGCTGAGCAGATCGAGCGCGACTACCAGCTCGCTGTCCACCTCGGGGTCCGGTTCCACTTCAGCGCCGACCCGGACTACTCCGTGCAGGAGCTGAAGAAGACCTTCGCCCACGTCATCATCGCCACCGGCTCGTGGGGCAGGAGCCCGAGCCCGGTCCGTGAGAGCCCTGACCAGACAGACCACATCCTGGATGCCCTCGACTTCCTCTGGCAGGCCAACAACGAGGGCGGGGCCACAGTCGGCAAGCGGGTTGCCGTGATTGGCGGCGGCGACGTCGCCATGGACTGCGTCCGCACCGCGAAGCGAACCGAGGGGGTGCAGGAGGCGGTCCTTGTCTACCGTCGTACGGAGCCCTACATGCCGGCGACGCAGCACGAGGTCAACCTCGTTCGCGCCGAGGGGCTGACCATGCACGAGCTGCTCGCCCCCGTCGCCTACGACGGCACCACCTTGCGCTGCGAGGAGATGAAGCTCAGCGAGGAGGACGCCAGCGGCCGGCGCACGGTGGTCGGGTTGGGCACCTTCGTGGACCTGCCCTTCGACACGGTGATCGGAGCGACGGGGGCAACGGTCGAGACCGGCCCCTACCTGAGGAATGGTCTGGCGCAGAACGCTCGCGGCCTGGCCGAGGTCGACGCGAGCTTCCAGAGCTCGATCGACGACGTCTACGTCATCGGTGACGGGCGCCTCGGTCCCAGCACCATTGTGCACGCCGTGGCGGACGCGAAGAGTGCCGTCCGGGCGATCCTGACCAAGGAGCACTTGTCCGTCGACTACGACACGAGACCGGCGAAGGTGGAGCGGGACCAGCACGAGGTGTACGCACGGCGAGGGCTGCTGATCGCGGCGATCAACGGCAAGGCTGAAGGTGACCGCTGCCTGACCTGCGATGTCATCTGCGAGGTGTGCACCGAGGTGTGCCCCAACCGGGCCAATGTGGCGATCACCGTGCCCGGGTTCGCCGACCCGCGCCAGATCGTCCACCTCGACGGGCTGTGCAACGAGTGCGGCAACTGTGGCACGTTCTGCCCGCACGCCGGCCTGCCGTACAAGGACAAGATCACGATCTTCTGGACCCGAGAAGGGTTCGACGACTCCACGAATGCGGGGTTCCTCCCGCTCGCCGCAGGCACCTACCTCACCCGTATGCCGGACGGCCAGGTTCGTGAGCACAGGGCTGGTCAGGTGGATCTCCCCGAAGGGATGAGCACAGTACTGGCCGCCATCGAGAAGGACTACGCGTTCATGCTCGGCGCACCCGTGGGAGCCCAGTCATGATCATCAGCAACGGACCGGTCATCACCAACGATCCGGCGAACCCCTTCGTCGCCGACGGGGCGGTCGTCGTCCAGGGCGACAGCATCGTGGCCGTGGGTCCTGCGACCGAGATCCGGGCCACCCACCCGGGCCAGGAGACGATCGACGTCGGTGGCCGGGTCATCATGGCGGGCCTGATCAACGCCCATACCCACGCGTACAGCGCCTACGCGCGCGGGATGGCGGTCCACCAGCCGACCCGTGACTTCACCCAGATCCTCGAGAACCTCTGGTGGCGGCTGGACCGGCTGCTCACCCTGGAGGACGTCGAGCTGAACGCCGGTACGACCTTCATCGAGAGCATCCGCAACGGTGTGACAACGGTGTTCGACCACCACTCGAGCCCCCACGCCGTCTCAGGGTCGCTGCAGACCATGGCGGACGCCGCCGGACGCATCGGCATCCGCACCAGCCTGTGCTACGAGACCTCGGACCGGGACGGCGCCGGCGTCTTGGCGGCTGCCATCGAGGAGAACGCCTCGTTCATGAAGAAGGTGAACACCGGCGAGCAGGACATGGTCAAGGGCTTGTTCGGGCTGCACGCCGGCTTCACTCTCTCCGAGGAGAGCCTGGATGCCGCCTGCGCGGCGAAGGAAGGCATCGCCGGTGGCTTCCACGTCCACGTCGCCGAAGGCGCGAACGACGAGCCAAACTCGCAGGCGAGATACGGCAAGCGCATCGTCCAGCGCTTCGACGACCACGGGATCCTCGGGCCAGGGACGATCGCGGCGCACTGCATCCACGCCGACCCCGACGAGCTCGAGCTGCTCAAGGCCACGGACACGACCGTCGTCCACAACCCGCACTCCAACATGGGCAATGCGGTCGGGGTCGCTCCCGTCGTCGACATGCTCGCCCGCGGACTGCGGGTCGGCTTGGGCACTGACGCCTACACCGCCGACATCCTCGCCTCGGCCCAGCTCGCCAAGATCCTGGCGAGCCACCACCTGGCCGACCCGACCGTCGGGTTCGGGCAGGCGCTACAGCTGGCCTTCGTCAACAACCCGAAGATCTGCGCGCAGTTCTTCCGCAAGGACCTTGGGGTCCTCAAGGCCGGGGCGTACGCCGACCTGATCGCCGTGGACTATCGCCCCTTCACGCCGCTGAGCGCCGAGTCCGCGGGGGGCCACATCTTGTTCGGGATGAGTGGCTCCCAGGTCAACGACACGATGGTGAACGGGGCGTGGGTGATGCGCGACCGCACCATCCTCACCGTGGACGAGGCGGCAATCTTCGCGCGGTCGACGCAGCGAGCGCCCCGCATCTGGGCGCAGATGTAGGGCGGGGGCAAACTCATGTCGGTTCTTCTCAGCGGTTCGGTTCTTCTCAGCGGTGGGATGGTCACCACTGCCACCCAGTCACGGCTGGCCGCCGTGCGGTTCAGCGACGGACGCATCGTCGAGATCGGTGACCTGACGCCTCGGCCGGGTGAAGAGGTCGTTGACTGCACCGGGTGTCTCGTCCTTCCCGGCGGAATCGAGACGCACAGTCATCTCGACCTCGAGACGATGGGGACGGTCACGGCCGATGACTTCGCCACCGGCACGCGCTCGGCCCTCGCCGGCGGAACCACGACGGTCCTCGACTTCGCGACCCAGTTCCACGGCGAAAGCCTCATGGACGGCGTGCGTAGGTGGCACGAGAAAGCCCGGGGCAAGGCGGTCACCGACTACGGCTTCCACCTGGCGATGACGCAGTGGCGCCCGGAGTTCGCCGACGAGATGGCCGAGGTCGTCGCAGCCGGTGTCACCTCGTTCAAGATGTACATGGCCTATCGGGACTCGATGATGGTCGACGACGACGAGATCTATGCCGCCCTCTCGGCGAGCTGTCGTGCGGGTGCCACCATCGGCTTCCACTGCGAGAATGGGCGGGTGATCGATGCACTCGTCCGCGAGGAGCTGCATCGTGGCCACACAGGCGCTTTCTACCACCAGGGCACCAGACCGCCGGCGCTGGAGCGCGAGGCGCTCGGCCGGCTGAGCACGATCGCCGCGCTGCTCGACGCCCAGCACTACATCGTCCACCTCAGCGCGGGGGAGACCCTCGAGGAAGTACGTCGGGCCCGCCAGCGAGGCAGCAAGGTGGTCGCCGAGACCTGTCCCCAGTACCTCCTGCTCGACGACAGCCTCTACGGCACCGCCGAGAGCGAAGGCAGCGACGAATTTGAGGTCAGGGCGTACGTCATGAGCCCCCCGTTGCGCGCGCCGGAGAATCTCGACGCACTTTGGGCCGGGCTTGCTGACGGAGACATCCAGTTCGTCGGCACGGACCACTGCTCGTTCAACCTGCACGGGCAGAAGGACCAGGCGACGGACTTCACCCACATCCCGAACGGTGCGCCGGGAGTCGAGCTGAGGCTGGCGCTGCTCTACACCTACGGCGTGGCGGCAAAGCGGATGTCGGCGGAGCGCTTCGTTGCCGTCACCGCGGAGAACGCGGCGCGGTACTTCGGCCTCTATCCCCGTAAAGGGACGTTGCTGCCCGGCAGCGACGCCGACATCGTCGTCTACGACCCCCGACCACGCTGGACCGTCAGTCACGACCAGCTCCATGACAACGTGGACCACACGCCATACGAAGGCAGACAGATCCAGGGCAGGGTGCGCGACGTCTTCCTCCGCGGCCACCACGTCGTGCGCGACGGGGCGCTCGCGGATGATCTGGCCCCCGGGGAGTTCGTGGCCTGCGGCCCACCCGAAAGCCACATCAGATAGACCAGCCACATCAGATAGACCAGCGACATCAGATACCAAGGGAGCAGCAGCGTCATGAAGATCAGCGTCAATGGCCAGGACTACTCGGTGGCCGGCGACAAGCCATTGCTCTCGGTCCTGCGCGACGAGATCGGGATGCTCTCGGTCAAGGAGGGCTGCGACGACGCGACGTGCGGGACGTGCGTCGTCATCGCGGGCGGCAAGCTGGTGAAGTCCTGCTCGCGCAACGCGTCCACCTTCGAGAACCAGGAGATCATCACCACCGAGGGACTCAGCGAGCGCGAGAAGGATGTGTACGTCGAGGCGTTCGGCGAGACGGGAGCCGTCCAGTGTGGTTTCTGCATCCCGGGCATGGTCATGGCCGGCAAGGCCCTCCTGGACAAGTTCCCCGACGCCACACGTGACGACGTCTCCAAGGGCATCCGCCTGGACGTCTGTCGCTGCACCGGATACAAGAAGGTCGAGGACGCGATCCTTCTCGCCGGGCAGATGCTCCGGGACGACAGGGTGATCACTGCCTCGAACGCGCGCATCCGGATGAGCGACCGGGCGCACCGCCCGGACGTAGCCGAGAAGACCCTGGGCACAGGGCTGTTCGCCGATGACATCCACCTTGAGGGAATGATCCACGCCAAGGCACTGCGCACGAAGTATCCCCGTGCCATCGTCAACACGATCGACACGAGCAAGGCCAAGGCCCACCCGGACTGCGTCGCCGTCCTCACTGCCGAGGATGTCCCGGAGAACAAGATCGGCCACATCGTCGACGACTGGGACGTGATGATCCGCGTTGGTGACACCACGCGCTATGTGGGCGACGCCCTCGCCCTGGTGGCGACGCCGGACGAGGACAAGCTCGACGAGATCCTCGCCCTGATCGAGGTCGACTACACCGAGCTCGAACCCGTGACAACCCCCCAGGACGCCCTGCGAGGGGACGCGCCGCTGATCCACGAGCGGGGGAACGTCTGCGCGTCGGAGCACCTCAGCCGCGGCGATGTCCAAGGCGCGCTGGCCAGGTCGGCCCACGTGGTCACCCGCAAGTTCACGGTCCCGTGGCAGGAGCACGCCTTCCTCGAGCCCGAGTGCGCGGTCGCCGAGCCGGTCGAGGACGGGCTGAGGCTCTACACCAGCTCCCAGACGGTCTTCGACGAGCAGCGCGAGGTCTCGCGAATGCTCAAGCTGCCTCCCGCGAAGGTGCGTTCCACCGCGACGCTTGTCGGCGGCGCGTTCGGTGGCAAGGAAGACATGTCGGTACAGCACCACGCGGCGCTGATGGCCTGGCACACCAAGGCGCCGGTGAAGGTGAAGTTCTCCCGTCAGGAGAGCTTGGACTACCACGTCAAACGGCACCCGATGGACATGGAGTTCACCGTCGGCTGCGACGAGGACGGGCGGCTCACCGCCCTTCGGGCCATCCTCATCGCTGACACCGGGGCATACGCATCCCTGGGCGGCCCCGTCCTCCAGCGCGCCTGCACGCACGCCGGCGGACCATACAACTTCCAGAACGTCGACATCCTGGGTCTGGCGATGTACACGAACAACCCGGTCGCCGGCGCGTTCCGCGGATTCGGCGTTCCCCAGAGCACCTTCGCCATGGAAGGGTGCGTCAACGAGCTCGCCGAGATGTGCGGTCTCGACCCCTGGGAGTTCCGCTATCTCAACGTGGTCCGTCCCGGGGACGAGCTGCCGAACGGCCAGATCGTCGACGACGCGGTCGGCATCGCCGAATGCCTCGAGTCGCTGAAGGGCGACTTCTACAGGTTCCCCGGGGCGGGCCTGGCCATCGGGATCAAGAACACGGGCCTCGGTGTCGGCCTCGTCGACGCCGGACGGTGCTTGCTGTCGGTCGAGGACGGGAAGGTCCACATCCGCACCTCCGCATCATGCATGGGCCAGGGCGTCGGCACCGTCGCCGAGCACATGCTCAGCGAGACGGTCGACATCCCCCCTGACCGGATCGTGTTCGAGCTGCCTGACACGGCGCGCACCCCGGACTCCGGGACATCGACCGGTTCCCGGCAGACTCTCTTCACCGGCGAGGCGATCCGGCGCGCTGCCGAGCAGCTCCGTGACGCGCTCGCCGAGGTCGACAGTCTCGACCGGCTGGAGGGCCGAGAGTTCTTCGGCGAGTTCTCGCCTCCGACCGACCCGATGGGCACCAACAAGCCGAACCCGGTCAGCCACGTGGCGTACAGCTATGGTGCGCAGCTCGTGGTCCTGGACGACAAGGGCGAGGTCGAAAAGGTCGTCGCGGCCTTCGACGTGGGCACGGTCGTCAACCAGCAGGCTGCCGAGGGCCAGATCGAGGGCGGCGTCGTGATGGGCCTCGGCTACGCGCTGACGGAGGAGCTCATCGTCGAGGGCGGCTACCCGAAGACCCGCTTCGGCCAGCTCGGGCTCCTCCGGTCGAACAAGACCCCGGAGATCGAGGTCCGGTTCGTCAGGTCACCCGGACTGGTCCCCTACGCCTACGGGGCCAAGGGCATTGGCGAGATCTGCTTGGTTCCGACAGCCCCCGCCTGCGCCCAGGCGTACTACAGCCGGGACGGGAAGCGGCGCTACAGCCTCCCCCTGGAGGACACGTACTACCGGCAGGCCGGCCCCCGAAAGCTCACAGTCCGCTGAAAACCGAATCGATGATCGGCTGATCTGAATGAACACACCACGCTTGACCCACAATGCCCACACCGACCGGGCAAGCGTCTCAAAAGCGGGCATCGCTGACCCGGCATTCCACCCGTCGCTGCCTGGCTTCGCGACCACCCCCCTGCGGCCGGCGCCCAAGGCTGCGCAGCGTCTCGGGGTCCGCTCCGTCCTCGTCAAGGACGAGTCGCAACGTCTGGGTATGCCTTCCTTCAAGATCCTCGGAGCGTCGTGGGCGGCTTACCGAACGATCATGGCGCACCTCGGGCTGGCGGTCGGCGCCCAGCCGACCCTCGAGCGGCTGCGTGAGGCAGTGGCAGCCCAAGGGTCCGACCTCACCCTGGTGGCAGCCACTGACGGCAACCACGGCCGGGCGGTAGCCCGGATGGCCAAGCTCCTGAGCCTGGGCGCCATCATCGTTGTCCCTGCCGGGACGGCCGACAGCCGGATCGAGGCGATCACCGGCGAAGGAGCCGAGGTCCGGGTCGTGGACGGCGGGTACGGACAGGCGATCGCGGCGAGTGCCGCGCTGAGCGACAAAAAGCACGTCGTCATCTCGGACACGTCATGGGAGGGCTACACCGACCCCCCCGGCTGGGTCATCGACGGCTACTCCACGATGCTCACGGAGATTATTGACGAGATCGAAGCCGGACACGTCGCCGAGCCGACGGTCGTGGCCGCGCAGATGGGGGTCGGGGCCCTGGCTGCCGCGGTGACGCGCCAGTTCGCCCAACGTCCGGCACGGCTGCTCGTCGGCGTCGAGCCGACCAAGGCCGACTGCATCATCACGAGCGCGGAGGCGGGCAAGATCACGACCATCCCCGAGCCGGTGGACTCGATCATGGCGGGCCTGAACTGTGGTACCCCGTCGATCGTTGCGTGGGACGACGTCCTCCGCGGGTACGACGCCTTCGTCACCGTCACCGACGACGACGCGCGGGACGCGATGCGGCTCCTCCACGATGACGGGATCGAAGCCGGCGAGAGCGGCGCCGCCGGGCTGGCCGGCCTGCTCGCGCACGCCGAGGGTTTGGGCCTCGGCCTGCAGGACGACGTCATCGTCCTGGTCACCGAGGGCATCACCGACCCTGTCGCCTACCGGGACATCATCGGCACTGAGAGCTGAACCAAGACTGGTCAGGGCAAAGCGGAAGGGGTTGGGCTGCAGAAAGAGGTCCAGCCCTCCTTCGATGCGGCACTCCCGGTGGGTCGGACTCGTCACAGACGACAACGCAGCCGCCGGAGCGTCGGCCACTATCCTCGCCACTCCCGGGGCTCGCCTGGGTCGATCAGTCTGGGGTTCCTCGATCTGGTGGCCCCGATGGGTCAGGACAGTTCGCTCAGGTCTCCGTAGGCCACCGGGTTCTGGCTGGTGTTGTCCAGTGGGTCGGGCTTGCCGATGAGTGGGTGGTGGGGCAGGGGACGGCCGATGATGGCCACCCGGTCTCCGTGGATCGTCACCCCGTCGATCGTCCCCACCATCCGAACTATGCCGTCGTTGGCGATGATGAGCAGCTGCGAGGTGAGGACTCGATCTGGCTGCATCCGCCACACGCCGCGGCCACGCAGCCATACCTCGTGATTGGAGAGCCGCTCGCGGAATCCGACGCGTTCGCGCCCCAGAGCGTCGTTGGCGACCGCCGGGATGTCGGGACCGAGCCGCACTCGAACGGCGCGGGTGCCCTCCGCCAGCGGGTCGTGTGCGGCGACGCCCAGCCGCTGGTAGACCGCGAACTCCTCGGCCTTCTTCGTCTGCGCGGAGGCTGTGAGCACGCTCGCGATGACGGCTTGGTGCTGCCCGTCGAGGGTGTCCCATCTGGCGCCGAATGTCTCTTCGAGATCGCCGGTGCTGGTAACAAAGCCGGCGATCTCGGCGCAGATCCCGAGGAAGGCGCGGTCGGTACGGGGAAGCGCCAGCTGCTGAGCGAGGTCGGCGACCTTGGCCCACTCCACCCACGGCCCGTCTTGGCCATCATGGACGAAGCCAGCGATCTTCGTGAGCATTGATGGGGAGCTCGCCAAGATGGCGACCGCGTCATCGTTTGCGCTCGACGTCACATTGTTCATGAAACAACAATACATCTAGGGATTACTTTGACAAAAGTACTGCAACATGCTGAGGAGATGATATTGAACTTCCACTGGTAATGCTGAACATAGCGAAGACCGCTCGCCTTGGTCAGCATGTGCGAAGGAGCGCGCATGCCCTCTCACCCAGATGTTGCTGGGACGGCCGAGCTTCCTTCGGCGGCCTGAAGATGCACGCCTGCCCATCCCGGCCGCTCTCGGCTTCGGGATGCAGCACATCCTGTCGATGTTCGGTGGTGTCATCGCCGTTCCCATCATCATCGGGGGGCTGGGTTGAAGGGGGCTAACATGCGGCGGCGTACGTCTGGACGAAGGTGGCGCTGGTCCCGAACTCTCCGGCGCCGAACAGGGTTACCTGATGCGGTTTGCCGGCAGCTGGCCGCTGGCACCGATGATGTGGGCGCCGATCGCGGCGGCGTTCACGGGCGTCCAGCGGTCCCAGCCCACGTTGGCGACCTGTCCCTAACGTCGTGCAGGGAACCGGATGATGGTGTGACGACCCATGTGAGGGGAGTGTCGCCTTGTCCGAGGTAGTCACCGACACACCTGATGGGCTGGGCGTCCAAGCGGTTCTGGCGGAGACGATCGTGGAGATGATCGGTCATCGCGACTATCCGTGCCTGGGTGCCCGATCGGTCTTTCGCCGGGACCGTGCGACGGTGAGCGTCTATGACCGGCTCGGCGCCCCCGTAGGCCGCGCCGCCGCTGCTTGCCGACCTGAAGGAGCTCGCCATCACGGTTGACCCGGGAGGGGGGGTTCGTCTCGTTCGTCGCCATCTTCAGTGGTCCCCGCTTCCACGTCGCAAGCCGCCCAGCCCTTCGTGGGCTGACCTCCTCTTCGCGACGACCGGCGACACCCCATACGGTCGATATGTCCTGCGGCTGAGGCGCGGCGTAGGACGCGGACCGCTAACCACACTCCTGCCCCGTACGCCCACCCACGGGATCGATACTCCTTCGCCTGATGGCGCCGGTCGGCGCAACTGTCCTGGGCGACGACCTGTCACTGCCCATTGAGCTGACCTTGTCGCACGCCGTGGGCTCCAGACCCTGGACGGACGTCGCCGACCTCGTGGTCGGACCGCGAGACCTCGGAGGTCCCGACCGGCGGGAAGTGCGATCCCCAAGTCGCGCGGGTACCGGCTGGGTATGACGCCGCTGGTTAGCCCGCTGACCGAATGAATGCGCCTGTGTCCCGGGCCTTGCTGGCAGTCGAGGGCGAGTCGGTTCAGATCCGCGCTCAACACCTAGCGGACGCTTCAGGGGGGCGAAAAGGCCCTATTCATCTTCGAGGGCCGGGAGCTGGCGTCGGCCAGGGTGGCCGTCATCGTTCCGTGTAAGCGCGATGGGGAGGGGGGCCTTCCTACCGTTTTTGACGTATGGTTCCTTATTCAGATTGTCTAGAGTTAGTTGGCGGTCAGGATCTAGCGTCCCGCTCGCATCGCCGGAGGCAAGCGTCCTGTGGGTCGCTGCTGACACTTTTTTCTTTTTTCGGATCGAGTGCCAGGTCGCTTGGCGGCGCAGAGGACACGGATGTGGTGGCCCGCAAAGGGGCGGCAAGAGGTCAGGGGAACACGCAGATGACCCAGTCATTTCCGCTCGACCCCATTGGCGCTGGGACCTCGTCGGCGCAGGTTGACTCCTACAACGCTCACCAGGCCTCGGTGGGGACGCTGGCGGCCCATGACTCCTTCCGCCATGAGGGATTCCTTTGGAGTGGCGAGGACGAGTTCCTCGCAGGGACGGTCCCGTTCATCCGCCAGGGCCTGGAAGCAGAACAGCCCATCATGGTAGCTGTTATCGCGCCCCGCATCGAGCTCCTGCGAGCCGTCATGGGTTCCGGCGCCGATCGGGTGCGCTTCGTGGACATGGCCGTGTTGGGCCGCAACCCCGCGCAAATCATCCCCACCTGGCGCGAGTTCGTCGCCGAGCACGCCGCCGACGGTCAAGCCGTTCGCGGCATCGGCGAGCCGATCTGGCCCGGCCGCCGCCCAGCCGAAGTCACTGAGTGCCAGCTCTACGAGGCGCTCCTAAACCTCGCCGTCGAGCCGGATACCCCGCTGTGGTTGCTGTGCCCCTACGACGTCCAGGATCTGGCCCCCGACGTCATCACCGAGGCGCAGCGCAGCCACCCGGTCCTGTTCGAGGACCAAAACCACCGACGCAGCACCCTCTACGGCGGCCCGCGCCACGCCGCAACGATATTCGAATCGGACTTACCCCCCGTCCAGGTTGCTGGCTCGCACCGGACCTTCGGCCGCGAGGATCTGCAGGCGCTACGCAATGACGTCACCAACCACGCCTTGGCCGCCGGTCTTTCACCTGCCCGCAGCGCCGACCTGGCCTTGGCCGTGCATGAGGTTACGGCCAACAGCGTCAAACACGGTTCCGGGAAAAGGGTTCTGCGGATCTGGGTGGAACACGACTCACTGGTCTGCGAGGTCAGCGACCACGGTCGCATCACTGATCCCATGATCGGCCGAAAGACGCCCGAGAGGGACGATGAGAAAGGACGCGGGCTCTGGATGGCCAACCATCTCTGCGACCTGGTCCAGGTCCGCTCCGGGCATACGAGCACCACGATCCGTATCCACATCTGGCTGTGACGGCGGACGACCGGAACGTAGGCATGTGGCATCCCTTTGGTCGGTTCAGAGTTGATGCAGTGACCAGCATGGCGAACGCTTCTTCGCGAGGGATGTCGTTCTGGGCTCGCAGGATCCCCACGGCCTCGCCGCCTTCGCAGATCAGTGGTTCACGCGGGGACCGGTGTCCGGCTCAGCGCGGTGGCTCCGCATCACCCTCGCGCAATCCACAGCTTGCGGCAATGCGATTGCGCTGAGGCGGACTGGCAGCTTCGGTGCGTTGTCCGCTCAGTCCACTTCTGTCTCGGGCGACGGCTGGGGACTCGCTGGCAAGCTGACATCGCGCTCAGGATGCTCGGTTCGCTCCTCCGCCTCCTCCAAAATGGCCTGCGCCTGCGCTTGCGGGTCGTCGCTTCCCACAGCCAGTTCCTCGGGCAGCAGTTCCGCACGCCTGGCCACGTGTCGCGCCTGTGTGTCATCGTCATGGTCATCGGGAAGTGGCATCTCGTCAGCAACCATGTCCCGAGCCTACGCGCGAGGAACTACTCGGACTGTCGCTGCCACCCGAGTAGTGGTCTGGGGATCGAGAGCGTCACCCCCACACGCAGATGGGTGGCCTTCGCGATCAGCCGGAGCTGCTTCCAAGGCAAGCCACCCACGCATCGAACGCCGCAACAGCCTCCGGGGACCCGGTCAGCTCCACGTGCGCGGCCTCGCGCCGGCCACTGCCATACAGCAGCAGCTCCACCGGGTCCCCGATGAGCGCCACCCCCTCGGCCCGCTTCTTCACGACCTTGCTGTCGCCGTCAGGGAACGAGAGCGTCACCCCGACCGGCGCACGCAGATAGGTCACCTTGCCCATCAGCCGCTTCCAGATCGAGCGGACCTCGGCCGGCGGCAGCACCCGCGGCGACAACGGCGTATCCCCGCCGCGCCGCACGTCCTCGATGTGGATCACTTACTCGATGAAGAGGAGACCACGTTCGACGACTTCGCTGACGGCGCACTGCCCGGTGAAGAAAGGCGGTCAGGCGCACCCAAGGAATCCTCCGATGGCCCGCGAGAGCCTGCTTTTCCTTGTTTATCATTCTGCTTTGTGACCCCAGTCACAATGATTTTTCACGGAAGAAGCGGTGATAGGCTGCGCGAGAGCATTCCCAGAAGATTGTTGAGCAGTGAACGAAGACAGCTAGAGCCAACAATCTTTGAAAGCAGCATCCCGAAGAGACGAAGGTCATAAAGATGCATCAGAAAGTACGTCGAATGATCGCTTTCTCGGGCGTGGGCACTATCTTGACGGTTGCCTTGTTATTCTTGACCTATCACTTCGTCATCGGGCCCAAAGGACTTCAGGCCACCGTACCTACTTTGAGCGCCATCACGGTTGGGCAGAACAAGGCGTGTGTTGACTGCCATCAGAAGAATACTCCCGGGGTTCTCCAGCAATTTCATGATAGCAAACACTCAGGCAAGGGAGTGCAGTGCCTGGACTGTCATACGCAGGTCGCAGGACAGCAAGCCATGGTGAAGGATCACCATGGCGTAGCCATCGTTGCAGCGCCTACGCCCAATAACTGTGCACAGTGCCACAGAGCTGAGGTGAAGGAGTTTGCGGCCAGTAGCCATGCTGCAAAGTCTTGGTATTCTGTCGAGGGTGCGAAGGATTTCACCCCCGCAGAGCTCGCCACGAACCATCTACTTGATCCGCGTGGGAAACCCCTCAATGGGGGTACTGCGAATCCGGTTAACGCGCTGATCGGCAAAGATGCCTCGATCGCCTCCTGTAAGGTCTGCCACGCGATTGGCAAGAAGAACCTGGACGGCAGTTTTGGAGATTGCACCAAATGCCACCTGCGGCACACATTCGAAGTCGCCCAAGCTCGCAAACCTGAAACCTGTGGTCAATGCCACCTAGGTCCTGACCACCCGCAGCTGGAGATCTACAACGAGTCTGCGCACGGCGCCTACTACCAAGCAAATAAGGAAAAATTCAACATGGATGCGCCGGCAGGAACCTTGACCGTCAAGGATTTCCCAGCGCCGACGTGTGCGACCTGCCATATGTCCGCATTCGGCAGCGTTAAGGGCACCCATAACGTGGGCGAGCGTCTCATGTACCAGCTCCAGCCAGAGACCGCCAAGGTTCGAGCCAATGGAGTGAAGAACAGGCAGACTCTCAACGCTATTTGTCTCAACTGCCATACTCAGTCCTTTGTGACGAATGAGCTGACAAAGGCGGGAAAGATTATTGACATCACGAACCGGAATGTCGCACAAGGAAAAAAGATCATCACGGACCTGCGCACTTCTGGGCTGCTGGGGACCAAGGCGTTCCAAGATCCGCTCGATTTCACATTTTTTGAGCTCTGGCACCATGAGGGTCGGGCGCGCTTCGGAGCCGTTATGTTTGGCCCTGACTACGTGAACTGGCATGGAATCTACGAGCAGAAGAAGGCCTTGGTCGAGCTTCAGTCGAAAGCCGATGAGTTGAAGATGAAGCGTTGACCGGGACTTTGGGTTCATGATGATGAGTAGGCCAAGACAGCTGAAAAATGTCGGCAAAGTAGATCGACGAACCGTTGTGAAGTATAAGACCCTGGTCTTGTTGAGCGTCATGACGATAGACTTCTTGCTGACGGGAATTGACGTTCTCATGGCTCACTCACAAAACGCCTATTTTCGCTGGGAGCTCATCCCCCTGATCTATTCCCCAGCCGCAGTTCTGGCGGTTCTCGCACGAATGGTGTTTCAATCAAGCGATGTCGTCAGACGGTTGTTTCTGGCGGTGATGTGGCTAGGCGTGGTAGTTGGTGTCACTGGTTCCTTTCTCCACTTGATGGGGAATGCTACCTCCGGCCAAGTTAGCTTACACCGGCTCCTGGTTACCGGCTCTCCCATCGCTGCCCCGATTGCCTTCGCTGGTATCGCCGCCTTCGCGTTGGTCAGTGACCGCTATCGCGGCGTCGCCCGACGTTCCAAGCTGCTCGTTCTGGTTAGTCTTGGTTTTCTGGGTGCGGTCATGGCTGCCTTTTTCGACCACGCCCGGCTCGCTTTTATACCGAGCTATACTCTGATTCCTTTGGTGACGGGAGGGCTGGCCACCGCAGCCTGCTTCTATATGGTCCGCGTCGCGCGGCCAAGCAACGGGGAGACGTACATCTTCCTCTCCGTACTGACGCTCAGTCTCGTGGTGGGTTTTGTCGGATTTGGACTTCATGTCTCGGGAGACTTAGCTGGGACCCAGACGATCGTCTGGGCCAGACTTCTGTATCGAGCTCCCCTGCTCGGGCCGCTGCTTTTCTCGAACCTGGCATTGTTAGGTGGGTTGAGCATGCTGCCTGAGCCAGAGGTCGCGATCGAGGAACGCTTGCATCCGGCTGTCATCAACACTTCTTCAGTGCTGAGATGAACCCTTAGCTGTACGGAATCATGAGCATGCTCTGCTATTAACCTCGATCTTTCATCCCTCGGGTGTTGGGCGTCGTGCTCACCGAAGTGGACACTGTCGATCATCAACGCCACCAGGTCCAGCTTGCCCAGCGGTGCGGCGAGCAGCTCGCCCAAGGCGGTCTTGGTCATCGCCACGAACCGGCGTGAGACCCCGACTTGCTCGTGCCCGAAGCGCACGCTCGACGTTCTGGACCGACCGGTTCGAATCCGACCGTGTAACGGCGGCTCGACAGGCCTCCGCACATCTTGCCCTTTGCCATCCGGCCCAGGATCTCGCTGCTACTGAACAGCTCGTGGGCCGGCGCCGGCACCTCACCGGCCCCGTCGGCCGCACGCATCCGCGGCTGATCGACGCCGACTCGGCGCCCGCCCAAGGTGACCGACTCGCGCTCGCTACCGTGGCGCAGAGCGGCCCGTTCGGGGTCGTGTCTGCCGCGAGGCCCGCACACCGCGGCCATCACCTGCAGGCCCTCGTCTTTGGCATGTTCTCGGCTTTGCGCAGGGTGCGGCCAGAGAAAGCATCATCAGCTGATGGGAAGCACTTGGCGGACGCGCCGCTACCTGTTGCGTCGTCGGCCGAGGGTGTAACGGACGCTCTGGTCGAAGCCGATCCGATGATCTGCGTTCTGTCGCCGTGTGTTGTCGAGCAGACGGGACGCGCTGGCTCGTACCGCGGCGCGCTCGGCCTCGGGCACCATCTCCCACATGCCCCGCTGTCCCGTCGACATTGTCCATCGGTGCCAGTGATCCGCGTCATCGAACCGCACCGAGACCGTGCCCACGGCGGTGCAGACATCGGCGAATCCTGCATCAACCAGCAATCGCTCGACGCCCGCGTCTGAGCCGAACGGTCCTTGCTTGCCCGTGGTGCGAGCATCTCGCATGCCCGGCGGGAGATACGGCTCCGGTCGAAGTCATGGTCG
>ENA-OFCI01000380-OFCI01000380.1-metagenomes-genome-assembly--contig:-NODE-380-length-27329-cov-24.571973_pt1 | contig 27329 bp, 20 predicted proteins | sample MGYA00153391_OFCI01 | MGnify analysis MGYA00153391
CTTGGTCTGGGTACTGCGTTAAGAGTTCACGAACGTGGGGTTCAGTCGAGGCATCATCGGCAATGCAGAGTTCCCAATCCAGGTAGCTTTGGTCGATGACAGATTCGATCGCCGCTTTAAGAAGGGCGGATGGGGTATTGTAGGTGGGCAGGATGACGCTGATGAGAGGATGATGTGGGAGCCTTTGGGTGGGCGATCGCGTTTGGAGTCGTTGCCATTTTGGGTAATCGAAGTGGCGCTTAAGTTTGTCCCAAGTCGGGCGAAAGCGCGAGAAATGTGGGGTCTTGATCAGGCGGATGAGGAATTGGAGGATCGATCGATGCATATCTTTTGGCTTGTAATACTTTCGAGACATATTATGGTGACAGCATGAACATGCTTGAGTCAACATAGATAAGTCTGACCTTCATCAGAGTTAATTTTCATTACAGTTTACTTGATTCATGACTTATTAGAAAAGTGGCTATGAAACTAGCAGTTAGCGCTCCAGTCGATTATTCAATTGTCATTCCAATCTTTAATGAGGAGGCGACTCTCTATGAGTTGTGGAGACAATTGCAACTTGTATTGAATCAATTAGATGGCATTACTGAAATTATTTTTGTTGATGACGGCAGTACAGACAAATCCTTCATCATGCTTCTTGAGATGAATAGTCAGAATACTGGAGTTAAGATTGTTCATTTATCTAGAAATTTTGGGCATCAATGTGCTCTTACAGCAGGTATTGATCATGCTAATGGAAGAGCAACTATTCTAATGGATGGCGACTTACAAGATTCGCCAGAAGCCATCTTAAAATTTGTGGAGAAATGGAAGAGTGGATATGAAGTTGTCTATGCAGTACGACATGAGCGAAAAGAAGGGCTAATTAAAAAAATTGCTTTTAAGACATTCTATTGGCTTCAAAGATCAATGTCGAGTATTCAGATTCCTCTAGATGCAGGAATTTTTTCATTGATGGACAGAAAAGTTGTAGACGCCTTGCGATTGATGCCGGAACAAAATCGATACATTAGCGGATTGCGTGCCTACACAGGATTTCGGCAGATTGGCGTTTTGGTTGAGCGAGGTCCCCGATACCATGGTGATCCAAGAGTCTCTGTTTTCATGCTCTTTAAACTTGCGTTTGATGGACTTTTTTCTTTTTCGACCATTCCCTTGAGACTCGCAACTCTGTTGGGATTTGTTTGTGCAGGTTCATCTTTCTTGGTCGGATTAATAGGACTTTACGTTAAATTCGTCATGGGAGTTGAGTTTTTGTCATGGGCATATGGTTTAACGACAGCATTTTTCATGGGAGGTATTCAACTTCTTTCTCTCGGAATTATCGGTGAATATATTGGTAGAATTTACGAGGAAGTAAAGAGGAGACCTTATTATATCGTCGATCGCTGTATAGGTTTTGAAGATCGCTCTTCCTAGATTAAACCTCTACACCACAGGGAAATAATCTTACGTTCAAAATAATTATAATTTTGGGTTGAATTTATGGCTATTAATATTTCCAATAATAAGTTCCGAATCCCACTATTTATTTGTGTGATAAGCTCGCCTATCTTACTCGGATTTTTGATAACTCGGTTCGCTGTAAATGTACCTTTTTGGGATGAATGGTTTACACCAGGAGATCTTTTCAACAAAATTCATAGTTCTGGACATATATCTTTTCCCGACCTGATTGCACAGCATAATGAGAGTCGCAAGGTTTTCCCTAAGTTGCTGTTTCTTGCTATTGCCTCCCTAACCCATTGGGATACCCGCTATCAAATGGCGATTATTTTTTTAATGGCATGTTTGATCTCAATCAATCTTTTTTATATCGCTCGTGAGACAATCGACAGTCAAAATATTAGTACCAAAAGTGACCGAAAAGGCATCCGACTACTAATATTTATGGCATTAGCCAATTTGCTAGTGTTTTCCCCAGCTCAACATGACAATTGGCTTTGGGGCATTCAGATTGTTGTCTTCGCGCCCATTTTATGTCTGACAACGGGAATATTGCTCTGGTATTCCAAATTTAAGATAGGTTGGAAAGTCCTACTAAGTGCAGTTCTTTCTGTAGTCAGTACTTTTTCCTATGCCAACGGGTTGCTGTGTTGGTTTCTATTCCCATTGACTATGGTGCTCTTAGGGCACTGGAAACTTTTGAAAGGAAGGGTAAACCTCATAGCCTTTTGGATTGTTTCTTGCGTTTCTAGTTTAATATTATATTTCTGGAACTATGTCAAACCGCCAGATGTCCCAGGTTTATTTGAAGCTCTATTCCATCCTTTAAAAGCTTTAAACTACTTTTTTGCATTTTTAGGATCTTCATTGGCTGGGGGCAATTTACTTATTGCTTCAATAGTCGGTTTTTTAGTGGTGCTGCTTTCAGGTTTACTAGGGATTTTCTTTTTAGCAAGATGGGAGAATGAAGGCTTGAGATACCGTGCTGCCGGCTGGTCTACCTTACTTGTATATTCGCTAATTAGTGCAATCGTTACAACCTCTGGTCGGGTGGGTTTTGGAGTTGAACAAGCCCTGGTTTCCCGATACACAACATTCTCTGTGTACAGCATTATTGGTCTACTAGGTTTGATTACGATCGCAAGTAATGAGATACAGACAGGAGAGAATAGAGCGGTGATTCTGCCTTATTGGCCGCATAAACTCTCCCTCAAACAAATTGCTCGTTGCTCATCATCACTCCTAGCCGTAGCTTTAGTCATTGTGCATCTTTCGGTGCAAAGTATCTATATTAATGCGATGGATCTGATGTATCGCGATCGTCTTTACTCCAAAGTTTGTCTGACCTATGCTGATTTTGTAGAGGATAGATGTATTACTCAGTCCCTTGCTAATATTCTCAGTGTTTTCAGAAGAAATTTGAAGGCGACACGAGCATTAGGAATTTTAAAACAAGAAGACTTTGCTCAAAATGCACAAATTATAAATGCTCAAAAGACTGCTTCATCCTCTTATAGCTACGGTTGGATAGATGCCGTAAAGCCGATGAGTGGAGATGATTTAGTAGCATCGGGATGGGCAACATTGGAGAACCCTGGGCGGGCGGCAGATACAGTTCTTTTAAGTTATCAAGATGACAAGGGCGAGCCTAGAATATTTACGGTTGCCCCTGTGAAATTCGATCGGCCTGATGTTTCTAACGTTAAGCAAAACTCCGCCTACACCCGTTCTGGCTGGGCAGTCCAGTTCTCTCGCAAGAGTCTCCCTAGTCGGAAGGTGGAAATTAAAGCTTGGGCATACGATATAAAAACTAAACATAGTTATCCTTTAAATGGTGTTCACACACTGAATTGAGTAGGTTAAGAGAGCTTTCGTGCGATCAAAATAATTTCATGAGCGCCATTATTAAAGACTAACTCAATCTCAAATTTAATCATTAGGTTTTGTTGCAAACTCACAAAAAGTTCTAGCCAGGATGCCTGAGTAAAACGTGGTAATGGATGCTATAGTCCAATTCAATAATTCGATCGATTTCGTCTACAACTTCAACATCATCTTGGTAATGGCCAACATGGCGAACCCAACTTTCAAAATGTTCTCGTTTTGATCAAGCGGGGCTTTCAATATGATCTCGCCATAAATGTTCAAGGGACGTGACCTCACGATCGACATCGAAGCTCCCTCGCTTGTCTGGGATGGCACTATATAGAATACCTCCGGGCTTGAGCACCCGAAGCATATTTTATTTTGAATGGTCCCAATCGTGTCTTGACAATGTTCGATGAAGTGGTTGGCGATAACAAAGTCTTGAGTATTGTCTGCGATGGTTTCAAGATCTTCCCCATTTGCTAAGATATTAGCTTCGACTAAGGGGAGATCATTAAGTTCAGGGTACTGTTTTCGGAGGTCAGCGACGGACATCCGATCGACATAGAGGACCTTAACATCTTCAGGGACGGTCAGTGGATGATGCAAAGCACCAATTTCAATGCCTTGCCCTTGAAGGTACAAGTCCGCAATGTTTTCACGGGTTAGGCTAAGCAGCGATCGAGGCTTTAACTCTATCGTTTTAGCAATCGGAGCGCTTATGGGTTCAGTCAGCGAGAACGTAGGAGATAGCTCTAGAATTGATGACTCAGAAGGTAGTGGCTCAGGAGAGCATTTAGAAAGCGATCGGATCTCATGGAAATTGTCTTTGCCTGTGCCCATGTTCTACTTTAATCGAAACCAAGCATTCCGAATTTTCCAAAACTTACTGCTCTCCATCGCCGTAATCACACCCTACAATTGGGCAACTTGATTCTGGAACGGCTGAGTTTTTGTCTCATGGCTAGTTTGCATGTAACTTACCTCTCATCTATTAGATTTTTTAGATTAACTCAGACCTTGCACTCTTTGCAACAGGGGTCTTGCCAAACCGTTGATCTCAGAAGCTGTTTCTTGCAGCAATTTAGTCAGAGTGTTATCTCAAGATTAATTCTAATTAGAGTATACTATTCGTCTGAATCCAATCATCTCAAATTACGAGTCATTATTTATATTAAATTAGGTATTGAAGGAAATGCAGCAATCCACTGATGAAGCTTATGAAGCTGTGATTTCTTTAGAAGGAGTCTCGAAGTGTTTCCGTCGCTACGATCATCCGATCGATCGATTAAAGGAAGTGCTCGCTGCAAATCGATCAAAAGGTCAAGAGTTTTGGGCACTTAATGATATTAATTTAAAAGTGTATCGTGGAGAAACCCTCGGTTTTATTGGGCAAAATGGATCAGGGAAAAGTACAGTATTGCAGATTATTGCCGGTACGTTACAGCCGACGCAAGGTTCTGTTTCCGTGCAAGGCCGGGTTTCAGCACTATTAGAATTAGGCAGTGGCTTCAATCCAGATTTTACAGGGCGACAAAATGTCTTTTTTAATGGTCGTATTTTAGGATTAACTCAAAAAGAAATTAGAGCGAAGTTTGATGAGATTGCAGCCTTTGCCGGGATTGGTGACTTTATTGAGCAGCCTGTGAAGACCTATTCCAGTGGGATGTTTGTGCGGCTAGCCTTTGCGGTGGCCGTTCACGTTGATCCAGAAATACTGATTGTTGATGAAGCCTTGTCGGTGGGAGATGGCGTTTTTGTTCATCGCTGTATGGCAAAGATCAAAGAGTTTCAAGATCGGGGGGGGACCATTTTATTTGTTTCTCATGATGTTGGAGCAGTAACACGGCTATGTTCTCGGGTAGCTTGGATTAATAATGGTCAGCTCCGGTCCGTTGGAGACCCTTCTGAAATTGTTCGGGAGTATCAAGCCTGGATGTACGATCAGATTAATGCGTCTTATCAACGCGATCATCCTCACAAAGAGGCGCCCAAACTAGATTCCACATCAGACCCTAGTCTCCGCGAGGAGCCTCAATCTCTAAGCGATCGATCGACCCGCAGTGAGGTTAACAATCCTTTTACGCAGAAACCTTATCAAAATTTCCGTGACGTGAAACGGTTTGGAACTGGTCGAGCAGAAATAGTAGAATTTGATGTATTGGACTCAGTCGGGAACCCGTCAAATTTTGCCCATCCGGGGGATGATGTGTGTCTAGTGATCAAATCCATCGCCTTTGATCAAATCGATCGCCCCATTGTGGGAATCATGATTTACGATCGATTGAGAACTGAAATCGCAGGCTTCAATACCTATCAATTGAAGACCGAGGTTTCGGCTATTTCTGAAGGAACTTTGTTAGAAGTGAAATTCAAATTCCCTTGGCCTGAGCTAAAAGGAGGGAACTATACTTTAGAAGCCGCGTTTGCAGAAGGGAGTCAAGATAGCCACGAAATGCTAGATTGGCTTCAATGTCCCTTGAGTCTGTTCTCGGGTGAAACTGATCTAACGTTTGGCATGATTCGTATTCCGGAGATTCAATCGAGCTATGAAGTTATTTGAACGCAGTTGTGTATGCTGTGGAGCGAATCAGTACGGTGTGGCGGTTGTTTTGTGGGATGCGCTCATTGCAGAATGGGAATTAAACCCTTGTGAAGCGGTATATATCGATCGTCAGCAAGGACTTCACTGTCAGGTGTGCTGGTCAAACTTCCGATCGATGGCACTCGCTCATGCCATTATGGTGAGCTTCAGCTTTTTAGGTAACTTTACGACTTTTATTCAGCAGCCTCACATTCAATCATTGAAGATTTTGGAAATTAATGAAGCGGGTTCGTTGACCAAATTCTTATCTGAAGTTCCAGGTCATACGTTCATTCAGTATCCCGAATTTGACATGATGAACCTACTATTTGCAGATTCAACATTTGATATCATCACTCATTCCGATACCTTAGAACATGTACCGAACCCGATCGCAGCCCTATCAGAATGTTGTAGGCTATTAAAGCCCGGTGGACGGTTAGCCTTTACGGTCCCGATCGTGGTTGATCGGCTCACTCGGTCTCGGCAGGATTTACCGCCGAGTTATCATGGCTACCCGGATGACGAGAAGCGATCAGATCTTATTGTTTATACAGAATATGGGGCTGACATTTGGAAACAGGTTATGCAAGCTGGGTTTGCAGAATGTCGAATTATCGCGTTGGAGTATCCTGCTGCGATCGCACTAGTCGCTATTAAAGATCAACACAAAGTTTAGGGTCTGGTAATTGTCTGGGTTGAACGATCAAGATTCACTATCAAACACTGCTATATCAAGTTATCGTAAGCCGATCGTTGCCTTTATTTTCACCCACCGTTCTCGCAATTTCCAAAACTTAGTGGCACGCATGGATCTAATCTGAGCTTCAAGATCATAGATTTTCCCTTGAAGTTCAACGTTGGAGTGGGTTATCTCAGACTGCATCACCTCAGGATCATCGAGATTAAGCAATTCATGAGTCTCCGGGGATGGACAGATCATATCGAATGTCACTGAAGGAAGTTGAGCGGTTGAGGAAGGGAGAGCATTTTTAGCCGCAGGCTTGGTCGCCTCTAGTTCAAAACCTGCGGCTAAACGCTCTTGAAGTTCCCTCGGCAATCCATGCATAAGATCCCATAACCATCCTTTCCGTTGATTCGGATTGGACCATAGGATACTCCACTCTTTAAGGGTTGTTTTTGCAACTTTCTCTCGGACCTTCGCACCATAAGTCTGTTCGATCATATTGAGCACCTCACAGGATGACCAGGCGATCGTATAGACAGGATTAAAATTATCAGAGACATGACAAGACGTGATCTGGAAGTTGGAAAACCACTGAATTACTCCATATTTAGTTGCATTGTAATAGTGATAAGGCGCTTCGTGGAGGGGTTGCAGAAAGGCCGTTCTTATGATGAGCCGTCCGCCTGGTTTCAATACTCTAAAGATCTCTCTTGAAGCTTGAACTGGATCACTCAGATGTTCAAAAACATTCAAGGCAACCACCGCTTCGAACGAATTATCCTTGAAGGGCAAGTGATGAGAATCTGCTACAACATCTGTTGTTTTAAAAATGGCATATTCTAGTTCAATGCATGTTGGTATTTTAAATTGGGTTGCCCCTGCTCCAATGTTTAAGCTATATCCGTCAATCTTACCGAGCCAATCTAGCATTTCGTCAGGGACCGGATTGCTGATGTGAGTGTTTGAAATAATGGCCACATTTCCTGGATCAGCAATGAATACTGGAACGTGATTGATGATGGGATAAACGGCTCCACACTGTTCGCAATTTAAGGCTCGATCGATCGTCCTAAGAGTTGGATGACTACACTCAGGACAATGAAGCAGCTCATTAATTAATGAATTATATCTTGTAGTACTAGATTGATGAACGGTCATAGTATTACTCGCTTTATCGGTGAGTTCCTTATCAAGAATAAATTGGCTCATTACCACGTTCGACCTAACCGACCGATTAATCCATCAAAGGTTCCTCGGAGATAGGCATAGGCTTTTTTGCGTCGGGGTGCTGATTCGTAGAATCTAATATGGCGAAGATTCTGCTTCAAAGCAACGAGTCGAGATTTGATCGCATGGAGTCTGTACTTACTCGGGGCCATTCGAGTAGCAAAGTACGTGTGATTTCGTGAGCTGTAATAGTAACGCAGTGCCGAGCAAGTATGAGTGGAAATAATTTGCTGACTAACCGGACAGAGCACTTTATGGGAATTTCCAAGCTGATGTTTAAGAATCGCGGTTTTACTAACCACAATACGATAGCCTTTTCGCCGTAAATTCAGGCAATACAGCCAATCCACCGCATCTAAAAACAAGCTCTCAAGCGGTGGCGGCGAGTTCTTGGCAGCCGCGATCGAAATTAAGCTCCCTGAAGTAATGAGGACATCGCAGTCATAGAACAATTTATCATCCTGAACTCCCGCAGGCTCTTCAAAATGGTAGCGAACCCAATTTCCGCCATGAATCGGTTGATTCGTTTTTAGGTCCATAGGTAACGGTGCAACAATGCCAAGGGGTGAACTCGGATGTTGTTCCTGCTTGTAAAGGGCAATCAGCGTCCGAAGCAACGTCGGATCATCCGGTGTACTATCTTGATCAAACGCCCATAGAAAATCAAATTTCTGCTGAATCGCCCAAGCGATCGCACGTTTCAAGCCCCCAGCAACGCCAATATTTTCAGGATGATGTTCCACAATCAGGCCATCAGAACTTTGGAGAAGGGGAGACTTAGAGTTATCAACAATGAGGGTTAGTTCAATGGGATAATCTTGCTGCTGAAGGCATTGAAGACATTGAACAAGGGCATCGTGGTCCTCAAAAGCAGTGATATAGGTTGCAATCCGAAAGGTCTGATCAGATAAAGGCGGCATAACTTTTCCTATAAAATCAATAATATCAGCATCATTTAAGGCTTGATCGTTTCCTGAACTCGCGTCCAAGACCTCAGCAAAACTTGGCGAACTTTCCAAAGCCGACTCGATCGCAGTTGCGCGAGGGTTTCTTGGGTGGCCCGAAGTTCCGCTGAAAGGCTTTCAAGGGGTTGGGGCGAAGAGATTTTATCCTGGAATTGAAACAGTTGATTAATCGTATGGGGAGGGGCAGCGTCTACCGCTTGACGCCACGATCCAAAAAGTCGGGTTGAAGCCGGAATCCGAGACGCAAGCTCTGGAAACTTGACGACAAAATAACGAGAAAGATTGAGGCTATAGACATTGGTCGAGTGAATCATAGAAGCGGAATGCGCTCGATACTGACTCAGAATTTTAGGAACAAACTGGCAAGACTGGCCCGACGACGCAATGCGAAGCCAGAGTTCATAATCCTCCCACCCAAACCATCCATAGTGAATCAAATCCGTCGAGTATCCTCCGATCTGGAGCATTTTCTCCCGATCGAATAGCGCCATCGCATCAATATAAGGATCTTGAACAAGTAAATCAACCTGCCACGGAAGATGGGATAAGCACCCAGCACTAGCTCCAGTATCATGGTCAAACTTGTGAATGCTTGAGTAAGCACTAATATCATCTGATGACTCAAGAATCTGATAAAGCTCTACCAAACAATCTGCTTCGATTTTGTTGTCAGCATCTAGGATAAAGACATAAGGGGCGAGTGCTAGTCTTAGCCCAAGATTTCTGGCATCAGCGAGTCCTGTATTGATGGCCTTCTTGACCAAGCGAATGGGGTAGGGACTCCGCGAAAGATACTCGGTCACAACCTCGACCGATCGATCGGTCGAACAATCATCAATCACGAGTATTTCAATGGGCGCAGGCAGTTGAGAGATCTGAGACTGGGCAACGCTGTCTAGACATTCCGTAATGTAGTTTTCATAGTTGAAGAGCGTAATGATCACTGTAATACATGGGTCAACTTCCATTATCACATCAGAGGAGGTCTGGATGATTTCCCAAGGCTGTATCCCGCGCTCCAAGCAAGTGACCGACGCATTTAGGCGAGCAATCACTTGAAGGTGCTTCAGCAGTAAGGTGGGGTTTAGAAAAACATCGGACATGGAAGAATGCGTCTTCATCTAGGAGTGCGTAGATTCTACCACTGGGACGTTCACTCGTCACGTTGGCATGATTCCGTTGTTCCATATGCGATATCAACAGCCTGGATTGTAGTTTGGGAGACCAGAGTGGGACTTAGGCTCTGCCGTTTAACTTTTGCCAGTATGATCGAACTTTCACGAATTTACTCGCATTGAGTTCATCTAATTGTTGTTGAAATTGATATGAGTTTTGCTGTGATTGGTATAATTCGAGTCGAGATTCGCGTAAATCAAGTCGGGACTGGTGCAAATCCTGTTGAGATTGGTACGAATCGAGCCTGGATTCGTGTAAATCAAGACGGGATTGATGTAAGTCCTGCTGACATCGATATGAATCCTGTTGAAATTGCTGTAAATCCTGTTGAAATTGGTGAATCTGAAGGTTAGCTTCATGGAGCTGAACCCGCAATTCATGAGATTCAACATTACTCTGGTAAAGACTTAAATCTTTCTGGTGAAGATTCCCGTAGGTTTGATTCAGGGATTTTCCCATCTCATTCCAGATGTCGTTGTGAGGTTCTAGGTAGTACGAACCCGAATTTGCCTGAGTCGGCTGAAGACTGGGCAAGGGAGAATCTGAGCACAGTGCGATGAAATAAATCGCGTTACCGAGACCTTCACAACTCGATTGAAAGTCAATTTCGTCATTAATTTTGTCATTACTAGAGACGCCCACGCAGAGATCAAGCCGTGACAACCCAGGCTGCTCTAGCGGCGTAATGACTGAACCCGTAAGGAGTTTCTGTCCATAAAGCTTGACCTGCGTAAACGAGGCAAGCAGCAGATCATTAAACTCCTCAAGATAGAGTTCCTTGATGTGAAAATGGTTGTGATTACCGAGGTCTTCAGAATAGGTTTTTTTATTCGGCGATGAGATGATCAGCAGCCCATTGGGTCTGAGAACACGCTTAATTTCGCGCATCATCTGCTCATGTTGATCATGATGTTCAATGGTTTCAAACGAAACCACCACATCGACACTGCGATCGTCCAAAGGAATCTGAGCACAACTTCCGATCCGGTAGCTGAGATTAGACTGCTGATTATAACGCTGCTGGGCATGGGACACCGCCGCTGCATCAATATCCACACCCACCACAGAGGCTGCAACTCTAGACAGATGATAAGAGCCATATCCTTCACCCGATGCGAGGTCTAAGACCTGTTTACCCTGTACATATTGGAGAGAAATGGCATATCGATGAAGATGCTCATACCGAACCCCTCCCCCGATTTCTGGCGTGTATCGTTCACCCGTAAATTCCATGAAATAATCTGTTCCTCAACGAACGCTAAATCTCATCATATAGAGCTTATAGTACATCTGCAAATGCAGGACTCAACCGACGATACATCCACGTCCCCAAAACAAAGATACCTATACTCAAACCCCAAAGATAGAGCCACTCCCATCCGTGTTGAAGACTGCCCCAGAGGGTGAGATCGCGGTAGAGTTCAGAAATCACAGAAAAGGGATTCCAGCGCACCCAGTCTCGGAAGGGCAGCGGAATCATCTCCTGCGGATACATAATCGGCGTCAGATAAAAGAGAAAGCTAATCCCAATGCTTAACGTCTGAGGAATATCTCGAAGAAAGACGGTGAGGCTAGCCGCCATGTACCCAAGACCTGCCATAAGGAGGAGTTGTGGAATCCAAACCAGTGGAAGGAGAAGAAGAGTCCAATGAACCGTCTGGGCAAATAAACCCAGGGCGACAATGAGCATCACCAGTCCGATCGTGCTGTCAATAAAAGCCGTTACGATCGGGACCAATGGAATCAACGTCAGGGGAAAAACAACTTTCTTAACCAAATTAGGTTGCGCAATCACAGATCCCGAGGAAGAAAGCAAACTTGTAGTAATCGCGCCCCAGGGAATGAGTCCGGCAAAGAGCCACAGTGCGAATAAAAAATTGTTCCCCACAAGAGGCGACTGAGGAAGATGGGTACTGTTGAGCTTTACCTTGAGGACAATGGCAAAAACATAGGTATAGATCAGGAGCTGAGTGAGTTGCTGAATCAGGGTCCAGAAGTTTCCCAGCACAGAGCCTTTGTAGCGCGCTGACAGGTCACGCTGGACCAAAGTAATCAGCAAATCAAGCTTGGTTTGAAGATTAGACGACAAACCTAACCGTCTGGCAAAATTAAGAGAGACCAAATTCATACCGAACTCATTCCGAGACTGAGATTTGTCTCACACAAAACAAAGAGCGTAATAGGAATAGCACGCCCTGGGTTCTGTAGACAAGTCAGAATCATCACTAAATTTATCGCACGGCTAATTGAGCGACTTGACTAATTGGCGAATCTTGGTTTCTTGACGCTGCATGAGTTGCTCGGGAAACTCTAGCTCAATGGTAAGCCTGTCGCCGGGAGTCTCGACCTGATTGACCTGAGCAAGGAGCCGCTGCGGAGAGACATCCCCGTTGTCTTGGCTTAGAAGCAGCCCGACGAGTGGCTGAGTCTTTCTGAGTTCATCGACCTCCGTTAAGTCACCGGGCTGGAGTTCGAGACGAAGGCTGCGATTGCCAATTTCGACGGCGTGGGCACGGTAGAAACTGCCTTTCCAGTAGAGCTGGGCATAGGCATCGATCGGTTTACACAGCCGCATCTGGTTGGATTCGGGCTTGAGCGCTTGGAAGGCGCGGGCCAAGCTCGTGGTAATGAACCTAATCGATCCGAAGGCGTCGTCTTTATTTTCTCGATGCTGAGAATACCACTGTTGGACGTCAGAGTAGATAACAACGGTAAGGGCATCGATTTGCGATCGGCTAGGGGCAATGAAGTCCAGGGTTACGATCAGTTGGTCATCGTTGAGGGGAACGGCCCGAACCACCTGACTTTTCAGAAAGGCGCGCGCCCCAAAATCACCAACAAGTTCAATCTCGACTTCATCCAGGAGATTGGCCCAGGAGTCCAAAATAACTTGGCACCCAGTTTCACTAACGTTCATCGTGGTGCCTTTGAGGGTCTCGTCTTGGCTGTAAATGACGGCTCCAAGTTTACGATCGAGGCGGTGAGAGCGACGAAGCTGAGGCTGCTCGAAGGCCACGAGAATCGAGGCTACGATCAGAACGAAGTTAAAACAGCTCCAGGCCAGGTTAACCAGAACCGCTTCAGAGGCTTCTGGTCTAAAAATCAGCCAGAACGGCACTGCAATGATCGACGACAGAACGATCGCCCCTGCAATTACAAGCCCCTTAGACGACTCCCAATCAAAGACCCGTTTGGTAATGCTCAAGCCTTTGTCGGTGACGTTGAACGATCCGAGGCTAGGGTTAATCAACGCCATGAAGGTGACGATTCCGGCATGGAACGACATCGCAAATTCATAGATTTCGTTCCAGAAGGAAAAGCGAACGTGTTTATAAGTAATAAAATTTGCGTAGGTCGCGATCGCGATGTGCGGCAGGGCATAGGCCAGGGTTTCCAGTCCTAAACCTCGGATGGGGTTAATCCCAAAGATCAGAAAGAGCGACGGTGCGATCGCGTACATCAAGCGCGGAAAGCCAAAGAAAAAGTGGGACGTTGCGCTGAAATAACAAATCCGCTGAGGCAGCGTTAGTTTGAGCTTACGGTTAAAGAGTGGATTCTCGATGCGGAGGATTTGGGCCATGCCCCGTGCCCAGCGGACCTGTTGACCAACGTAGGCCGAAAACATCTCAGGCGCAAGTCCAGCCACCATGATTTTGTCATAGTAGACTGACTCATAGCCAAGTGCGTGCAGACGCAGGGCCGTGTGGCAATCTTCGGTGACGGTCTCGACCGCGATGCCGCCCACTTGGAGCAGATGTTTTTTACGGACGATCGCAGCGGACCCACAGAAGAAGGCGGCATTCCAAAAGTCGTTGCCTTTTTGAAGCACTTTGTAGAATAACTCGTTGCCGACCGGAATTGTACCGCCCGTTTGAAGGTTGCGCTCAAAGGGGTCGGGGTTATAGAACCAGTGAGGCGTTTGGACAAGAGACACCTTGGGGTTGAGAAAGAATCCGACAGTTTCTTTCAAAATGGTGCGCGTGGGGATATGGTCACAATCTAGAATGAGAATCAAGTCACCGGGCGTTTTGGGTAGGGCCGTGTTGATGTTTCCAGCTTTAGCATGGCTGTTGTCGTTACGGACCATCAGTTCGCATCCGAGTTCGACGCACATTTGCTGAAGTTGATTCCGGCGATCGCGGAATTCGGCGTAGCGGGAATCGCTAGTTTCGTATTTTTCAGGTCGTCCATCGTCGAGGATGTAGATGTTTTTCTTGGGATACTCGATCGCTACGGCTCCAAGAGTCGTCTTACGGACGATTTCGACTTCCTCGTTATAGGTCGGAATGTAGACATCAATGATCGGCATCTCCGCCTCAGGGATATGGCTGACATCAATAGACGTACGCTCCTTCAGCCGCAGCGTCTGGAAGAACGATAACGCCATGGTCAAGATGGCGTAGAGTTCGGCGAGATAGAGAATAACGCTGAAAAAGGCATCCAGCCAGCCCCCCGTCAGGTTAAGCGTGTAAGTGGTGCGGTAATACAGGTAGCGAAAGGTGGTGATCAGACTCAGCCACACGAGGAACAGGTGCAAATAGTCACTGGTATTGCGACTAGACTGGCGCTCCTCGACTTTAGTCACTCCCCAGGCAATGAAAACTAAGAATCCACCGATGATGGCTTGCTGCGGAATAGTGAGTGGCGTGATAATCAAGGGAATCGACAACATGAAGACGAGTCCCATCAACAGGACGAGCTGTTGCGGACCAAATTTTGCAAAAAATCGATCGAACAACTTAGGGATAAATCCAACAAAGCCAGCCACGATGCGGGCGCTTTTGGTGAGGGGTTTGAGTCTAGCGCTCGGTGAGTTGATCATTATTTAGAGTCCCCTGCTACACGCTTGAGATAAAGTTGGGCGATTCCGTACAAGATGACCGAGAGGCCAATGATGCCGGTGGGCAAGAGCCACCAGTTGCTCTGGAAAAATCGACGTATTTTGCTGAGTAGATTGAGGTTTTCTGAATTGCGTCGATCGGCTTGGTCTAGAGATTGGAACTGATAGGCATTGCTGTCGTAGGGCGAGGTGTCTTTGTTCGCGGAGATTAAGGTGGTGTCGCCTTGGAGTTGAGAGAACCAAGCATCTCTGCTCAGAACCTCCTGAACCTGCTTCATTCCGTCTTCAGTTTGGGCGGTGAGCGCAAGGAGTATTCGCTGGTCTCCGTCGTCGGACTTGGGTTTCCACCAGGGAGAGAGAATGCTCTTGATGACGCCGCCGCTGTCCGGGAGGCTCTGTATTTGGGCTTGCTTGAAGCCTCGACCGATAAAGTCCATGAGCTGGAAGCCACCGCCTTTTCCTTGAAAGACCTCTGCAATGGGAAAGCGATCGCGGGTGCCTATTCCGACCAGATGCTTATTTTCTTTCACTGAATCCGGGAAGTTCCCAGCGAGGTACACCTCCTGCTTAACGGTTCCGGCTTGGCTGATACGGCCTAGGCGTTCGCTGAACTTCATTAGGGTCATGAGGTCGCTAGGCGTTGGGTTATCCGGAAGGACAATGGCTGTGCGAGAGAGATCCTGCGGCGCGGTGAAGGGATACCCGTAGGTCAGCAACTTCAGGTCGGGCAGGCTGACGGCGATTTCTCGATTGAGGTTGAACTCGGTGTTTTTGTGAACGGTGCCCCAAAGCTGCTGATCGATCGCAGGGCCGCACTGTTCAAGGTTTCGGGGAACCAGCTTGAAGTCTACGCCGATGCGGGAGTTGGGCATGAGTTGGTTGGTTGGGAGATCGAGGGTGAAGGTTTCGTTGGTGCCGCCGTTATCGGAGGTGAGCTTTTTGCTGGCGATACCGATGTTGTCGATGAATATGGATACGGTGGACTTACGGGTGTCGATTTGGGCGCTGTAACTGTACTTCAGCGTCATGTTGCTGCCTCGGATGAACTGCTCATCGGGGAGGGCGCGGAAGTTGAACTCGACGCGAGGCGCATTTGCCCCACGGACCATCACGTCTTGGAAGGGTTTATTATCGTTGCCAAGGAGGCGGGAGAGTTCAAACTTCGCATCTCCCGGCAAAAATCGCTTCCAGTCGCGCTTGCCAGGGGATTTGCTCTCGCCGCTGCTTTGGTTGGTGACGAGAATAAGCTGTCCAGTGCCGATTTGAGCGCTGTCGGGCTGGACAAGAAACTGAGCGGCTTTGGCAACGCCTTCCGGACCATTGCCGGAAATGATGAGGACGGGAGGATTGGCGCTTCCGGGGGCATTCGTTAGCATCAAAATGCCAACGTCATTGGGCAGAGCAGCTTTATTGCCGTCTAGAAATTTGCCATTGCTGAGGGGCAGGGGTAGTTTTAAAGCGCTAAGCGCTGGCTGCTCGTCTGGCGTCCCCAGAACGATGAGCCGATCGGTCCAGGTGAGTCCTTTGGCATCTTTGACCAGGGTTGTCTCCATCGATCGAAAATCATGGAGCCGTCCGAGTTGGGCTTGAAGGCGGCTGGCGGCGGTGAGCCATTCGGCACTGGTCTTGGTGGGCTGGGCGTATTTGATTTGGGTCGTGTCGAGGGCGCGATCGTCGAAAATCGGGTACGGAAATTGGGCAAAGTCGAGGGCGATCGCCTTGGGTTGATAGTCCAGGATGACTTTGGAGTCGGGGAGGACTTCGGTCCAGAGTTCTTTATCAGTGGGATTATTGCATTTTTCGCTATTGGACTGCTGCGCAACGAGGGCGACCTCGGTGAAATCTTGAACGAGGTTAGGCGGGATGGTGATGATCGCCTCGCCAATTTGAGCGTTTTTGAGGTTGAGCGGGATGCTGCCGATGCTGGTGTCGTTGATGCGAACAATTAGGTTGGATTTGTTGGCCAGCAGGGCGGGGGAATGCTGGAATCGGATGACGGCCTTGGCTCCGGTGACCTGCCAGTTGCGCGGACGGGTAAAGCCCAGGCGAGATTCGGCGTTGATGCCTTCAAGGCGGAAACGATTGCCGATCGCCGGACTGCGGTTGAATTCGAGAATGTATTGGCTCGGAGGTCCAGCGTTGGCTGCAATGGCAATGCCAGATTGTTTGAGTGGATCCTGAGGCTGGGTTGAACCCTTGGCTGCGGTCGTTGGGCTGGGCGTTGGGCTAGAAATTGGGCTAACGGTTGAGCTAGGTGCAGTCGCAGGAGCTGATTGAGTCGCAGGGGCAGGTTCGGCGGCAGGGGCAGCGGGTTCGGGGGCGACGTAAACAGGTTCGGACGGAGCAACGGGTTCGGGGGCGGCGGGGTTACTGGGAAGCTTGAAATTGCGGATGACTTGATCTTCCTGCTGCTGAACACCTTGGCTTACGGCGATGAAGGTGTGATCGCTTTGGGCCAAGACAATCAGCAGTCCAGTGACGAGGCTCAGACTGCAAAGAATAAGCGATCGTCGGGTCGCCATGTGGAGGAACGCAAAGGAAGGAAACTTCCATTGGGAGATGGACTGCTTTTTAGCTTTGGAAGATCGCTTGTTCATGGGACGGGTTCCAGTGACGGTTAAGGTGTAGAGGGCATGGCGATTCTGTTTGGCAGTTCTGTTGGGACGCAACTAGAGTCACTTGGGAGTCGGGGGGAACTTCCCTTTCATAGCTTGGGCAATGTCGTGGGGAGCGAGCAGACCAAACCAGGCTAGGTTTTGGGTGTAGTAGGCTTTGTCGTTGTCCCAGAAGCCCGATCGATAGGTAGGCTTAATCTTTTGCTGATAGATTTCTGTGGCCATGGTGGGATCCAATGGCCTTAGCGCACTGTAGAGCATTCCATATTGAGAAGTTGCTTCGTAGTTGACCATCGGGTTGCCTTGGAGATCGATTTGGGCGGGGATTTTTCGGTCTTTTCGCCAGCGATTCTGAAGCGGTTTCAGATGGGCTTGAAGATAATTCATCGATCGCGCCTCGTTAAAGATTGCGCCGTCTAAGGCAATACGCCACCAAACGCGGGTGGCATCAAACCCGTACTGAGTTTTGAGCGGGCTACCCGATTCCAATGCACTATATTTCCCTGTTTTTAGATCAAAGTTGACCCAATCACTCGGTAATCCCACATTGGACAGACTGGCGGAGTTCTCCAAGATTGCATAGCTGCTGTCTACGAGTGCCATCCAGTCGCGATCGGGATCGACTTGCGCAAAGAGCCGAAAGGCGTAGGGGGCTAGATAGGACGGGTTCAGGGTCAGGCGATCGCCCTGCTGAAAGGCGATTTTGGGACCGGGGAGGAGATAGGTTTGGTCGTTGTGGGTGAGGGTGGAGAAGTTCCAGAGATCTTTGAGCTTAGTTTTGGCCAGCGCGAGATAGTCAGGGCGGCTCCACCGATCGCTCGCCAAAATCAAGGCAAAACAGGCGTCAATATCGGCGTCAATGGCAAAGTTTGGATCGAGCTGTACCCATTGATTACTGGCGCTTTTACCCCACTTCCAGGCCCAGAGGGAATCCATCGGTTTGCCTTGATTGTCGCGGCGCTGGAGGTTGGATTCTGACCACTTTAGGGTCCGATCGAAGCTGTCTGGATCATCGGCGAATACGGCCCGAAACATGGCGTAGGCTTGACCTTCAGACGTTGATCTTTCCTCCGCTTCCCAGTCGATGATGCGCCCGTCAGCTTGGATAAAGCGTTTGCGATAGGCGTCCCAGCTTTCTTTGAGGGAAATAGTGGCTTCAGGCGGGATGGTGCGATCGGTCAATGGCGGCGGGGAGGAGCGCGAAGGACGCCACTGGCAACTGCTCATCACACCACTTCCCATAGTTAGGGTGAGTCCAAGAACACTAGCGGTCATCTTTTTGATACCCATCAATATCGCTCCCAAGGCGGCTGGAATCCGCGTTGTTGGAGGAAGCCTTCTTGGATTTCTTGTTGACGTTGTTGGAGGCTGAAATCGGGAAATGCGCCAGGGATAGATTGCTGCTGAATTTTGAGGGCTTCTAGGCGATCGAGGGCTTGCAAAGGTTTGCCAGCGGAGGAACTGAGATCGGCAAGGGTGCGCTGAATACTGGCGCTGTTCTCCGGCTTCATGGCAAGGGCCAGCAGGTAAAGGCGTTCGGCGGAATCAAACTGGCGCTGCTGAAACCGGACCCCCCCAAGGGCAGAGACAGCATCAAGGTTATCGGGTTGGAGATTGAGGATGGCGATGTAAGCTTGATCGGCTTGGTCAAGGTTTCCTAGGGCTTCGGCTAAGCGTCCACGCAGGGACAGGGCACTGATGGCCGTACCGCCTTTGACTTGGGCCAGCACCCGGTTGGCCATGATTTGGGCTTGGAAGGAATCTCGTTTGGCGAGGATCTGGATGAGGCGGACTTGGACGTCGATGTTATTAGGGTTCGCAGCGGCTAGGGCTTTGTAAAGGGGTTCGCGGTAGTCTCGGGCGGGGAGAAGGGCGGTCAACGTAAAAAGTTCGTTGGGGGTTTGGGTGGGGCGAGATTGGAGAAATTGGTTAATCACCGCGTCGGCGTCAAATTCGGTGATCAGTTTGGCTTGGTAGGCGATCGCCGTTCTGCCTAGCCGGGTGGGTCCATCGTTGGGGTTGCGAGCGAGGATTTGGTCGTAGAGGTAAAGGGCCTCAGCGCTGCGGTTTTGGCTGAGACGAATGCCTGCGATGCCGCGAAGGGCGCTGTTTATGACGTCGTTGTCGGTGGTACCGCTGTTGAGCAAGGCTTGGTAACGGCTGGCAGCAACATCTAAATTTCCTTCCTTGCGATCGACTTCGGCCATCAACAGATCAGGGGCAAGGTCTTGGGATCCGGCGATCGTGGCTTTGTAGATTGCAAGGGCCGCTCTCGCATTGCCAAAATCGTTGCTGGCGATGAACAACTGCGCCATGCGGAAGTTCAGAAATGGTTCATCAACGCCCGATTGCAGCAGCGCTTGGTACACCGGAAAGTAGTCAGGTTCGGGATCAAGCCTGGAAATGGCCGCTGCGATCGCCTGTTGTTGGGCCGGATCGGTGGGGAAGGGAGTAAGCAAGGTGCGAACTTGCTGGACGATTTGCCCCGCTGGCATCGTCCCGAGTTTGCCTTCGAGTGCCAATTGCTGGAGGGCGATAACGCGATCGCCTGGGTTTTGGGCCGCGAGTTGGCGGAAAAGATTCAGCGCCGTTTGTTCTTGGCCGGGGATGCCGCTTAGGACGTCTGCGGTTTCTTTAACCTGGGATGACGGTGGGTTGGGGGTGGCGGCGAGGGCTTGCTGGTAGAGCGATGCAGATTCGGCTTGGAGATCGGGGCGACCCTGTTGGCGACCAATTTCGTTCAGGGCACGGGCGAGGGCAAGGCGGGATTCAGTGTCGCTGCGGTTGCGCAGAGGATCGAGGACGGAAAGCGCTTGCTGAGGTTGGCGGTTGGCGAGATAGGCTTGTGACAGTTCCGATCGGGCGCTGGCATTGGTGCCTTTATTGGGCAGAGACTCCAGTAGGCTGATGGCTTGGGCCGGATTGCCCGTGGCTCGGAGCGCTTTGGCGTAGGCGATCGTCGCGGTGGCGGGGATGGATTTTTGGGTGGTAGTTTGATATTGCTCAAACAATTCTAATCCGCGTTTTGGATTGCCGCTGAAGGTATAGATTTGCGCTGCGCCAAGGAGGACATCCGGCGTCGGAGTGCCGCTTCTGAGAACGGCGTCGTAATCGCTGACTGATTCAGCAAATTTGCCTTGATAGCCATAGAGCAGCGCACGTTGGGCACGCGCTTCGAGGTCGTTAGGGCTAAGGATGAGCAATTGTGTCAGGGCGTCAATGCCTTTTTTTTGCCACTCCGTGCGGTATCCGCCAAGCAATCCGATAGATCGCAGCGCCAGAACATTCTTTGGATCCTGTGCGAGAAGGGACAGGTAGGTTTCAAACGCGTTTTCATCCTTTCCCGCTCGTCGATAGGCAATGCCCAACCCGAGCTTGGCTTCCACTGAACTAGGGTAGCGCTGGATGGCAATGCGGAACTGCGCGATCGCCTGATCCACAAGTCCCGCACCCAATTGAGTGTAGGCTTCACGCACTTCGAGTGGAATCGCTACCTGAGCTAGGACAGGCGGGACCATGATCGGCATGACGATCGGCACGGCGGTGCTCAGACCAAGTGCGATGAGAGCCGACGATTTGTACAGGAAGTCTAATAGCATAACGGTCTAACGCTGAGTGTTGGATCTGCGATGTCTGGATCTTATTTAGGTCGGGGCGTCAGATCAAACTCGGTTTTGACGCGGAATCCGGCGACGAGTTCGGAGAAGCTATTGCGTTCTTGGAGCGAGAACCCCATGCGCAAATTGTTCAGGAACTTGAAGTCATAAAACATTTCCAACGCATCCGATCGTTTGCCACCCGCCGAAACCCTTCGCGCATCGTTGGACAAGTCCTGACCGTAAGCAATTCCTAGGCGATCGTCCGGTGCAAAGAGATCCAAGAAGCTGAAGCCCACGCTAGCCGTGTCGCCGCCTTCGCCCATATCCAGGTTGTTATAACGACCGTAGCGACCGAAGACGCCCATTTTCATTTTGGGGATAAAGACTTCCGCATTCACGCCAAACGCCTCTTCTCGATCGCCCTTCAGTTGACCAAATCGTCCGCCGCCGCGCGGGACTTGACCCGACTCCTTAAAGCCATCTAGGGAACTCGATTCACGCCCCGTTGCGTAAGTGCCTCGGACAATAGCGTTGCCGTACCGAAAGCCAACTTCTCCCGCAAAGCCGTTCAGCGCAAAGTCTCCAATGCTGCGAGAGGACGAAAACGTTGCGCCTTTGAGTTCAATGTTATCCGTCAAGCTCCAGTTCACTAACAGTCCCGGACGAGAGCCGATGCCCACCGCAGTGAGGGCAGGATTGGTTTGGAAAATAGGATTAAAGAAGTGCGTGGTGCCGTCTTTGGCAAAGCTATTTCGATCGAAATAGGAGGTTAAATCCATCTGTCCGATGGTGAATCGGAGATTCGGGATTTCGGGAAGTGAGGTGGACAGATATAGCTCATTGATGTTCAACCCCGCATTGGGCGTGTCCGTGAAGGAGTTCCCCGTGCTGAGGTCTACCGTCGCTCCAAATAACACCCGTGAGGACAACGGATAGAGTGCCTGAATTCTGGCTCGCGCTGAACTGTCGCCGCCTTGGTATACATAAGCCCCTTGTAAGGTTACGGAAGATTTGGTGAGGGCAGTGCTGCGAAAGAGGGGACGGTTTTGGTTTTGGAGCTGTTGGGCTTTACCGGGTCCAATCAGGAAGCCATCTTTATCCACGGGCGTTTTGAGGGGCTGCTGGGCCAGATATCCAGGGGCGATCGGGTAGCCGAGCGGAGCGGCGTAGTAGTTGGGTGTCATCGATCGGACTGTGACAGGCGCAGCAACGGGAGGCAACACGACGATCGGTGCTATGGTCGGTGGCATAGGTTGAGCGTAAGGCATCGCCGCGTAGGGATTTGGATAAGGATTGGCGTAGGGATTGGCATAACCAGGTGCGGCATAAGCGTTGTAAGGCACGGGATACGCCATGGGTTGCTGCAGCATCGGCATGGCGTAATTAGGTGCGGCATAGGAGTTCATGCCACTGGGTGCAGGCGGCAAGACACCGGGCATTGTGCCCATGGGAGGCTGCTGAGCGGGTAAAAGCTGCTGGGATTGGATGGGCTGTGAATACTGGGGTTGTGGATACTGGGGTTGTGAATACTGGGGTTGTGAATACTGGGGCTGTGAATACTGGGGCTGGCCATACGACTGCTGATATTGTGGAGCTGCTTGAGGTTGTACGTACTGAGGCGGTACGTACTGAGGTTGTGCATACTGAGGCTGAATGAATTGTGGTTGTGCATACTGAGGCTGAATGAATTGTGGTTGTGCGTACTGGGGCTGCGCGTACTGAGGCTGTTGGTACGGCTGCGGATATTGGGGTTGGATGAATTGTGGCTGGGCGTACTGAGGCTGCGCGTACTGAGGCTGCGCGTACTGAGGCTGCGCGTACTGAGGCTGAATGGCAGGGTATTGAATCGGCATGGCCATTGGGACAGGATAGGCGTATCCAGCAGGCAAAGCGACCCCATAATATGGCATTGTGACGTAAGGACTTTGGGCCGGGGTGGCGGCGTAAGGATTTGCGGCGTAGGGACTTGCGTTATAGGGAAGCGCACCATAAACCGGATAGCGAATAGGCTGAGGGTTGAGGGTTGAAGCGGGGGGCATTGCGATCGCCCGTCCTGCGGATCCGACCATCGAGATTAATGCACTGCTCACAATCAGCAGCATTGCCATGGAGCGCCCATAACTCGAACCTGTCATTAGCAGCGCTTTAGACAGCAGTGTTTTACACATCATCATTTTGAATACATTAGCCATTATGGTTGCCTTGGTCCAACCCGTTGGACCCATCAAAAATAGAAGGATTAATCTGAAAAAGATGCTGCCTATTCGTTAGTTATGCCACTATCGTAAGAGTACCCTCAGTTCACTTAAAAGCGATCGCCCGGAATTTTACGGAAGCGCAATCTTTAAGCACAAGATGGGGAATACTGAGATGCGGTCAGCTTGCAATTGCCCTAAATTTTGCGGTTTACTCATGTCCAACCCCAAATACACGCTAAATTTTAAGCCCCACTTTCTTCACCCAACGTTTATGTTTCAGCCGAAAATTCTCCACAAACTAGTCATTCGCCAGGGTGTAATCGTCATTCTTTCGGGGGTGTTAGTCGGATCATTAAGTAGCTGCGCAAACAGCAAAAAATTTACGCCAGAAATGACGCTGCAAGTGACTCCGGATGGAACGCCGGGAGTCTATACCTTGAACGGACGAACAAACCTTCCGCAGCCAGAGGTGGAAAAACGCAAACTGCCGATCGTCATTACGGTCCAAGCCATTCGGCTCCTCACGCCCAAAGCCGGGGCAAAGACCTTGACAAATACCCAGCCCATCCATGCGGTCATCGCTCGTCAGCGCATCGAAACCACCGACGGCAACTGGAGTGCAAAACTCAATTTGCTCAATCCCAACCCTAAAGGCGGCGCAGCAGTGGAAGTCTGGCAGCTTAATTCTGGCGATCTTTCAGCCGATCTCGAACCCGCTGCAAACGTGACTTTTCTAGCGGCCACGGAGTCCATCGATCGCACCCTCAACTTCTCCACCGACGTCAACAAAACAACGCCCGATGGCCAAAAGCCTGTTTTTCAGTCAGCCAAGGACGGTAGCCTTTTCCTCCAATCGGAACTCTCCCAAACGATCGCGCCGCCCACAATGCCTAAAATGGCTGCTACAGCTCCTAGTGCGATCGTAAAGGTCCAAGCGCAGCCCATCTCCGAAAAAAGTAGCCTAAAGCAAAACAGTGCTCCGGTGTTGCCAAAGGAAATGATGCGTTAGAACAGGCATCAAAATAACAGCGTGGTGCGGAGAATCGCGCTTAGATGGGCTTATTTTGGGCGTTGTGATCGGGGCGCTGGCGTAGATGAATCCGGGTGTTATCGAGAGATTGTCAGAGAACTTGAAGCGCTGGAACACTTCAGATATAGTAGCCCGTACTCCGATCGGTGCGATCGTTCAAGCCACTAAGCAGTGCCGACGTCCCCGTTAGTTTGGGCTGCATCCCTACAATGACGTCGCCCAAATTGCCCTTGTTAACCCAATTTTCAAATTTTCAAGGCTAACTCACGCCGAGGATTACTCAGGATTTACGATCGCGCCTAGGAATAGAATGGCCCCGGTTTGGTTGTCGCGGAGGGCACACAGGAAGGGGCGATCGGCTTTGAAGGCGAAGGGTTCATCAATAGGGCGGGCGGATGTCGTGACGATGCCGATGGAAGTGACGGCTGCTGCTTCGGTTCCGGATTCGTTGACGTCGATAAAGGTTTTGTGACGGACGCTGCCGATCGAACTCGGGCTATCTGCGAAGTTGGAGAAATCGGCTTTGGGGGTGAAGGCGATGCCCATGCCGAGACGGGTGAGTGTGGATTTGAGATCTACGTCGTACTGGAGTTTGAAGCGGGGAATCTCGACGCTGCCATCTTGGTTTTTGAACTGGGTCATCCATGTATCCCAGTTTTTGGGGTTCAGGCGGGTCGTGAGTTCGGCGACAGTGGTTCCAGCTTTGGGGAGGAAGACGTAGAGGCTAAGGCGACGTTTTCCGTAGGGGAGACTCACGGCCTGGAACTCCTCTGTTTCGAGGTAGCGGTAGCCGCCACGTTGCGCCATCATGGCAACGGTTTTTGTTCCGGTAGGGGCGGTGAAGGGTTGGGGTTTGGTTTGAGCTTTGTCAAAAGGACGCGTCCAGTTGCCTTTAAAGTAGGTGGCATTCATTAAAAATAATCGCTCATCCCCGGTGAGCCGATCGACGATGGTTTCAATTTTGCCACTGGTATTTCGTTTGACCCAATTATTCATCACGTTAACAGAATCTGGATTTTTGAAATCCAGAGTTTCAGCTTTAGTGTTGTAAAAGTTTTGGTTGATGCGTAAAAAATAAGGTTTAAAATTAATTCCTGAATTGGCCCAAATCGCGTTTGCAATCTTTAGTTCAACGTCTGAGTCTGGGTATTCTAAAGCTTCGGATAATTTTTTATTTGAAGCGTTGAACTGTACGATCGATAAGTCTTCTACCCGGAGTGTTTTTGCCATGGCCGATCGAGTCTCACCATCTGCGCCGTTGTAGGTTATGGCAAGGGCGAGAGCGATGCTTGAAGGCGAGATGAAGAGGTTTTTTTCGGGGGATTCTTTTTGCAAATCGGCGAACAGGTTCAGACTGAATTGAGTTTGAGCCAGCGTAAGGGCGGGATCGATCGCTTGGGGGCGGGAGGTGGGGCGAAGGGTGGGCAACAGTTTTGGCGAAGGGGCGATAGGCGATGACGCGATAGGCGATGCATTGGAAGAGGGAGGAATGGCTGAGCAGCCTACGCCAATGGTGCCGAGACTTATAATGATCGCGAGGGTCCGCCAGCCAAGGGTGTGGAGGTATGTCATGGTCGATCGTCGGCTCCCGGTGTTATGAATGCAGTCTCTAGTTTAGACTACTGCTTGACGACGGAATATTCCGGTAAAGGTTCCATTTTATAAAAACGAATGGCGATCGCATTACCGATCGCCCCAAAGCACCACCTCATCTCATGAAGGCCAATTGCATCTCTAAAGAAAGTCGATCGCCCTGAATTAATAAGGATTTAGGGAAAATCACGATAGATATCTTTTCGATGTAGAACCCGAACGAAGGTATCGTCTTTGAGCGTTAAACCAATACGATAATGACCAACGCGAATTCGGTAATAGCTGCCTTTAATTGTGAGCTTTTTGAGGTTTGGGATCTCGTTGAGAGTATCAGCAGTCTCCACCAGTTCGATCGTGACCTTGCTTTTTGCAAGAAAGGCTTTGTCGTTGATTTCGAGAAGATTACACTCAAAACTCTTCCGAAATTCAACATTCATAGACTGGGTTTCAGGATTTTCAAGATGGTGTCGGGGCTGACGAATTCTGTGGTTTCGCCAACTTCGATCGGACTTCTTCCTATGGCTACGATAAGGTTGGAAATCGATTAGGAAAGACGATTAATGGGGTCACGATGGCTTATGTTTATGATGGGAACGGTCGGTTACTGGATGAGAAGGTGAATGGAACGGCGATCGCAACTTATGGCTATGATAACAATGACCAAGGGATTCGGGTGTCGTCAACAGTTGATGGCGTGGAGACGCGGTATTTGTTGGATGAAGGGATTACGGCAAATGTGTGGGAGGAGTATTCACCGAATGGAACTGTTCAGGCTTCCTATGTATGGCTATGATTTAATGTCCCAGGTGCGATCGGGCGTGTCAAGTTTCTACTTGGTAGATGGGTTGGGGAGTACTCGACTGCTAACGGATGCTCAGGGTCAGGTGTTGAATAGCTATGGGATGAGGCGTTTGGGGAGACGGTGAGTTAGTCAGGAACGGCGACGAATGCCTATCAGTATGCTGGAGAGCAGTTGGATGGGGCGATGGGCGATTATTATTTGCGTCAACGGTTCTATGATATGAGTAGTGGAAAATTTGGGCGGATGAATACTTATGAAGGCATTAAGAATAAGCCTATGACTTTAAATAAATATATTTATACTCATCCTATCTCGCATACCGATCCGAGTGGGTTATTTTCAATAGGAGAGAGTTTAGCAACTTTATCAGTTCTTGCTATTCTCCTCTCATTAGGAGGCTCTGACATAGTTCATAGTGAATGTAATGATAAGCCGACAGAACCTGACAGGGTGACAACGCATCCTCTAACCTAAGCAAGGTGTGGGCTCTAGTAAGTTAATCTGAAAAAAGATGGGTCCAAATTTCTCGAAAAGACCCATTCATTAAAATGATTCCACAACTCTATCAGGATCACTTCCAAAGTCAATTTAGTCCCGCTGAATATCTTCTTGTCAGATGTATTATCCAAATCCTACAGACGATAAAAACCCTTAGCCTTGAAAAAATCGCAACCGCGCTCCCTCTTCCAGTTTT
>ENA-OFCI01000381-OFCI01000381.1-metagenomes-genome-assembly--contig:-NODE-381-length-27314-cov-4.125537_pt1 | contig 27314 bp, 23 predicted proteins | sample MGYA00153391_OFCI01 | MGnify analysis MGYA00153391
GGCACCTTCCGAACGTGCCCGACTCGTCACGCCTCTAGCGCGCTCGCCTTTGCGTCGACGGCGGGCTCGGCGTCGGTGCTCTATTATGCGGACCGGGTGAACCAGTTGCCGCTGGGCGTGATCGGCATGATTTACGAATCTCGGCCCAACGTCACCGCGGATGCGGCAGCGCTTTGTTTAAAATCGGGCAACGCCTGTATTTTGCGCGGCGGCTCGGAAGCGCTGGACAGCAATCAGGCCATTCACGCCTGCATCATGCTCGGGTTGCAAGCTGCCCATTTGCCGGTAGATTGTGTGCAGCTCATCGCCACCACGGATCGTGCTGCCGTCACCGAAATGCTCGGCATGCGCGGCGTGATTGATGTGATCATCCCACGTGGCGGCAAAAGCCTTACCGCCAAAATTGCCGATGAGGCCAAGGTGCCGGTGATCAAGCATCTTGACGGTGTTTGCCATGTTTATATTGATGATGCGGCGGATGTCGAAAAAGCCATCGCGATTGCAGACAACGCCAAAACGCAGCGCTACTCACCCTGCAACACCATGGAAACCTTGTTAGTAGCGCGATCCATCGCCCGCGAGACCCTCATACCGATTGCAAAAATTTATGCGGCCAAACAGGTTGAAATGCGCTGCTGCCCCGAAAGCCGCGCCCTGCTTGCCTCTTCAGGCATTGCTCCTCTGACAGAAGCAACCGCCGATGATTGGGCAGCCGAGTATCTGGCGCCGATTGTGGCGATTCGTATCGTGGCCGATCTGGATGAGGCCATGGCGCATATTGCGCAATATGGCTCGCAACATACCGATGCCATCGTCACCGAAAATCATACTCACGCGATGCGGTTTTTGCGCGAAGTCGATTCAGCATCCGTGATGATCAACGCATCAACCCGTTTTGCCGACGGCTTTGAATATGGTCTCGGTGCCGAGATTGGAATTTCTACCGACAAACTCCACGCGCGAGGGCCGGTGGGCCTGGAAGGATTGACCTCGCAAAAGTGGATCGTGTTTGGCGATGGACAAATTCGTCGATAGCCCAGCTTGAAACCTATTGTTCTTTTGGGGGGCACGTTCGATCCGGTGCATAACGGACATGTGGCGATTGCCGAAGGGGCAGCGCATATTTTTAGCCCGGAGAAAATGATCGTGCTGCCTGCGGGCAATCCGTATCAGCGGGCCCGCCTGCCGTTCGCCAGCGGCGCTGATCGAGTGGCGATGCTGGTGGCAGGAATAGGACTTGGCTCGATTAAAGTAGTGATTGACCGGCGCGAGTTGAATCGCACCGGGCCGACCTATACCGTGGATACGCTGCAAGAGCTGCGCAAAGAATTAGGTGACGAAATACAGCTGATCTGGCTGATCGGCTCGGATGCTTTTTCGAAACTCGACACCTGGCATCGCTGGCAGGATTTATTCGGGCTGACGCATTTTGCGGTGGTAATGCGGCCCGGTGAAAGGCAGCTTGAAGCAACCGTAAGTGCGAACCTCAAGACTGCGATAGAACATCGCGTCGCAACCGCATCAGAACTCAATTGCCAGCCCGCTGGCAGCATCGTTTATTTAGCGTTGATGCCGCCAGAAATTTCATCAACGCAGATTCGGGACAGGTGCCAAAATGGCGAATCCATAAACGGTTTGGTGCCCGCCGCCGTTTGCGACTATATTGAGCAACATAAGCTTTATTTAAATAACGCCTAACACCACATCTATCACTAACGACCCACGTCGCAGAACCTACTTCCAGGAGAAACACCCCAAGATGGCTACCCAGAAAACACTATCCGCAATCGTTATCGATGCGCTTGAAGATATTAAAGCGCGCGATATTCAGCTCGTCAATGTCATGAAAATTACGTCCGTCTTTGATTACATCGCGATCGCCAGCGCTGACTCCACACGGCAGACCAAAGCGCTCGCCAACAACGTTATCGAAAAAGTGAAGGCGGCGGGCTTTCATATTATTGGTACCGAGGGCGAAGGCACCGGTGAATGGGTGCTGGTAGATTGCGGTGATATCGTGGTGCACATCATGCAACCCGCAGTACGTGAATACTACAAACTGGAAGAGCTATGGCGCGAAGGCAAGGTTGAATTTCCCAAACCGAAAGTGGTGAAAAAAACCGCGCCCGCTGACACTGTCGTTAAAAAACCAGCTGCTAAAAAGCCTGTTGCTAAAAAACCGGTCACGAAAAAACCAGCGGCCAAAAAGCCAGTTACTAAAAAACCCGCCGTAAAAAAACCAGCCGCTAAAAAACCCGCGGCAAAAGCACCCGTCGTAAAGAAACCAGTGGCCAAAAAACCGGCAGCAAAGAAACCGGCTGCCAAAAAACCGGTCGCAAAGAAACCTGCGACTCGCAAATCTGACTCGTGAAGCTATCGATTCTTGCTGTCGGTCATAAAATGCCCGCATGGATACAAGCGGGCTTTGAGGAATACAGCAAGCGCATGCCGCCTGAGGCGCGGATCGATTTAATTGAGTTAAAACCGGAAGATCGTGCCAGTAAACTGGTTCCTAAAGTGCTGGAACAGGAAGCCTTGCGCATTGAGTCCGCCATTCCAAAAGGTGCTGTGCGCATTGTGCTCGATGAGCGCGGTGTGGCGGTAAAAACCACTCAACTCGCTGACTGGCTGCGTGCGTGGATGGCCGACGGCGTAAGCCCTTGCTTCATGATTGGTAGTGCCGACGGCTTGGCTCCGTCGATCAAGACTGGCGCTGATAAAACCATGGCGTTATCGGGCTGCACCCTCCCCCACGGCATGGTCAGAGTGATGCTGGCGGAACAGCTTTATCGCGCATGGTCGATTACGCAGAATCACCCTTATCATCGGGAATAGACGACCGATGTGTATTCAGGGAAATCAGGACGCATGAGCCTACAACACAGCCAATCAAGGATCATATATCTCGCGTCGAAAAGTCCGCGTCGCCGCGAGCTGCTTAAACAAATTGGCGTGCCCTATGAATTATTGATCATGCGTGAAGCGCAGCAACAGGCGCCGCGTGAAGATGGCGTCACCATGGATGTTGATGAGTCGCCGCGCGAAGGTGAGCTGCCGCGCCACTATGTGGAGCGTGTGGTGCGTTTAAAAGCAGAGACTGCGCATCGCATTATGCGTTCGCGAAAACTTTCCCCTCGCCCTATTTTGACTGCTGACACCACGGTCGCCATGGGTGAAGAAATTTTAGGCAAGCCACGGGATGCCGCTGATGCAACGCGTATTTTGAAACGCCTGTCTGGCCAAACCCATCAGGTCATGACCGCGATTGCGGTATCCGCACAGGGCGATACGGACTTTGCGCTTTCTGTCAGCTTTGTTAGCTTCGCACTGCTGAGTGACGCCGATATCAAACGCTATATTGAAACGGGCGAGCCGATGGATAAAGCGGGCGCTTATGGCATTCAGGGTCATGCCGCAAAATTTATCAGCAAAATTTCGGGCAGTTATACCGGTGTAATGGGATTGCCCTTATTTGAGACCGCCGAGCTCTTGCGCAAGGCGGGATTTACAATTTAGGCAACATTTCGCCCCAGGATCAGACGTTGCCTGCCAGGTTTGTGCGGTTAGCATCGCTGCTTTCTCATACGGCAGCTTACCGCCTGTCGGGCTTAAAGAGAATCGGTTGCAAGAGGAGCATCAGGTACACTTCATCCAACCAAAAAATAAATGAGGCATGCCTTGAACGAACAAATTTTAATCAATGTTACGCCGCAGGAATCGCGGGTGGCGATCATGGAGCAGGGTGCCGTGCAGGAGCTGCATGTCGAGCGCGGCTCCAATCGCGGTCTGGTTGGCAATGTGTATCTGGGCCGCGTCGGGCGGGTGTTACCGGGTATGCAATCGGCGTTTATCGAAATCGGCCTCGCACGCGCGGCTTTTTTACATGTGGCTGAGGTTTGGTCTGGCAATAAAAGCGCGGAACAAAAGCCGATTGAAAAACTATTGCATGACGGTCAGAGCATTGTTGTGCAGGTGATCAAAGATCCGATTGGCAGCAAAGGCGCACGGCTTTCTATGCAAATTTCATTTGCCGGACGCCTTCTGGTCTATCTGCCACAAGACCAGCATATCGGCATTTCGCAACGCATCGAAGATGAAGCTGAGCGCGAGCATTTAAGGGAAAAAGTGCATGCACTCATGCCCGCCGGCGAAACGGGTGGATTCATTGTGCGCACCGTCGCTGAAACCGCAACCGACGAAGAGCTCACGGCAGATATAGAATATTTGATCAAGCTATGGCGCGGCATTCTGGAAAAATCCAAGACCGCCGCCGCGCAGGCGTTGCTCTATCAAGACCTTGATCTCACCTTGAGGGTATTGCGTGATCTGGTGACCAGCGACACCGAACGCATCATCGTGGATTCCCGCGACACGCACCTTAAAATGCTGCACTTTGCCGAAAACTACACGCGTAAATCATTAGGTGTACTGGAGCATTACACCGGCGAACGGCCGCTGTTTGATTTGTTCGGGATCGAGGATGAAATTGAACGCGCACTGAAGCGCCGAGTCGACCTGAAATCAGGCGGCTATGTCATCATCGACCAAACTGAAGCGCTAACCACGGTGGACGTGAACACGGGTGCGTTTGTATCGGGCCGCAGTTTTGATGACACTATTTTCAAAACCAATCTTGAAGCAACACAGGCGATTGCACGACAACTCAGATTACGCAATTTGGGCGGCATCATTATTGTTGATTTTATTGATATGGATAATGATGAACACCAGGCTGCGGTGCTGGCAGAATTTAATAAAGCAATCCTGCATGACCGCACCCGCATAACCGTAAACGGATTTACACAACTGGGCCTGGTAGAGATGACCCGAAAGCGCACCCGCGAGAGCCTGGCGCATGTGTTGTGCGAATCATGCCCCACTTGCTCAGGTCGCGGAGAAATTAAAACAGCACAAACCGTCTGCTATGAAGTGCTGCGTGAAATCATGCGCTCGGCGCGTCAATTTGACGCAAAAGAATTTCGTATTTTGGCGTCGCAAAGTGTGATTGACCGTTTTCTGGATGAAGAATCTCAGGGCATTACGATGCTTGAAGACTTCATCAAGAAACCGATTTCATTGTCAGTCGAAACCTCATACACCCAAGAGCAGTACGATGTTATTTTGGTTTGATCAATTGGTGGTAGTTCATAGCAATGCATGAACATTGCCACCACTACAATTAAACCAACCACGGCTTGCACGGTCGCGCCAGATTAGCTTTAAACGGGCGCGGCAAATTTCACTGTATCCAAATGCTCCGTCTGCTGAGGCAAGGCGGCAAACCGCGTGGTCTGCGCGAAGTCGTTATCGCTCAACATGGGTGCGGGTGGCGCAGAAGCTGTCGAGGACGCTGACGAAGCTGCAAACAGCGTCGGCATCATCGGGGCCAATTTATTTAACGCTTCAGGCGCGGATGCCACAACCGTATCAGGCGCCGGGCCCACATCACGCACCTTCAGAATCAGCCCAGTGATTAAATTCACCTGATTTTGAATCTTCTTGCGCTCCGCTTCCAGCTTGGCAACTTCTTCTTTAATCGCGCCACTGCGTTCATTGACTTTAGCCAGCGATGCCAGTCGCGATTCCAGCTGAGCCTTGTGATCACGAATCTGGGTTTCAAGCGGTAGGGGCACCGCTGCCAGCCAACGCTCGGTGTCAGTGCGCGCCTCGTTAAAAATTTTGCGCGCCTGCTCAACCAGCATGCGCCAGAAGCGCCGCACCATAAACTGCTTAGCCGTCATCACCACATTGACCGGGTCTTTACAGAATTGCTCTGTTTCGTAAACCAGTAATTGCAACTTGTTGCGCGGCCCTTCAAAATCAAGCGAGGGCATTTCCATCGTGGCGAACTGAAAGCGTTCATGGAAAGTATTGTAAACACCCTCCATTAGCCGCAGCACATCTTCGCCCGCGAGGGTCACGCTGCTGAATTCGCCACTGACCCGCTTGATCAACTCACGCATGCCGCGCGTGAGACCAGGCGTAGTCCACGAATCACTGATGGCCTGCAAACTCTGCGAGCACAAAATATCCAGCTTGGACGGGTTGAACACATCGATTACCGCGTTGCGTTTTTGATTGAAGCTGCCGCGCTGCACCTTATATTCCGCCAAGGCGGCGTTATAGCTTTCTTTTTCCGCACTGACCTTTTGCCACATCTTCATGGTCAGATCACGGCTTTTTCCGGCGAGCTGATTCAGCTCGTTCAGCTGGACCAGGTTTGCCTCAAGCTTCTGTGCGCAGCTCCGATGACTGGCGATCATCATCGTGCCAATTTCATTGGTAACCGCTTTAGCCAAAATTTGGCGCTTGATGGGAATAATCTTGGCTGCCAAATAGGTTTCGAGCCGCTCAATACCTGAACGCTCCACCATATCCTGGTCTTCTTTAATACGACCTACCAGCGCTTTTTGTGCTGATAATGCGAACACTTTATCTTGGGTCAAATTCAATTGCTGGCAGGTGGTTTCAATCATGCGGTCAATGCCAAGCTTGATTTCCGGCGCGGATTTAAGCTCGTCCCACATCAGATCAATCTTGTTTAAAACCGCAATCTTGGCGGGCAACGCGGCTTTCACGTAACGATCCCAAATTTCTAAATCACTTTTCGTAACACCGGTATCAATACCCAGCAAAAAAAGCACCGCGTGCGCGCTCGGCACGGTTGACAAAGTAAGTTCAGGCTCCAGACCCAGCGCATTCAAGCCGGGCGTATCCAGCACCGAGAGCCCACTGGTCAGCAGCGGATGAGGATAGTTAATAATCGCGTAGCGCCATGCGGGCACTTCAACCACATCGTCTTCATTGGGCGCTGAGCCCGACTCATCAAACATAGGAATCAAGCCCATCATGCGGGCATCAAGCGCATATACGCGCTTGGTGTCGGCCAGCGCCGACATGGCTTGTTTCATTTGCTTGGCGTCATCTACATTCAAGCGGATTTTTGACCATTCCACCGGCATATTTTTGAGCTGCGAGATAGACTCATCACGATAGCGAGTCTCGACTGACAGTAACTTTAGATAGGGCTCTTCATTTGGATCGTGAAATATTTCAGTGGGGCACATCGTCGTGCGGCCCACATCTGACGGCAACAACCGTTCTTTAAAGCTTGAAAAAAACAAAGCATTAATCAGCTCTGATTTGCCGCGCGAAAACTCCGCCAAAAACGCAAGCAGCATATGACCCTTGTTAAGGGTCTCCAGCAAATCATAGAAACGAATGGATTGCTGCACATCAAGCTGGTTGGTCTGCTCCAGCCAATCATGATATTCATGCACTGATCGTGATAAGGCAGTGCGCCATTCATGATAGCGGGCGATTTCGGATTCGAATTGAGAGGTTACGTTCACGGATTTTTATTACCCTATCAGATGAGCAACTGCTAAACCACGGTCTGTCATGAAATAAAGGGAAGCCAAAAATATAACCGAATTATAAAACGAACTATACCGCACGCCTGTCGAGTATGCTGCGGCGCTGTTTCTTGCTGTTTCTTGCTGTTTCACGCCGCTTCATTTACCTTGCCGTGTTGCCTGAATCTTGCTACGGCTCGCCAGCGTTGCTGATTCCCTCAGGCCAGCCGTTGCAGATTAGCGCGGCAATTGCTGCAGCATAGCCAACACCTGATGTTGCAGTAAAGCGATAGGCAACATCAATAAAACCTGAAGCACAATCAGCAATACCAGTGGCGAAAGATCAACCCCGCCTACTAACGGGATGATGCGCTGGAGCGGACGCAAAAATACCCGGCAGAGTGAATCAAAAAACGGCCGAATCGGATGATACGGATTAACCCACGACAATACCGCCTGAACGATCACAACACCGATCAATAAATAAATGGACAGTTTGAGAACCATCACCAGCGCAAGCGCGGCCAAAACCGGCCAGAAAACAGGATTATCGTAAGCTGCTTCATTGCGGAGCGCCAACACAACACCCCACAGAATCATTTGCGCAATCCAGGCCGTCAGAAAAGACGCGCTATCAAGCCCCTTGATCGATGGCACCAAACGGCGCAATGGCTTCACGATCCAGTCGGTTAAGGCCACCGCAAATTGTGCAATCGGATTACGGAACGAGGCGCGAAATACCTGCGCATAGAAGCGCAGCAGCACCGCCAAAACAAATAGCTCAACGATGGTGGTTAATACATAAATAACGGTCTGCATCAACATGACTTGCGCCCCGTCATGCATCTGATTGCAAGACTGTACCAGCTCATTTTTAATCTTTCCCCAGTTCTTCACCCAGCTCGCGTGAGCGGGCACATGCGGCTTTGACGCCATCAATAAAGGCAGACTTCAGCGCGACCGACTCGAAATATTTAATCGCCCGCTCGGTAGTGCCATTCCGGGATGTTACCTTTACACGCAGCTCGGCAGGAGACTCCGCACTTAACGCTGCCAATTTTGCGCCCCCTAAAAAAGTTTCCACCGCAAACAAACGTGCATCGTTTGGCGAAAAACCCATTTCAATAGCCGCCGTTTCGAGCGCTTCAATCAAATAAAAAACATACGCCGGGCCGCTGCCTGACACCGCCGTGACGGCATTCAACATATCTTCGCTTTCAAACCAAACGGTTTTGCCCACCGCCGTCAGCAAATTTTCGGCTGCCGCACGTTCACTCAGGCTCACGCCAGGAGGCGCATAAAGGCCCGTAATGCCCGCATGAATGAGCGCCGGGGTATTAGGCATGGTGCGAATAATATGTTCATATTTTTTTCGTTCCGACCCGCCGGAAGCACCGAGCCAATAAGCCATGGAATCAACACTGACACCCGCCGCGATGCTGATCACAAGCTGAATAGTCAGCCTTCCCGCCAGCGGAGCCAGTGCCGCTTTCATCATTTGCGGCTTTACGGCGAGCACAATGCTGTTTGCCAACAGTAACCGCTCATCAAAAACAGCGGTTGCCGCGATTCCCCATTCGGCCAACTTGGCGCGTGCGGCCTCGTCGGGGTCAATCACAAAACAATCATTCGGTGATTGCCCTCTGGCGAGTAGTCCACCCAAGATGGCCTGACTCATATTGCCGCCACCAATAAAAGCTATTTTTGTAGTCGGCACAGTGGCACCGACTATCGCATTTGATGCCATTGTTAGGATTCCACTTTAATGTTTCGCGCCTGCTGACTCAACATCGCGCCGCCCAAAAATTGCGCTGCCTATTCGTATCATCGTAGCGCCTTCTTCAATGGCGACTTTAAAATCCTGCGACATACCCATCGACAAGGTATCGACCGGAAGGCCAGCCTTTTTAAGTTGAAGCTGATATTGCTGCATTTGCCTGAATTGTGCGCGCTGGGTAGCCATGTCCGGGGTATTTTCAATAATGGCCATAAGTCCCCTGAGCTTTAGACCCGGCAACACCGCAACCTGTTGGGCGAAACTCATTATATCGTCCGGCATGATTCCCCCTTTGCTGGCTTCGCCGCTCACATTGACCTGCACACAAATGTTCAGCGGCTGGCCGTTGGGTGCAAACACACGGCCCGTATGGCCTGCAGCACCATCCTCACGAGCCCGTGATAGTGCCTGCGCGATTTTCAGACGATCCACTCCATGTACCCAATCAAAATGCTGCGCCACCAGCTTCGCTTTATTGCTCTGCAACGGGCCAATAAAGTGCCACATTATTCGCGGCTCGCCCGACGCATGCAAATCTGCCAGTTCGGCTATTTTGGCGATGCCTTCCTGCACATAATTTTCCCCAAAATCTCGCTGCCCCGCCCGAAACGCTTCACGCAAGGCCGCCCCCGGCTGGGTCTTGGATACCGCCACCAATGTGACGTTTTGACGACGCTCCGGCGGCAGTCCCGCAATCGCGGCATCTCTCGCAAGGCGTATCTGTTGCAAGTTCGATTCGATTGGGGACATAATCATTCGCTACTGTTGCGCACGCTTTAAAAGAACCATAATTTGCCTTGGCAAAAGCATGAATGCGGCACGTTAAGTTAACTTAAGTCACCTCAAGGCATATTGAGAGACAATACCAACAGAGAATATAAAGCGGAAAATACGAATCGGAAATTACGAACCGCAGAATTTGCATCTTCCCGTTTGAAACAAAAATACATAGCGCATCAAAAATTCAAGCTCACCAAGGAAAGTATAAATGGAAATCGCAGAACTCTTAGCCTTCGGCGTAAAAAACAAAGCCTCTGACTTGCACCTCTCCGCAGGCTTGCCTCCCATGATTCGGGTTCACGGCGATGTGCGGCGCATCAACGTGCCGGCCCTGACGCACGACGACGTTCACGGCATGGTTTATGACATCATGAACGACGGACAGCGCAAGATGTATGAAGAAAATCTTGAGTGTGATTTTTCATTCGAGATTCCGAATCTGGCACGTTTCCGTGTCAATGCGTTCAACCATCAGCGCGGTTCGGGTGCGGTGATGCGGACGATTCCGTCAAAAATTTTATCGCTTGAGGAACTTAACTGCCCGAAGATTTTTTCGGAGTTGGCCATGACCCCGCGCGGCATGGTGCTGGTCACCGGGCCCACCGGGTCGGGCAAGTCCACGACCTTGGCCGCCATGGTCAACTATGTGAATGAAAACGAATTCGGCCATATTCTGACCGTTGAAGACCCGATTGAATTCGTTCACGAATCCAAAAAATGTCTGATTAACCAGCGTGAGGTTGGGCCGCATACTTTATCGTTTGCGAATGCACTACGATCTGCACTACGCGAGGATCCGGACATCATTCTGGTGGGTGAAATGCGTGATCTGGAAACCATCCGTCTGGCCATGACGGCCGCTGAGACGGGCCACCTGGTGTTTGGCACGTTGCACACATCGTCTGCAGCCAAAACTGTTGACCGTATTATTGACGTCTTCCCAGCAGCTGAAAAAGAGATGATTCGCGCGATGCTGTCAGAAAGCTTGCGCGCTGTGATTTCACAAACACTGTGTAAAACCAAAGATGGCCAAGGTCGCGCTGCTGCCCATGAAATCATGATTGGTACGCCCGCGATTCGCAACCTGATCCGCGAAGCAAAAGTAGCGCAGATGTACTCGGCGATTCAAACCGGTCAGGCGATCGGCATGCAAACCATGGATCAATGCCTGAGTGATTTGGTGCGGCGCAATGTCATTAGCGTGGCCGAAGCGCGCAATAAGGCCGCCAACAAGGATGCGTTTAATTAACTTTGCGCTGCACGCAACCAACAATCTGCACTTAATTTTTGCAAGCTGCGCCATCGTGCGCAAGGAGAAATAATGGAACGCGAACAAGCCCTCAAATTTGTACATGAATTATTGCGTGCCATGGTTGCCAAAAGAGGCTCCGACCTTTTTATCACCGCTGGCTTCCCGCCCGCCATGAAAATTGACGGCAAGATGACGCCCGTTTCGCAATCAAGCCTGTCGCCCGTTCATACCGGTGAAATTGCGCGCTCGGTGATGACCGATAAGCAGACGGCCGAATTCGAGGCCACCAAAGAATGTAATTTTGCGATCTCGCCAGCTGGCATCGGGCGCTTCCGTGTCAATGCATTTTTTCAGCAGGGCCGCATTGGTTTGGTGATGCGTACCATCACCACCACGATTCCAAAAATGGAAGATTTAAACCTTCCTGAAGTATTGAAAGATGTGTGCATGACCAAGCGCGGACTGGTGATTTTAGTCGGCGGTACCGGCTCCGGCAAATCAACCTCGCTGGCGGCCATGATTGGCTATCGCAATGAAAATACCTTCGGCCACATCATTACCATCGAAGACCCGGTGGAGTATGTGCATGAACATAAAAACTGTGTGGTGACACAACGCGAGATTGGCGTTGATACCGATAACTGGTTTGCAGCGCTAAAAAATACCCTGCGTCAGGCGCCGGATGTGATCCTGATCGGCGAGATTCGTGATCGCGAAACCATGGATTACGCTATTGCGTTTGCTGAAACTGGCCATTTGTGTATGTCCACCCTCCATGCCAATTCGACCAACCAAGCGCTGGACCGGATTATCAACTTTTTTCCTGAGGAGCGACGTCATCAATTGCTGATGGATTTATCGCTTAATTTAAAAGCGTTTGTTTCACAGCGTTTGATCCCGAAAAAAGAGGGTAAGGGCCGCGTTGCGGCGATTGAAATTTTATTGAATTCGCCGCTGATTCAGGATCTGATTTTTAAAGGCGAGGTGCATGAAATCAAGGAAGTGATGAAGCGCTCCCGCGAAATCGGCATGCAAACATTCGATATGGCGCTGTTCGATTTATACGAGGCCGATTTAATTTCATATGAAGACGCGCTGCGCAACGCGGATTCCCTGAACGATCTGCGGCTCAAAATAAAACTCGAAGGCAAATCATCAAAAGAAAAAGATTTGGCATCCGGTCTGGAGCATTTGGAGATCGTGAAGTAACGCCTTGATTAGCCGTTTCAGCTATTCAAGTTAGGCGCAGCAGGTGAAGCAGATGCACCAGGTGTAGCAGATGCGGGGGGCGCACCATCGCGTCGGTTGCTGCCCGCAATAATCTTGTACTCATAAAGTCGGCACTCGATCTTGCCGTTGAACAAAGGTGTTTTCTTGGAGGCTGACAGGCGCACCCCTTTCGGTAAGGCCGTATCGCCGGTAAAAAAATAGGCTCGCCACCCGGAAAACTTTTGCTTCAATAAATCGCCCAGTTTGGGGTAAAGCTCCGTTAGTTCAGTGGTCTCGCCCAAGCGCTCACCGTACGGCGGATTAGTGACCATCACTCCGGTTTCTTCGGGTGCCGAAATTTCCAGCATATTGGCTTGCTTTAAGCGCACGCAATCGCCCAAGCCATTGGCCAGTAAATTAGCGTGTGCATCATCGAGGGCAAAACCATAAAGATCGGAGCCATAAATCGGCAACAGTGTCTTCGGTTTTTCAGCGTCGCGTGCCGCAGTCAACATGTGGCTCCAGGCGGCTGAATCAAAATTTTTCAGCTTCTGAAACGCGAACTGCCGGCGCGAGCCCGGCGCAATATTGAGCGCGATTTCAGCCGCTTCCACCAAAAAAGTACCGCTGCCGCACATGGGATCCAGAAACGCTTCACCGGGCTGCCAACCTGAGAGCGCAATAATGCCTGCCGCCAAATTTTTCTTTAATGGCGCGGCACCGGTATGCTCGCGCGAACCGCGTTTAAACAACGGTTCACCGGAAAGATCGAGGTAAATAGTGGCGTCGGTCGCGTTCAGAAAAGCGTGAATGCGCACATCAGGCTCACGTGTGGCAACCGATGGGCGCGAGCCAATCACTTCACGGAATTTATCGCAGACCGCATCCTTAATCCGCAGGGTGGTGAAATCAAGGCTTTTCAGCGGACTGCGCTGTGCGTTCATTTCCACCTTGATGGTGCGCGTCACATCAAAACGCTGCGGCCACGGCAACAACATCACGGCATCATAAATCTGATGTTCGTTATCATAGGCAAAATGCGCCACTTGCCACAAGATTCGGCTGGCAATTCGTGAGTGCAAATTAGCGCGATAGGCATCGGTAAGCTCGCCTTCAAAGGCGACGCCAGAGTCATCCGCTTTAATGTTTTGCGCGCCCAGTGCAGCAAGCTCCTGCGCTAACGGCGCGGATAATCCGCGGGGGCAAGGAGCGAAAAATTTTTCCATTTGTTATCTGCTAGAACGGTTTTACGATTACCAAAATAACGATGCCGATCAAAAGCGGCAAAGTCGGAATTTCATTGAGCCAACGGTAAAAAACATGTCCGTGTGTGTTGCGATCATGCTTAAAATCGCGCATGAGTTTGCCCAGATAAAAGTGTTGCACCACCAGAATCGCCACCAGCGCCAGCTTGGCATGAAGCCACCCACCGCGATAGCCATACCCCAGCCACAGCCAGATGCCCAGAATCAGGGTAATCACCATGCAAGGGGTCATGATGCCGAAGTACAGCTTGCGTTCCATAATTTTAAAACGCTCGATGGATATTTTGTCTTCGGCTTGCGCGTGGTACACAAACAGGCGTGGCAAATAAAACAAGCCTGCAAACCAGGCCACCATAAAAATAATATGAAACGATTTGATATAAAGCACGGCGACTCCGGATTACGCTAAATATTTATTCAGCGCGGCATCGAGCGTGCCTTGCGCCATCATGATGATTTCACAAAATTCGCGCACCGCACCATGCCCACCTTCTGCTTCGGTCACATAGTGCATACGCTCGCGCACGAACGCCGGTGCGGCCGGTACGCAGGCCGCAAAACCGCAGCGCATCAGAATTGGCAAATCGACGACATCATCGCCGATGCTCGCGACTTGATGCGCTTCGAGGGTTAAGCTTTGAAGTAATTGTGCAAAAACCTTGCCCTTATTGTCTGCATGCTGAAAAAGCTGCGTAATGCCTAAATCACCCGCACGTTTTTCCAGCGCTTTGGAACCGCGGCCGGAAATGATCGCCAGCTCAACCCCGCTGGCCTGCAGCATTTTCATGCCATGACCATCGAGGGCGTTAAAAACTTTAATGCCCTCGCCGTCTTCGCGATACACCAGCGAGCCATCCGTCATCACCCCATCGACATCAAACACAGCCAATTTTATATCGCGCATGCGCGCCGAAATACGCTCCAGCTTAGCTTCAGTTAAAACCATCAAAGCACGCCCATGCGCATTAAATCCAGCACATGAATAGCGCCGACTATTTTTCCGGCTGCATCCACCACCAGCAAACCACTGGAGCCGATTTTGTGGCGTTCAATCAGCTCTGCCGCCTCGGCGGCCAGTTTATCGGCGGTGATGGTCTTGGGGGTTTTGGTCATGACATCGACCACCCTGGTTTCGCGAAAATTATCGTGGGTCTCTAAAGCGCGGCGCAAATCGCCATCACTGAATACGCCCAGCAATTTATCGTCGGCATCCACAACGGCAGTCATGCCGAGGCCTTTGCGCGACATCTCCATAAACGCCTGCGGCAACAGCGCATCAGATGGCACCTTGGGCAAGCGTTCGCCGGTCACCATGACGTCGGACACATGCACCAGTAAACGTCGCCCCAGCGAGCCGCCTGGATGATGCATGGCGTAGTCTGTTTCACCAAAGCCGCGCGCATCCAGTAGCGTTACCGCCAACGCGTCGCCCAACGCCAGAGTAGCGGTGGTACTGGCGGTTGGTGCCAGATTCAAAGGGCAGGCCTCGCGCTCGACACCGGCATCCAGATGCACGGTTGCGGCCAAAGCCAGGGTTGAACGAGGTTTACCGGTGATGGCCACAATGGGCGTGCCACGACGTTTTAGCTGCGGCAAAATTTTAAGTATTTCATCGGACTCACCTGAATTGGAAATCGCGATGACTACATCGTCTTTGGTGATCATGCCTAAATCACCGTGGCTGGCTTCGCCGGGATGCATGAAAAACGCGGGCGTGCCGGTAGAGGCCAAGGTTGAGGCGATTTTACCGCCAATATGTCCGCTCTTGCCCATGCCGGTAACGACCACCCGGCCGTTATTGGCGAGCACCTCAAACAGGAGCTTATGGGCCGCAATAAAGCTGACGCCCAGTTTGTCTCGCAAGGCCAACACGGCCTCGGCCTCGATTTCAAAAGTTTCCTGCGCGAGCTTGAGGGTGCGCGCTGTGTCCGCAATGGATCGGGGATGTAATAGACTCTGCATACCGAGATTGTAATGTTTTAGCTCTCAATAATCTAAAAAAACTGCGGCCGAATTAATTGTCGGATAAATTACCAGGCAAATTACCTACCAACGCGATCATGCATTCCACCTTGCTCCTCATTGTTATTTTGCTCGCGGCTGCGGTCGTCACGGTAGCGCTGTTTCGACGCTTTAACATGCCGCCGATTTTGGGCTATCTGATCGTCGGCATGGCGATTGGCCCGCATGCGCTCGGCATTATTCCGGATTCAGAAGGCACCCGTTATCTGGCGGAATTTGGGGTGGTTTTTTTGATGTTCTCAATTGGTCTTGAATTTTCATTGCCACAATTGAAAGCCATGCGCCATATTGTGCTGGGCTTTGGCAGCGCACAGGTCATCGTCACCATGGCTGTGGTATTTGTTCTCGCTCAATTAGCCGGCCAAAGCTGGCAGACCAGCGTGATTATTGGCGGCGTGATTGCCATGTCGTCCACCGCCATAATCTCAAAGGTGTTGGCGGAGCAAACCAAACTGCACTCGGCGCATGGCAAGCAGATTATGGGGGTGCTGTTGTTTCAGGATATTGCGGTTATCCCGCTACTGGTACTGGTGCCCGCGCTGGCACTATCAGGCGAGCAGCTCATCGTAGAAGTGGGCTTTGCGCTGCTGAAAGCGGCGGCGGCGCTCACCGTTATTTTGCTGATTGGCCAGCGCATCATGCGACCCTTGTTTCATGTGATCGCCGCACAAAAATCATCGGAGTTATTTGTATTGGCGGTGTTGCTGGTCACGCTGGGATTGGCGCTTGCCACGGAGCTGGCAGGGGTGTCGATGGCACTGGGCGCTTTCCTGGCGGGCATGTTGATTTCGGAAACAGAATATCGCTATCAGGTTGAGGATTACATCAAGCCGTTCCGCGATGTGCTGCTGGGTTTGTTCTTTGTCACCATCGGCATGCTGCTTAATTTTGGTGCGGTGTTTGAACGACTGACGCTGGTGCTGCTGGTACTGATTGCGCTGCTGGCGTTAAAATTTTTTCTCATCGCGGGTCTCGCGCTGGTGTTTAAAAATGATCGCGGGGTTGCGCTGCGCTGCGCATTGGCGTTAGCACCGGCCGGTGAGTTCGGGTTTGTGCTGCTCTCGCTGGCCGGCAAAATCCATGCCGTACCTGAATCGACGCTGCAAGTCGTGCTAGCGGCCATGCTGATCTCGATGTTGGTCGCGCCACTGCTGCTCGCTCATAGCGAAAAAATAGTGATGCGGTTGGTGGCCAGCGAATGGGAGCAACGCGCGGTGCAATTACAGCAGCTGGCGATTCGCAGCATGGCGCAGCGCGGGCATGTGATTATTTGTGGCTATGGCCGTTCAGGGCAAAGCCTGGCGCGGTTCCTGGAGCAGGAATCGATCAGCATCATCGCCCTTGATGCCGACCCAATGCGCGTCAAGCAAGCCAGCGCGGCGGGCGATTCGGTGGTGTTCGGCGATGCGTCACGCAAAGAGGTTTTAACCGCCGCTGGACTCTCGCGCGCCGCCGCGATTGTGGTGAGTTTTGCCGACACTCATGCTGCCATGACGATCTTGGCCCACGCCCGTGAACTACGCCCGGATGTGCCGGTGATTGTGCGCACCTTTGATGATACCGATGTTGATAAACTCAAAAAAGCCGGGGCCGCAGAAATTGTGGCTGAAGTGGTTGAAGGCTCGCTTATGCTGGCAACCCAGACCATGCTACTGCTCGGCATTCCGCTCAACAAAGTGCTGACGCGTTTACGCACGGTGCGGGGTGAGCGCTATCAGTTAATGCGTGGCTTTTTTCCGGGCGCAACCGATGCCGATGACAGCGCGCTTGATGCCCAGCAACCGCGCTTGCAATCGATCATCGTGGAAGCCGGTGCCGCTGCGGTAGGCAGCACCATCGAAGCACTTAACCTGAGCGAAATCGACATCACCTTAACCGCGCTACGCCGCCACGGCGTGCGCGACATGAGCCCCGCAGAGGACACTCGCCTGGAAGCATCCGATGTGTTGATTCTGACCGGCACACCGCAAGCGTTGGCGCGGGCGGAGATGCGGATCATGCAGGGATGACATGAAAATCTAAAACGTAGAACGCCTATTAACGGGTATTTTGAAGCAAAAATGGCTTAAACGGCAGGCTGGGCGCGGAGTTTGTAATTGTAACGCTGCAGATGATGCCCTACATTAAAGACCGGCACTTGCCCATAAAAAAGCCCGCCGAAGCGGGCTTTTTCTTGATCCAGCCAGACTAGAACGTCATACAAACCGTATATGTCGTAGCGTCATCTACCAATGCATTAGCAATTGCAGTTGCAGGGGCTGTTTGCACGGCTAGTTGGTTAGCAATTACCCGTATTGATCCGGTCGCCGTATTGCCATCGTCAAGGGTTGTGTCAAGCTGCTTGGCATATTTTCCCAGCAGGCCGGCGGAACAAAATGCATACGTACCCGTCATGCCTGTAACCGGCGCAGTAGGCAAAGTGCCTGTCGTTGTATTGCTGGTAATTCCTACACGTCCGCCATCCACATTAGTCGGGAGTGAAGCAGCTAGCCCGGCCGCTGAAAAATCGGTCGAACCTGGGGCGAAGTTAGCCATGCGAACCGCTAACCAGAATTGTGTTGACTCCTCTGTGGCAGTTGCTGAATTCCAAGGATGATCGATCACGCCATTACCATTGCCATTGACCAGAGCCGCATTGGCAGTACCCAAATTCGTTGTGGCTTTTATATCGTCTCCAGGGAGCGCTTTGAAGCGATCCTGATAACCATAAATATAGAGCGGCACCGTTTTGAAATCTTGGGCAAGGTTTTTGACCTTCGCACTATTGATCAACTCTTGACCTTTTAAAATACCGCCAAGCAACAGCCCGATGATCACGAGCACAATGGCAATCTCGACGAGCGTAAAGCCTGATTGTTGGTTTTTCATACTTTTCATTATATTTTTCCTTTTTAGAGCGCGCATTACAATTAAACGATTAGGGTATTAAGTAAAACTCCGCATAAAAACGAATGACAGCGGAGGATAGGGACATTACCTTGCTGCTTTATAAATTCTGATTCATGTTTCGTGTTCTTACTAATGCAAAGGCTGTGCCAACTATTTAACTTGTTGTTTATGCATTACTTTACGTATGCCATGTCATGCAAAAACCTTTAATTGGCATGGGCGTGTCGAGACTTGGGACAGGCTAATGTCCAAATTCTCGACATATCATGATGGCCCGCCGATTTCGCAACGCCATTACCGCGCACTGCTTGGCACTCCCGTCGGTTCGGGTTAGTCTTCGTTGAGGATCGGACTTATTTTGTTCATCTGTTCATCTGTTCATCTGCTCAGTCATTTAACATACCACTCCTTATTCCATGCATTCCGCACTCAATTCATCGAAAAAAAATCGGGCTTCAACGCTGCCAGGATTTCTGCTCAGGGCGCGCCGCTGGGTCATCCTGGCGATGTTGCTCTCGTTGCATGCGGGCTTGATGGCGCCGACCGGCAGTGATTTTGAACGGATTTGGCTACTCATTCATTTCGGTTTGTTTTTAATGTGGCAGCCGTTCATCAGCGCGGACCGCGAGCTGAATGTGGTGGCAGTAGTCATGCTGTTGGGTATCACCACGGTCGTAATGTATTCGCTGGCGGGATGGATGTTGGTGGCATGGGTCGCGATTTTGATTGGCATTATGGGCGGCAAAGTGTTTACCCTGCAGGCAGCGCGGCGTGGACGATTTTATTTGGTGGCCGTATTTTATTTATTTGCCGTGCTGCTGACCTGGACAGTGCCGGTTTCGTTGCTGAGTATTGGCAGCCTGCCGCCGGGCTTACAAACACTGGTGGCCGTGTTTTTACCACTCACCTTGGGCGCACTGGTGTTTTTGCCTTTCCGAGGCGAAGACGAAGCCACCACCCAGGTGTTTGATTTTTTCTATAGCCTGTTTGTGTTTCAGTTGGTGGTGGTGCTGGTCCTCGGCAGCATTGCTGCGATGCGGGTAACTGACAATAAATATTTTCAGGCGGTGCTGCTCACGGTGCTGGCGTTTGCGGTGGCGCTATTTATCCTCTCGGTGATGTGGGGTCCGCGCGCGGGCTTTGGCGGATTACGCACTTATTTTTCACGATACCTGATGACGGTGGGCATGCCGTTTGAGTTGTGGATGCGCCGTATCGCAGCACTCTCGGAAACGGAAAGTAGCTCAGCACGTTTTCTGGCGCTCGCGATGGAAGAGGTTTCGCTAACGCCCTGGATTGTCGGCAGCGAATGGAAATCGGCCGATGCGGAAATAGGTGATGACAAGAAAAGCCGCTTTGGTAAACAGACCAGCCATTCAGCCAGCTTTCGTTATCACGAACTGGAGATTATTTTTTTTACCGAGATCAGGCTCTCACCCGCGCTGTTCCTGCATCTGCGGCTGCTAGCACAGGTGGTTGGTGAATTCTACGAAGGCAAGCGCCGTGAGCAGGTGCTTAAACAAAATGCGTATATGCAAGCCGTGCATGAAACCGGCGCACGTTTAACCCATGACATTAAAAATTTATTGCAATCGCTTTACGCACTGACCTCGGCCGGCGTTGCCCAACAGCAAATCAATCTGCCTGAAACAGATCGCCGTAAATCATCTGCGTATGAAGCGATGCTGAACCGGCAGCTACCGCAGCTCAGCAAACGCCTGCAAACCACACTGGATAAACTACAAAACCCGGCGATCGGTAAAGCCGGTGTGGCAATGAGCGCAAACGATTGGTGGGCTGATATAACCGCTCGCCATGTCAGCAGTGGAGCAACTTTCAAGGCGCGCGGCGATATGAATCTCATCATTCCCGCCTCGCTATTCGACACGGTGCTGGAAAACTGTTTGGAAAACGCCCGCAAGAAAAAAGACCGTGAGCCTGATATTTTTATCAGCATCGAACTATCAACCGAGCCCACACCATCACTCGCGATTATTGATACCGGCAGCCCGATTCCCAGCGGCATGATCGAAAATTTATTTGACGCCCCCGTCGCAAACTCACGACGTGGCGGGCTGGGTATTGGCCTATATCAAACCAGCCGGCTGGCAGAGCAGCAAGGCTATTGGCTAGCGCTCGCTGCCAATCAATTGGGGAATGTAAAGTTTAAGGTGGCGAGGCGATAGCAGGAGTGGTCGCGCTTGGTATTTAATTCAGGGCAGCTTACCTACCAGAACCATGCGCGCAAACAATGTATTGGGCGATATCCAAGTCACTAGGTCATCAAAATAATATGGGGTAGATCCATTGCGATTGTCGACTCGCGTACCTTGGAAAAACACCTTCGAATCCGGAGTCTGATTACTTTTTTCACCCCCTGAAGTCAGATTGGACAATGCAACTTCTGAATTTGATGCTACTGAAAATATTACCGCTGGCGTTGCGCGAGTCAGCTCAGTGCGCGTTCCACAATTCGCAGATGCAACGGTGGTGATTGCAGCATCCTCCTGGCACGCATACAGAAACCCCGCAGAGTACGTCGTAATTTTATCCATGGTTGCATTGCGCATGCCGTCAACAGATGTGAATACTCGATAGTCTTTTTTTAAATTTCCGACCGGAAAAGTCGTTGGGTTCACGTCAAAAAGAGTTGCGTCAGGGACCGCGTACCGAAGTCGATTAAAAACGTCTGCCTTTACAAATGCGTCCACCATATAACCTTGGCTATCAACCGGAGAGAGTCCAAGAGCCGCAGCCGGAATGAAACCATTCGTCGAAGAGCACCTACCATGCGCGGGCAGAACAGAAATTGGCGCGCCACAAGCGGCGCTTGCATTGGTGCAGAAACTTTCCTGGCCGGCGCTATTTGATCCTGCAGGGCATGGTAGGCGTCCGTTGGCGAGCGTAAAACCAATTAACGCCTCTTTGATTATTTCAAGTTGTTTGTTGGTTTCAGTGATCCGTTGTTGCTCAAGCTGTGTTGCCAACGGCACCGCGACAATCGCCACTAGTACCGAGATGATCACCAAGACGATTGCGACTTCGATCAGACTAAATCCATAGGCATAAGACCGCTTAAAAACGATGCATTTTTTTATCATGGTGATACCACCAGCAATTGATCATTTGCGATTGCAGTTGCTGCGCTAATTGCGGCATTGAAGGTGCAGTTTGTCAGCCCGGGTGCAGCGCCACCTTTGCCAAGTGCGTTAGTGCCTTCAAAATAGTCTGTAATAACGGTAGTTGGACGAGGATTGGCGCCAGTAGGTAGGTAGCGCCCCGCCACCGCGGTGACCGCCTCGACATTGGTAGCTGAACCCACAGTCAGGGTCGTAATGCCTCCACCACAGGGTGAAGTATTATTGGGCGCGGATAATGGCGCAATCCCACTAAAAGCAGTTTTATACCAAAGATTTTCGTGGAACCAAAAAGGCATGATTGGGTGATAAAGCATGCGATCCATATTAAGCGATACGCCAACCCCGACTGACGCTAATGTTACCGTCCGAGGTAGCCGGCTTTGGCCAGCGCCTGTAATCGTGTCGGTTACATTCATCGTAACGCCCGTACCAGAAACGCTCGTGCAAGTCCATTTCCAGCGATGGACATTTGCGGCATTTCCAGCGCTGTAAGTGATGGTTGGCGTAGTGTTGCAAGTGGCATCAATCTGAAGTGCAGTGATAGCGCGTGAGACAGAAAGGTTGGCAACGCCTAAAACGTTAGTGCATGTATTATTTGAATAGGTTGTTGCTGTTAAGGGAAAACTACTGGTAATGTTTTTACCTGTCTGCAATCCGCAAGTCGCTTGGTTGATTCCCTTCCATAGGCACTGTCCAACATTTGATGGCGCAGTTCCACTGGCAAGATTTGGCGATGCAAGCGGTGAAGATAATGTATTGATTAACGGTGGTTTAATATATCTATTCGGGCCGCTATTTATGCGCAGACAGGTCGAAGAAAGCGATTCAGTGAGCCCCGTGACCGTCCAATCGAAATCACTACCGTAATTTGCGTTTGCACCAACCGAATAATCAGTCATAAAAGGAAAGTAACCAAAATAAACGCCCGGCTGCGGTACCAAACTCGTTGTTGCGGAAGGTAAAGCGCTAGTGGGTACTAGCCATGGGTAGGTCTGAGGACTAAATTTATTGTTCGCCTTTAATGTTCGCAATGCCAATGCCATCTCGCCGACCACTCTTCGCTCGACATAAGACATGACTTCGTCAATGGTCAAATAAATCAGTACATCATTAAAAGGAACTAGCGAGCCTCGCTTGGTGGTGTCTGCGGCAGTGAGTGGGTAGCGGGTTCCGGGCGGGACTATAACAAATTGATTGTTCATGCCAGCATTACTAAATACGGTACAGCCCACCACACAGCCTAGCGGCAAGTTAACACCATCCAAATAATCCGCTGGATCACCTGGGCTGGCAATAGATGCGCGCGTTTGTACGGCTGTTTCTGTCGCGATTGGCGGCCCGGGGAGAATCAATACGATAGCAACTTTATCTGACAACAAATTACCCCCCGCGTCAAAAACTTTGAGCCACGGATGAGGAAGCACGGTGGGCTGAAGAGGCGATGGCACACAGGATGAAACAGCAGGCGAGGCAAGATTAGCGACATCAGAATTCAACACTAAAAGGCACTGATCATAGGTCACCAGATTAGCCGAAACTGCATACCATGGCACCTGTCCGGTAGGATCGTTTGCAACTGGAAGATCTCCTAAATCCAAACCTAAATCTTTCCACGGAATTTTTCCTAAACAGCGCTTGATGGTTGAATTACTTCCAACGCCAGGCAATCCAGTTACCGTATTACCAAGACAGCTCAAATCTTCCTTGCCATCGTAATTTCCGTTCGCCCGCGAGTCTGGCGTTGGTAGTGCCCCAGGCCGCATGGTGGGTTGTGGAGGGCTCACAAGGTATCCCAGCAGCGCCTGCTTCGCCGCAATGAGGCGATCATTTGCCGCTTGAACTCTTACAAGATCGCGCTGAATACCGGATGTATTTTGCGCAATGCCATTCAAAAAAACAACGCCGGCAATAGCCAACATAGTCAACACAATCAGCAACAACACGAACCCTTGTGCGGGTCGTTTCAGGTTTTTTTTGTTTGCGGGTATTTTCATTTGGCACTACCCAATAGACGCGGGTTGATTGATTTTGTTTTGTTTTTTCTGCGCTGCTTTTTGATGGGTGATTTGGATATTACGATTGCCCGATTAGACACCGGGGCAGGCTTTGAGCTGACATGCAGCCATTGGTTACTGCCGCCCACCGACATCGGCACGATTTCATCTAACAGCTCTTTGGAGATATCGCGTTGAATCTCGCCATCAACCCAAACCACATTTTTGCCATCAGTGCGTTTGACGAAACCGTTAATGATGGATGGCTGGTTTCTCACGGCTATCACTACATCTTCTTCAACCACGACCTCGCCCCGTTGGCGGGCGCGATCGATGCGCTCGCGCTGTTCCCGGCTAAAGAACAAGGTACCTGAAAGCGGCTCGGCAATATCGGTGATTTTGCGGGGTGGTGGTGGCATGGCGAGATCTGGCGCGAAGCGTGGCGCGGGGTCTAGCGTTGAGGCTGCCCATGCGTCGCTGCTGATACCGCCGCTTACGCTCACACAGCCGATGATGCCGATAAAGAACAGGTTTGAAGTCAAGCCTGCGCGAATCAATTGAATGGCGAATTGCATGGTGGATTGCATAATTATCACGCCGCTATTTCTGTCGCGCCGCAGGGTTGCGCTTATCAGCCAAGGTAATCCACTCCAATGAGCATTCCGCCTCCAACGCGCCACTCGCTTTTTGTTGCGCATTTTGTTGATTTTCGCGCGGACTTGGCTCGGCAGTTTGATTATTGTTGCTGACAGCAGCAGCGCCCTCACCAGACGCTGCTAGACCATTGACGGGGCCATTGTTCGCGGCGGCGTCGAGTTCAGCGCTGCGTTTAATGACGCATCGATCCAGTGGGAAAAATCCGCGTTGCATCCGCGGGAATTCATCTAAAAATGCCACGAGGTCTCCATCATGTAAGGTGCGCACTTTGAATTTGATACGGCTGCCCAGCACCTCTACCGCGGTAAGCCTGGTGTTGCCGCTCAGTGTAAGCGCGCGTTGCGGCTGAACCTCATATTCAAGTGCGACTAGTCTGTGCCGAGTTTTAAGCTCGGCGAGTGCTTCTACCCAATCCAGCCGCTGTTCGGCCGTAAATACGCCGCGAGCGGTGATGATTTTGTAAGTTTGTTCAGAATCACGAAGATCATCACGCTCGCGCTGTGCGGTGGCCAGCCGGGTTTGCGACTCTTGCTGCAATGACTTGGACTTTTGGTTGTTGCGTTTTTCTGCCTGCCAATACCAATAGCTGCCGACCACCAGAAATGTCGCAACGGCAATACCGGCCAGCGTCACGCCATAGACAACACGCAATGCGCGGAGCCCGCCCTGTGTAAAAATCATACTCATGTTCCGGCCACCGTGCTGACGAGCTTGAGAACAAATCGGGCATCACGCGATGGCGTGTCTGATTTACTCATGCCGGCGCGTAAAGTTGCAGATGGCTCTATGTTTAAAGGCATCGTAACGATGGTTGCTTTCATACCGGGAATTTGGTTAAAGCGATCTTTAAAAGCTTCGATACCGGCAAGCAGTTTGCGGAAATCACCGTCAAAATTGGTGATCGAGGCTTCAATCACACCAATCTGAAATTTATTGCCGGGCAAGGGTGGGTTTATTTCAGTCGCCGCTTGTTGGGTAATGGCCATGCCGCCACTTCCGACGGGCGCGTTAGCGGGCGTGGCAGACGCAGCACCAGGACCAGACTTGAGGTCTGAGGTAACTTCCAAGGTTGCCTGAGTTGGCAACGGCATGAAGTAAGGCAGCCCGCTGGCGTCATTACCCACGGCCCACACCACCTGCAGCAAGCGCACCTGGGGTGCGTCCGCCAGAATACGGCTCATATCGCGCAGGAAGCCGCCCGGCGCTGCGGGCTGCGGGCGAATTTGACTATTAAAAAATATGCTCGCATCACGCACCGTGTCAGAAGCTAATTTTTGTTCGCGCAGGGCATTGGATATAGTTTGATACTCACTTTGCAGCTTGCGCGATGCCGCTTCATGCTTTTCAATTTCCGTAGAAATTTGCGCTGATTGATACAAATTAAATAACGCCCCGGCCGCGCCCGCAACCAGCATCCCGACCGTGAGTGCGTAGAGGCCGATGCGGGCACGGCGAAACAACGCGAAGCGGGTCGCGCTGGGTTCGGCAAAGTGATTTTCCAGGCGATTCTGAGCGTATAAATGCGCCAAAATCTCCTCCGCATGTGAGGAGGTCGGTACGGGTTTGAGCTTTATTTTGCCGGCGATTTCGGCAATATCCAGAAAACGATATTTAAGCAGCGGATAGCTGCGCACCGCTTCGGCAATCATCTGTTGATCACGCTCATGAACTAGAATACAAACTTCCAGCGTATCGCCGTTGCCAAAAAAACGCAGGCTGTCCAAATACTGCCAAGTGCGGCTGGTTTCGGCCGCAATTAACGCGCCGACTGACTGGCCTTCATCAAACACAATCTGCGTTACACGGCTGAACTTGATCTGCTTGTTATGAAAGTAGGTTTGTCTGAGCCCGAAATCCGGCACGATGGTCACCAGCAACACATGCGCAGGAATAATATCGAGCTGATTTAGCAAATGGACGGACAACACCGGCGAGGAATACACGCCTTCAAGCGGCACCTCAGCTTCTTCCAACGCGGCCAGCCAAGGCTTTAACAGATCCGGATTGGTCACCGCATGGTAAAGAACTTTACTGTCGCGCCGCCCCTCTTCCTCACGTCCCTGAATGATGGCATGACGAAAATTTGAGGCGCGGTATAGCTGGCCCAATTTCCGGCTGGTAACAGCCTCGGCGTCACTACCACGCAGATGCGGCATGGTGTCGAGGCGAAAATCTTCTTCGATTAAATCGACCACGAGGAAAGTAGGGACTTCGCGATGCTTGGCCAGATAGTCATGGAAAATGGACGATGCCGCTTCGCTCGCCATAAAAACATCGCGACTGATGATCGTCCCCGACTTCCATAGGAGGGTTACTAGCTTATCGTTGGTCAGATATAAAAAATGTTTCAGCATGATCTACTCTAGCGCCCGCCCGTGGTGTTTACTTTTGCAATCACGTCGTACATCGGGCTGAACACCGTCATTAAAATAAGAATCAGAATTCCGCCCAGCACGACTGTTAATACAGGCTGGATCATTTCCTGCAATCGACCCATCATTTCTTTAACATCGCGATTATAAAAATAGCTGACGTTTAACAGCGCTGTATCCAGTCCGCCCGAAGTTTCGCCAACCTTCAGCATACGGATCACCAACGGCGGAAACAGGCGTACGTTCTGAAAAGCCTGGGTGATGCCGGAGCCGTCATTGATTTCACGGCCTACTCGCTGGAGACCTTGCTCAATGACCCGATTGCCGACAATTTTTTCAGAGATGCGAATACACTCCAGCACGCCGATGCCCGATTGATACATCAACGCAAAATAGGTCGAGAATCGCGCCAAAATAATTTTGTTGTTTAGCGGCCCCATGATCGGCAGCTTCAACATAAGTGCGTCAATGCGATAGCGGACTTCTTCATTGGTTTTAGCCAGGACTAAGGTCTGTGATTGTTCCTTTTTAGGGAGGGATAAAAACGCTTCCGCTGCCAATGCACAGCGTTTTTCCAAAGTCTTTGCCGCTACAATTTCACG